>ENA-OSET01000651-OSET01000651.1-sediment-metagenome-genome-assembly--contig:-NODE-651-length-38194-cov-29.712202_pt1 | contig 38194 bp, 26 predicted proteins | sample MGYA00237882_ERZ534229 | MGnify/ENA primary metagenome ERZ534229 (study PRJEB26408, sample SAMN06266212) | sediment metagenome | isolation source: Hudson Canyon methane seep mesocosm | place... | reverse complement strand
AAAGTAACAGCATAATAGTGCTAGAAGCCATAACAGGTCACACTATCTAGCTGCTTTGTGGTTCATTAATCATCATCATAGCAGCCGCCTCATCAATCACTGGGATATCAAGCGATTCGGCCTTCACCAATTTTGATCCAGCATTTTCACCAGCAATTAGGTAATCTGTTTTTTTCGAGATAGAGCCTGAAACTTTTGCGCCGGCTTGTAACATTTTCTGCTTCATCTCTTCTCGCGAAAAATGGGGCAATGTGCCTGTAATTACCACAGTTTTGTTAGTAAGCGCTAAATTCTGATTTGCTACCAGATTTTTCGAAAATTGAGGCGCTAACCCGAGGCTAGTGAGCGCTTCAACAAGTTGTCTATTTGACGGACTATTGGTGAATTCAAGTACATTCGAAGCCACAATTGGGCCAATGTCTTCCAACGCTATCAAGGCTTCTTCAGTCATATCAAAAAGATGCCAGATCGTATCAATCGCTCCGGCTAAAGTGCGTGCGGTGGTTTCGCCGACTTCGCGAATTCCCAAAGCGTAAATAAAACGCTCAGCCAACGGTCGCTTCGAGTTCTCAATAGCTGCCGTAAGCTTGTCCGCACTTTTCTCACCCATGCGCTCAAGCAAAACAAGATCCGGTTTTTTTAATCGATAGATATCCGAAACACAAGTGAGCAGTTCTTTGTCAACCAATTGCTCCACCAGCTTATCACCAAAACCATCCACATCCATGGCCTTTCGCGATACAAAATGTTTGATAGTCTCTTTAAGCTGTGCGGGACACAAAAGCCGCCCTGTGCAGCGTGCAATCGTTTCGTCTTGCTCAATTGGAGAGGCACAGATGGGGCAGATCTCTGGCAATAGAATTTTAGTCGTCGATTCGGGGCGTTCCTCTAAAATTACACGCTGTACCTTGGGTATCACATCACCAGCCCGCTGAATAACAACTCGATCGCCTATTCGCACCCCTAAACGTTCAATTTCGTCCATGTTATGCAAGGTTGCATTACTGACCGTAACACCACCCACGAAAACTGGCGCTAAGCGCGCTACCGGTGTAATCGCACCCGTTCGACCCACCTGAAAATCAACTTCATTCAGACAGGTAATCGCTTCCTCAGCTGGAAATTTATACGCCGTTGCCCAGCGTGGCGCGCGCGACACAAAACCGAGCTGAGACTGCTCCGAAAATGCATCGACTTTGAACACAAGCCCATCAATTTCGTAAGCTAACCCAGTACGCATTTGTGATAATTGGCTAACATACGTTTTGAGTGCGTGCGCATCGCTTATTTTTTGCACATAGTTGTTTACTGAAAAGCCCCAACGCTTTATGCACGCTAGGGCTTCGCAATGAGTGCTGGCAACGATCTGATCGCCTCGCTCATCGTTATTCGCAACATAACCAATTGCATAAGCAAACATACTTAATCGACGTGAAGCCGTTACAGCTGAATCTAACTGACGTAAACTTCCTGCAGCCGCGTTGCGCGGATTAACAAATCGCTTTTGTGATTGCGCCTCTGCTTTGTAATTTAGCGTTTGAAACGCCTGTTTAGACATGTATATTTCGCCACGCACTTCAAGCGACTCAGGCCAATCATCGCCCAGCAACTGTAGAGGCACATCATGAATAGTTTTGACGTTTAACGTTATATCCTCCCCAGTTGTGCCATCCCCGCGCGTTGCCGCATAGTCTAGTTTTCCATTTACATAAAAAAGACTAACAGCAATCCCGTCTAGCTTCGGTTCGCCAACTAATGGGATAAACCTTTCACTCTCTAACCGACTAGAAAGACGATTACAAAACTCATCTAACTGTGCCTGATTGAAGACATTGTCCAACGACAACATTGGCACCTTATGTTTGATCTGCGAAAACGAGTCAAGTGGCGGTGCCCCAACGCGTCGCGTAGGCGAGTTGGCGTCTTGTAAGGCAGGATATTGTTGTTCAAGGGCAACCAGCTGCTGAAATAAACGATCGTATTCCGAATCGGGAATAGTTGGGGCGTCTAAGGTGTAGTAGGCGTGACTATGCTGCTTTAAAATTTTTGATAATCGAACAATTTCAGCTTGAGCTTTTTGGGGGGACATGTTGCGTCGCGCTTGTGTTAATGGGTTCAGGCGCGCGCTTTGGCTAGCTGTTTACGTTCAAACTCTTTGATACGTTGGCGACAGTGCTCAATTGTCTGAGATGTCAACGTACTGCGGTTTTCATCCTTTAATTCACCCTTCAGGTTCTCAGCAAAACAGCGTGCGGTTTCAGTCATGTACTCAAACGCTTTTATATAGTCTTTCGGGCCAGGCACACTCATGAAGAAGCTTACGCCCGGCGTCTCAATTTCTTCTAGTTTATCTGGGTCAAAATACCCTGGCTCTACCGCATTTGCGACACTAAACTGAATTGGACTTAACAAGTCATCTTGCTCATGACGGTGAAAGATAGACATTTCACCATGCTCCATTCCACAAGCTTCTAAAAGTGTTTTTATCGCCGCGCCAGAAAACTTTTCACCCAATTTTGCGTCGACATTAATCACAATCACCTCATGTTCCTGTGCATCACTGTAATCGATATTTGTAGTCTGAGAGGCCTCTACGGCAGGAATGCGAATACCCGTATCTAAAACCGACTCGGATACAGCAGGCTCCGCCTCTTGATGTGTTTCTGAACCTGACAAATTATCATCAACGACCGGCTCTATTTTGTCAGAAAAATTGGCACTGATTACTGGATCACTGGCATCTAGGGATGTGTTCGCGAAGGATCCTTCTGAATCGACTGAACCTGTCTGAGCAAGCGGCTCATCTGCATCAGGTAGTCTCGAGTCATCACCGCGTTCAATGACACGAACCTGACTGCCTGGCAGCTCTGGGTTGTAGTCATCATCTAATGGCGATGTTTCAATATGACCACCCATATCACGAGACATTTTCAAAGAGTCATTTTTGGCAAGACGAACACGACGAAACCCGTCTACCAAAATACCTAAGATAATCGCTACTCCAGCGATAATAAGCCAATCTCTTAGATCCATTTTATCTCTATTACGGTCTTATTAGTTAACCTCAGCGCATGCAATTATCAAAAAATAGCGTGCGACCATATGCCTGTATATTAGCTGCATTTATAAGAAGAAACCAACGCATAACTAGAAAGCTTCCAGCTTGTAATAATTTGGCAAGTTGTCCTTAAAATTATGCGCCCGCCATCTCCGCCGCTTTTTCAACATCAACCGATACAAGACGCGAAACGCCTGGTTCATGCATTGTCACCCCCATGAGCTGATCCGCCATTTCCATGGACACTTTGTTGTGGGATATGTATATGAACTGCACGCTTGTCGACATACTTTTCACTAAGTTAGCAAAACGGCCAACATTTGCATCATCCAAAGGCGCATCTACTTCATCTAACATACAAAACGGTGCTGGATTCAACTTAAAGATAGAAAAAATCAAAGCCAGCGCTGTTAGAGCCTTTTCCCCACCCGAAAGCAAATGGATTGTTGAATTTTTTTTCCCCGGTGGTTGTGCAATTATCGCGACACCTGTTTCCAACATGTCATGATCGGTTAACTCTAAATAAGCGCTGCCACCGCCAAAAATTTTTGGAAACAGCTCTTGCAAACCAGCATTAACACGATCGTAGGTTTCTTTAAACCGAGTCCGCGTCTCTTTATCAATCTTTCGGATCGCCGCAGAGAGCGTATCGAGCGCTTCGGTTAGCTCGGCATCTTGTTCGTCCAAATAATTTTTACGCACACTTTGCTCTTCATACTCATCAATCGCAGCAAGATTTATTGGCCCTAAGCGTTGAATTCTATCGGCTAATAATGAGAGCTCCTCAGTCAGAGCTTCTACCGTCTCCTCACTACCTAATTCACTTAGCACCTCGATGATATCCGTGTGATTTTCTTCAACTTCTCGCACATACTGATGCTGCTGCAGCTCGACCGCCTGATATTCCATACGCAAAGATTCAAGCTCAGAGCGTGTCTCTGATAATTTTACCTCTTGTTGACTGCGCACAGAATCAAACTCACGTAATTGGGCCAGCAAACTATCGAGAGCCAGCCGCACTTTTTCAAGCTCTTCTTCGTCAATTTGATGCGTCTCTAACAAGATTTGTAACTGCAAACTTAACTCTTCAAGCAAGCCTTGGTCTGCATCTTCACTTAACAAAGTTTGCCTACTCTCGCTCAAACGATACGTCGCTTCTTCCGTCGTTTGAACAGAATATTTCAGCATGCGAACCCTATTATCAACCTTCTCTTTTTCAATATTTTTCGCATGCACCTGCGCTTGTAAATTCTGATCTCGAACTCGCGCATTGGCAATGCGATCCTTCATTGACTCACGCGCAGTTAATAATTCCGCTTTGAGGCAAGTCCGCTCATCTACTTTCAATAATGCTTCTTGCCAAGCCTCTTGCAGCAGCTCGAGCTCTGCCTGCTCTAAGCTCATGGATTCGTTAACCTCAGTAATATCCTCTCGATTTCGTGAAACGCGCAATGCAAACTGCTCAACCTTCGCTTTTTGGGCACTCACTTCAATACTTTTTTTATTAAATGCGAGCTCAGCCTCACGAAAATCTCCCTGCGCACAATCAACGGATGCTCTTAACGCCTCTGATGCCGCATTGGCTTTTTTGACGGCATCATCAGCCAGGCCTTTCGCATCCTCTAACAACTGCCACTCATGCTCTAACTCATCAATCTGATTGCGGCGCGCGAGAAACCCCAACGATGCTTGAGCGCTAGAATCAGGGGTTTGTAACCAGTCAGACCCAATGCAAACACCCAATGGCGTAATATAAGTGAGACCCGCCGGCAACTCTCGCCTCAAACTGATCGCATCAACTGCGCTTTCAATAGGTTTAAATTGGTTTAATAGTCGATTTAATACCGCCGAACCTTTCACTTTTTCAGCTAAGGTGCCAGGCATAGCAGACGCGCTGGCTACTGACGTATCAGCGGCTTTCGCGTCAAACACGTTTAAACCTTCAAACGCTGTTTCTTTAGCATTCGCTAAGCCCTCAAAACCGTTTACTTTTATTCGGTTTAGTTGTTGGCTCAGCGCAGCCTCAACGGCCGTTTCCCATCCTAATTTGACCTGAATATCATCAACCAATAACCCTTGCGCTTCCAAGCCTAAGGATTCAAACGTATCTTGAATTTTTCCGGTTGTTTGAACGCGCATGCTCTCCTGCATCGCTTTTAAGCCAGCTAACACCGCGCTATTTTCGTCGGATGCTTTTACAGCGCGCTGGTGTTTGCTTTGCGCCAAACGCATGACCTCTTTACTCGACTCATACGATGCCGTTTTAGTATCTAGTGCTGCCTGCTTTTCATCCAGCAAACGTTTAAGTGCATCAAGCTCTTCACTTACCATTTCAACATCATAATGCGCTTGCTCAGCCACTAAGCCTTGGCGCTCATCTTGAAAACGAGCTAAACGCTCATTGAGCCGCCGTATCGATTGCTGTAACTGCATGACCTGAGATTCTCCTCGTTCAGCATCCCGTTGCGCTTGGCCTAACGCCTCCTGAAACGAATCCCACTCAGATACTTGCTCTGCATGCGAAATCTCAATCTCTTCAAGTTCTTTGCGACCTAGCTCTCGGGACGAAGATAGCTCACTCAATATTGGCCCCAGCTCATCAGATTCAGAGACAGCGGCCTCTAAGTCCTTAAACTGCCCCGCTAGACGCTCTTCATGCAGCACTACCTCATCATGCAAACGATTCAGCTCTTCATCACGTTTGTTCAAACGCTTACGCTCAAAACTCAACTGTTGTTCTAACTTCGCGATCTCTGCACCCGATTTATAATAATTGGCCTGCCGCTGACCATATGATGATTGCATGCTCTCTAACTCAGTCCGACACGCTCCGGCTTTTGCTTCCTGAGCATTCTTATTCACAACGATTGTCTCAATAAGCGTTTCGCAGGTTACAACTGAATTTTTGATAGTAAGACGTTTCTGTTCTAACGCCTCCCAGAACCTCGCATTTAATTTGGCTTTGCCCCCGCGCTGCTCTTTTTTATACTTGGAAAATCTTTCCGCCGCATTTGCCTGACGCTTCAGATGCGCTAACTGCTTTCCCAATTCTTCTCGAATATCATTAAGGCGATCTAAATTTTCTTGCGTTCGACGCATTCGGTTTTCTGTGTCTCTGCGCCGCTCTTTGTATTTAGAAATACCCGCAGCCTCCTCAAGATAAACGCGCAGCTCCTCAGGCTTAGACTCAATTAACCGAGAAATCATTCCTTGTTCAATGATCGCGTAACTCCTAGGCCCCATTCCGGTGCCCAGAAAAATGTCAGTCACATCACGCCGGCGACATTTCGAACCGTTTAAATAGTATTGGGAAACGCCCTCACGAGTAACCTTACGCTTGATCGAGATTTCAGCGTAACCTGAATATTCCCCGCTTATCACGCCACCTGTATTTTCGAAGAGAAGTTCAATAGTGGCCTGTCCAACGGGCTGCCTGTTTGTTGCCCCATTAAAAATAACATCCGTCATCGCCTCGCCACGCAAATGCTTAGCCGAGCTTTCACCCATCACCCAGCGCACCGCATCAATAATGTTTGATTTACCACAGCCGTTTGGGCCAACAATCGATGTCATATTGCTTGGGAAGGTCACGGTCGTTGGCTCAACAAAAGATTTAAACCCAACTAATTTGATCGATTTAAGGCGCATGCGTGTTGTTATTTAACAAGTTTGAAAATTAGTTCGAGACGTCATTCAAAGCCAAATATCGCTAATTTGCAACCAAATAGATTGCTAAACGGTGCGACATAATTCGCTGTGGCTCCACCAAAAGACAAAACTCAGGCAAATAAAAGTCTTTTATCTACAGAGGTAACGCCATTTTTTTGACTAACGAAACAAAACATAACTAAAAATAATCTTTACTCTATGATTTTTATGGCATTTTTTTAAATGGCTTAAAAATCGCATAAACAGCCTCAAGTTATACCATTTGTGTAAATGACAACGACGAAAACCAGAGGTTAACAATGGATTCACGAGATAAAAGCGGCAATACAATTGATTTTCGTCATGCAAAAATCGTATCGACATATAATGATCTCAATCTTCAGATAAAAGACAATGATGATGTAATTTCGCGCCTTACGCGTCGATTACAAACAAGTCTTGATATTACTGAAATCGTTTCGATGTTCGCAACAGAGCTGAAAGAGATCGTTGATTTTTCGCAATTTTGTTACGAACATACCGATGGAGAAAGCACAATTGTTGGCGGCGTAAGCGGTGCGCATAGCTGCCATTTCAATTTGGCAATGGACACGATGCGCCTTGGAAGCATGAAGCTATCTCGCCGGCAACGCTTCGCAGAAGAAGAACTCTCTATTATTGAATATTTAGCCAGCACTTTGGTGTTCCCTGTGCGTAATGCCATCCTCTATCAACAAGCCTTATCGTCAGCGATGAAGGACGAACTAACCGGCTGCGGTAACCGACGTGCGCTTCAATCGAGCTTGCATCGCGAAACCGAACGCGCACTTCGTCATAAATACCCACTATCAATCATGATGATAGATATCGATCATTTTAAAGCGATTAATGATAGCTACGGTCACCCTTGCGGTGACACAGTCATTAAAGACCTCGCAACACTCTTAAAAAAACAATGCCGCCAAAGTGACTTGTGTTTTCGATATGGCGGCGAAGAATTTCTAATTATCTTAGATGAAAGTGATTGTAAGCAAAGCTTGGCTGCTGCAGAGCGTATACGCAAACATATTATGCACAGTGAGGTTTTGCATGAAGCTGCGCGCATTAAATACACGGTGAGTATCGGCGTTGCCTGCTTTAACGCTGGCGATACGCTTGACCAACTTATGACGCGCGCAGACCAGGCTCTATATCGATCAAAGAATTCAGGGCGAAACTGCAGCTCCCTCGCGCGCGCTCAAACCGAGGCACCGGTAAAAACGCAAGTTAAAATGGGTATATAAACTAACGGCCTTTTTGGGAAGGACCCTTTGACGGAGTGCGTGCCGCGGACCGCGACGAAGCAGTGCGATTGGTGTTATAAGCACGACGCTGACGGCGAACATCATCTTTATTTACTTTAGGATCACGTTTTTTTAGACGAATGGCCGATAAACCCACTAAGGCACGCAACTCATTAATCTCTTTGTTGTTTAGCTCTTCCCAAGCACCCACTTTTAAACGACTTGGTAAGAAAATGCAGCCATAACGCACCCGCTTTAAGCGGCTAACCTGCGCGCCTTGCGATTCCCAAAGTCGCCGTACCTCTCGATTCTTGCCTTCCATCAAAACAACGTGAAACCAATGATTAGTCGCATCCCCGCCCGATGCTTGAATATCGGTAAATTTTGCAAGCCCATCGTCAAGTAATACGCCTGTTTTGAGGCGCTCTATCATGCCATCATCAACACTACCCCGAATACGCACTGCATATTCTCGGTCAACCTCATATGAAGGATGCATCAAACGATTAGCCAACTCACCATCGGTCGTTAAAATCAGTAATCCGCTAGTATTAATATCTAAGCGACCAACGGAAATCCAGCGCTGACCTTTCAATTTGGGTAAATTCTCAAAAACCGTTTTACGCCCTTCTGGATCTGACCGAGAGCAAATTACCCCTTCTGGCTTGCTATACACGATAACGCGGTAGTCTTGATCTAATGCGCTTTCCAGGCGCACTTGCTTGCCATCTACTCGCACAATGTCAGAGGGAATAATATGTGCACCCAAACCCACGACATCACCGTTAATGCTCACTCTGCCCTGGGCGACCCAACGCTCAATTTCTCTACGTGAACCCAAGCCCGCCTGTGCCAGCACTTTTTGAATGCGTTCGCCTTGCTGTCGTGTTTCAGCCATTATCGTTTTCCATCAGCTCTTTTTAAGTTTAACTTGCGTGCGTTGAACTTACTTTGAGAATTTCTTGCTTAAGATCGTCATAGGTATGTACGGCCGGGAATTGAGGAAACTCATCGATAACATTCTGTGGTGATTTAAACAAAATACCTGCCTCTGCTTGTTTTAGCATAGTCGTATCATTGTAGGAATCCCCCGCTGCAATAACGCGGTAATTGAGTAGCTGAAATGCGCGCACCGACTGCCGTTTTGGATCCTTCTGGCGCAATAAGTAATTTGTAATTTTACCGGTCTCGTTCACCTCTAGCTTATGACAAAACAAAGTGGGGAATCCTAATTTCGCCATAAACGGCATACCGAACTCGTAAAACGTGTCTGATAAAATTATTAATTGGAAGCGCTGATTTATCCACTCAACAAATTCCATGGCGCCAGGCAGGGGATCGAGCGTATCAATCACCGCTTGTATTTCTTTGAGGCCATAGCCATGTTCATCAAGAATACGCAGGCGCTGTTGCATCAAAATATCGTAATCAGGAATATCACGCGTCGTCGCTTTCAGTGCCTCAATACCCGTTTTTTCGGCAAAGGCAATCCAGATCTCTGGAATCAAAACCCCTTCTAAATCAAGACAGATTAATTCCATATTTTGCTCCTATGATTGATACATTTTCTGCGATAGCTCGAATTCGGCGGCCATTCTATCTAAATAGACAGTTCTTGCATATTGATAAATCTGCTTTAAAATCGCCGCTCTAATAATCGGTTTCAGGAAAACGGCCAGATGAGCCTCGACTTTAACAATTCAGCTTCGATAACAGACGAAGCAATTCAAGCTTTAAACGCAGAGTTAAAAACGCAATCGCCAAGACAAATACTAAAGTTTGCTTTTGATCATTTTGATCATATTGCGATTTCGTTTAGCGGCGCCGAGGATGTCGCACTGATTGAACTCGCTCACCGGTTAACAAACAATCTGCAAGTTTTTTCTCTTGATACGGGGCGTTTACATCCTGAAACCTATCAATTTATCGATACCGTTCGACAGCATTTTAAAATCGATATTGAGCTAATGAGCCCAAACGCGGAAAAACTTGAGCAGTTCGTAAAACAAAAAGGCCTGTTCAGTTTTTACGAGGATGGCCACAAGGAATGCTGCAGCGTACGCAAAGTTGAACCGCTTAAACGAAAACTTAAACAACTTAATGCTTGGGTATCCGGGCAACGCAAAGACCAAAGCCCCAGCACGCGCTCTTCCGTAAACGTAATCGAAATCGATCACAATAATTCAAATGATACGCGTAAACTCATTAAGTTTAATCCGCTCGCTAACTGGTCGTCAAAAGAAGTATGGGACTACCTGCGAATCTCTGAAACGCCAGTCAATAAACTCCACAATCGAGGTTATATAAGTATTGGCTGTGAACCTTGCACCCGCTCAGTCCTTCCCAACCAACACGAACGCGAAGGTCGATGGTGGTGGGAAGAAGAAACGCAAAAAGAATGCGGCTTACACATCAGCAAATAATTACCTCTTAAACTTCTTCTTCATCGAAAGGACTGCGCAAAGCAACCGATCAACTCCTATTCTTCTATACTGCTCGCATGCTCATGATGGCCAGTTGTATGGTGCGCACGCATCATCCGCTTTTAACTTTATATTCTTTAAAGTTTCAAAGCGGGCGCCCGATAATACTTCTATACTATTTCGGTCAAATAATTAAATTAACGAAGGCTTATTATGAAAATTCAGAATAAGTTGATACTTGGCTTGTCCTCGCTCGTGCTCATAAGCCTGTTATCAGTTGCCTTTATTTCGAACGCAATTACAGCAGGTGCAGCTGAAAACACAATTTCTTCCTTAACGCAGGATAAACTTGAAACAATTCTGCAACTGAAAAAGCGTCAAATCGAATCTTATTTAAATGGCCTGCGCAAGCAAGTGCAATTAATGGCTAACGATCAGAATATAGCATCCGCAAATTTTCATTTTTTTTCTACATTTGATGCTATCAAACAGTCTTCCAGATTAAATGAGCAAGAGCAGAAGCAGCTCAAAAAATTTATCAAAGACGAACACCTTTTGCCGTATCAAAAAACGACGGGCAAAGACGTCTCGCTAGACTCGTTCTATAAGGGTTTAGACGAAAATGCGGAATTACTTCTCTACCATTATCTTTACGCAAATACCGACCAGGCAAACAGACGCGCAATGGAAAGTGCAACAAATGAATTTTCATCCTACAGCTCTCCTCATGCCGGCTACCATCGCAGTTTTGTAGACTATGCAGAAAAACTTGGTTTTGAAGATATATACCTAATTGGTCCAGATGGACGCGTGTATTACTCGTTAAACAAGGGCTTTGAACTCGGTACCTCCCTTAATGAAGGACCTTTTTCAGATTCGGGCTTAGCCAGAGTTTTTAAAAAAGCATTGACTATTCAAGCAGGCGACTTGGCGTTTGACGATTTAAATGCATACGCACCACAACTAGATGAGCCTGCAGGCTTTATTGCAACGCCTTTCATAAAATTTAAACGGGTACGGGGCGTAATGGTTGTGCAATTCCCTATAGATACCATTGATGCGATCATGACCGACGATGAAGGCTGGAAGAGTGTTGGATTAGGAAACTCAGGCGAAGCGTATTTACTTGGGTCGGATGCCACCTATCGGAGTTCAGATAGATTAGGGCTCGAAGATTTTGAAGCCTACCTAACTAAGCTCGAAGCCTCTAAAACACTCACAACAGAGGCACTGTCTGCTATCGCATATCGAGGCAATGGCATTGGCTTGCAAATCGAGGAGCCAGGAATCGCCGTTCTTAGTCAATCCAACGAGCGTGGTTTCAGTGCTGTTCCTATTGGTAGCGAAAAGATGTTGGTCGCCTACTCACCGATAACGGTTGAAGGATTTGACTGGTCCATTATAAGCAAGCAAAGAGCTGACGAGGCTTTTGCTGGTCTCGATGAGATGACGACAGACTTAAAAATTGCATTAGCAATTTTAACACTGGTTATTTTAGTGATTGCGCTTATTACTTCGCTAATCCTTGCACGCGTCATCTTCCGCCCTATTCTGGCAATTGCTGAAAACATGCATCAGCTGTCTAAAGGTGAAGCTAGCCTAAGCAGCCGTCTCGACGATAATGGAAATGATGAATTAGCCCGCCTCGCACGCGGCTTTAATCGCTTTGTGAGCAAAATTGAGGAGGTTGTCACTAATGTGATTAATACAGCAACGGCACTGCATGGCGAAAGCAATCAACTAAGTGCCTTATCTGAGCAGGGTAAACGCCATGCACAAGACCATAGCCAACAAATGGCAGACATCGACAACTCTATCAAACAAATTACATTAAGCGTTGAGGAAAATGCACGTCATGCGGCGCATGCCTCTGAAGCCGCCTCCCAAGCAAACGATAAAGCGCAGCAAAGTAGGCAAACAACCAAAGCGGCAATAGAAGCAATACAAACAGTAGAAAAAGAAGTACAAGCGACCGCCAATACGCTCAGCACCCTCGAAACAGATGTGCAAAGTGTTTCCGAAGTGCTGGCAGTTATCAACTCTATTTCAGATCAAACCAACCTTTTAGCCTTAAATGCCGCAATCGAGGCGGCTCGGGCGGGCGCACATGGCAGAGGCTTCGCCGTTGTAGCAGACGAAGTTCGCAGCCTGTCTTACAAAATTCAGTCCGAAACACATCAAATCTACGAAACAATAAATACACTTTCACAGGCGACGAGCATGGCAGTGACTAGCATGGGGTCGAGCTCGGCAAGAGCAATTGAGGGGGCAAATTTATCAGCAGATGCCGGCAAAGCCCTTACCAAAGTTGTATCGGCTGGTGATGACATCATGCATATCAATCTTCAGGTTGCCAGCATGACAGAGGAACAAAGCTGCTTAGTAAAAGAAATAAGAGAAAATATTGAGAGTGCTGAATCAATTTCTCGAGAATCAGCGCAAGCCGCTGACGATATTCACCGAGCGGGTAAACAAGTAGAGACCCTGTCGGACCAGCTTCAAGAAGCGGTTTCACAGTTTACCCGATCCTGACCTAGACCAGGTTTCGATCAGATTTAATGTCAAGTCAAATACTAGTCGCTCAGCAAACCTCAATACTGGGCGATGTGTTCAATAAGATGGTAGCGTCATATCGTTGAAGAGACTAGATACATCTTCGCGATGAACATGCATATAAAACGCCTCATCGATCACTTCTTTCGTAAGATGAGGTGCAAAACGTGCAATGAAGTCATACATAAAACCACGCATAAACGCATTTTTACGCAACCCAATATTTGTAATACTTGGCTCAAATAGCTCATCTGCTGCAAGCCCAACCAAACCGTAATCTTTCTCTCTATCGTATGCCATAGACGCAACAATACCGACACCCAAACCCATTTTCACGTAGGTTTTGATGACATCTGAATCTGACGCAGTAAACACGATATCGGGACGCAAGCGATGCTTTTCAAACGCCTCATCAAGTTTTGACCTACCTGTAAACCCTTTGATATAGGTAACAAGGGGGTATTCGGCGAGTTTTTCTAAGGTCAGATACTTTTCGTTCAATAACTCATGCCCCTCGGGCACGATTACAACTCGGTTCCACGAATAACAAGGCATCATTATCAGGTCTTGATGCGAACTAATCGCCTCTGTCGCGATCGCAAAATCAACGGTACCGTCTGCTGCCATATCAGAGATTTGTGCCGGGGTACCTTGGTGCATATGCAACGATACCTCAGGGTAAAATTCCATAAAGCGGTTAATAACGGGAGGCAACACATAACGCGCTTGCGTATGAGTGGTCGCAATAGAGAGATCACCGCGTTGTTCACTGTTAAACTCTTGCGCTATCTTTTTGATGCTCTCGACCTGCGACAAAATATCACCCGCTACCTGCAAGATTTGTTCACCTGCCGGCGTAATACGAGTAAGGTGTTTGCCACTTCGCGAAAACACCTCAACACCAAGCTCGTCCTCTAATAAGCGGATTTGTTTACTAATCCCAGGCTGTGAGGTATAAAGAATTTGTGCCGTCGCTGAGACATTTAAATCATGGTGTGCGACTTCCCAGATATAACGCAGCTGCTGTAGTTTCATTTAAAGACCCTTTTCAAAACGGCAAGTTATAAGCCTATAGGCAATTATTCTTTTGAAGAATAACAAAATTCTTATATATTACCCTTCGTACTAAACAACTTCTCTATTGGTAACAATATAGACTAAAAAATATGGATTTACTTGCAATAACCGAACTGCTCAAATTTATTTTTGCTGGGGCAGGCGTCGGATTTATGGTTGGACTTACCGGCGTTGGTGGTGGTTCACTCATGACACCTTTACTAATTTTCTTCCACATCCCACCTCATATTGCCATCGGCACAGACCTTATCTATGCGGCGGGCACTAAGGCTGGGGGAATTGTCGCACACGCCAAACAAGCGACGATAAACTGGGCTATTGTTTTACGCCTCAGCATGGGCAGTATTCCAGCCGCACTGATCACTGTTTACTTGCTCAAAAATGTATTCGGCAGTCCGGAGGCGTATCAACATGTCTTGCTCACTGCTCTTGGCTACATGCTTATTTTCACCGCCTCGGTAATATTGTTGCGTAGCCGTTTACTTAAATCATACAAATTAAAAGAGAAAAGTTTACATTCGCTAAAAAATAATCAGACACTGCTCACTGTGATGATGGGGGCAATATTAGGCGTATGTGTAACGTTGTCATCCGTAGGCGCGGGCGCATTTGGCGCTGCCGCCCTTATGATGCTCTACCCACGACTGAATCCGGTGACAATTATTGGTACAGACATTGCTCATGCTGTGCCTCTTACCTTGATTGCTGGCATAGGCCATATGCAGCTGGGGAATGTAGATTTCAGTCTGCTTGGTTGCTTGTTGCTCGGCTCACTACCTGCGATACATTTTGGTTCGAAACTGAGCAAAAAAGTCCCAGCGGACAAATTACAAACGGCTCTCGCCCTGATTCTTATTGCGATTGGTTGCAAATACGCATTCTTTCGCTGACATCAACTCTTAACCAGCTGTAATTAAACGAGATTACTCTGGATGTTCTGTATTGCTGACGCTTGAGGTACACTTTCGAGATTCCAGCGTTCATGGCTACTTCACGATCCAGGCTCTTCTGAAGATAGTCCCACTCAACTTACAGTAAGAAGCATTCTACCGCATGCTACTCAAAACAAAATTTTTAGCGCCTGCTTTTAATACTAAAAGTGTAATACGGCAGCGTCTCCTAGAGCGACTTCAACCACGCAGCGCGAGAAAGCTATTATTGGTCTCTGCCCCAGCGGGTTACGGAAAAACTACCGTCGTCTTGCAGTGGCTTCACAGTAATGACCAACGTATTAGCTGGCTTTCGTTAGATGAAAACGACAATAGTCCTACTCGTTTCTGGCAATATTTTATTGGAGCATGTGCGACCAGTATCGAAAACTTTGGAGACGAAGCAAACCAACTATTAATAAATGCCCCACAGCTCGAAGCCGCTGTTACCGCGCTTATTAATGAGTTGAGTGAATGGTCTATGGCAGGAAACTCACTAAGTATTGTGCTAGACGACTTTCACAACATTGTTGATGAAGAAATTTTGCGAAGCGTCGCTTATCTTGTCGACTTTCTCCCACCAAACATCGAAATTGTTATTACTACTCGTTTTGAACCGGCACTGCCGATCTCGCGCTGGAGCGTAAAAAATTGGGTTGATGCAATTTATGCTGCCGATCTTGTTTTCTCATTCGACGAGTCCAAAGCGTTTTTTAGTGACTACATGAGTTTGTCTTTAACAGATAAACAGGTCGAGGATATTCACCTAAGAACTGAAGGTTGGATTGCGGCCATGCAACTAACTGCTCTTTCAGCATCAAGCAAACCAAGCAATGAGCAACAGTATCTAAAAACCTCTCAATTACTGGCTGATGAAAGACACTTTTCAGACTACGTTATTACCGAGATTCTTGAACATCAAGAACCAAAACTGCATAGTTTTTTACTCGAGAGTTCGTGTCTACTTCGTTTAAATGCGGAACTTTGCGATGCGATACGCGAACGTAAAGATAGCCAAAAAGTGTTACAAGCACTCGAGAATAAAAACCTCTTTGTGATTCCTATGGACAGCCACGGTGAATGGTACCGTTACCATGAAATGTTCCGAGACTCCTTGCTCAACAAGCTCAAAAAACAAGATCCTGAGCGTCTCAATGAGTTACAACATCGAGCCGTAGACTGGCTCCTTGCAAATGACCAAGAACATGAAGCGATCGAACAAGCAGTGCAGCTCAAAGACTGGGATCTACTCGCCGAATTACTAATTGGGAACGGTAATAACCTTATTCACGAGGGGCACCATCTGCCAATGTTGCAATGGTTGGCGATGCTTTCAGACAAAGTTATCAGTGCCTCACCTCGTCTACTAATGCTGAAAGTTTGGGCCTTATTTTTTAGTAATAAGATGGAAGTCATCCAACCATTACTAGACGAACTAGAAAATTTAATCGACGATCAACGCATCCAAAACATTGCGACCAGTACAAATGAATTGATTGATTTGCATAGTGAAATCTCCTTAATTCGTTCATACCTTGCAAGAACACACTCTGACATCAGCAGCGCTCACCAGCTTACGCAACAAGTACTTGAGGAACTTGATAACACTAATATGCCGTTGAAATCGGTAACTTACTATGGCATCGGGCTCGATAGCTATACCGTTGGCGATTTAGCTTCGGCCGAGATCGCACTAGTATCTGCAATTGAATACGGTAAGCGCGAAAAGAAATACACAACGGTTCTTTCGAGCAGTGGTCTACTGGGTTGGATTTATTACTATCAAGGGAAACTAGAAATCGCCTTAGAAACAGGTATCCAATCGCAGCAGTGGATTGACAGTTACCATGACTCTAGCCAACCACGCGTCATCTCATGCTGGCAAAACAGTATCCTAGCCATGATTTACACACAACGCGCAGAACTCACCATTGCACGCTCATACATCAATCCGCTACTGAAGCATATTGCAATTGGAACGGAACCAGGACTTCACATTATCATCCAATATACCCACGCGAATGTTTTATTTGCTGAGCAAAAATATATCGAGGCCATTGAATGCTTAGATGATGCAATCCAAATATATGAGCACAAAAAAGACGCCCTTGTTTTTAAACCCCCAAGTTTAAGTGCCTTTAAGTCACGTTGCTTGTTAGCAATTAATAGGCCTGATAGCGCCAAAGTAGTGCTAGATGATACAGCACAACTTAAGAGCATCTTGCCTCTAAACTTAGAAGATATTCGTTTATGCCAGGTGCGTACGTTAATTAAACAAAAAGCATATAAGGAGGCTTTAGATCAAGCATTGTGCCTCGAGGATTCGACTAAAACCAAGCAACATCTTTTTCATTTAATTCAAGCTCGCTTTCTAATTGCCATCGCCAGCTACAAACTAGGCAACGAAACGCAGGCCACCAACGCGATCAATTTAAGTCTTCGCGAGGCGGCAAAAGATGGCTTTATCGCTATTTATTTAAATGAACATAGCGATACGGCTAAAATTCTAGCACTCGCCGAAACAGCTTCTTTACCAGATAGCTATTTACAGCGATTATCGACAGAATTGGGTATCCAGAGAGAATATCTCGTTCAACAAGAGCTGCCTGGGGCGGCAGCGCTTGAGGGGAATCTACAATTACTGGAACCACTTAGTCAGCGTGAACTGGAGGTTCTCAGGCTAATCGATGAGGGCTTAGCAAACAAAGAAATTGCCAGAAAACTATCCTTAGCGCCGGCAACAGTGAAAGCGCATATTCGAAATATCTATGGAAAAATTTCGGCAAAAAGCCGTACGGAAGCCCTTTCGAAGGCGCGGCAACTACAATTAATCTAACAAAGTGCCAATCAGTTCACATTATTTTTCATGTTTTAGGGGGGCTTAGTCCCTTTGGACGATCAAACTACGCCCCCTCCCGCTCTATTATTTCACCATCGAAATTAATTTTGTTGAGGAGAGAATTCAGGCCTTTCTTCTCAACATAGCTTTCCGATCAGGGCACCCTACAAGCCCTACTTCAGAACGCGGTGATTGATCTGTTCGGCATCAATCATCGCTTTTTTTTACCCTAATTTTGTGGCTAGTCTGTCAATAACCACTAATCTGCACTCTAAGGCATATTCTTTCCCTATTATTTAGGCAAAATGCGCGATAGTTTGTTGACTGATTGCGAGTAGTTCTCCCCTCTCATTCCACATTTTTGCCCGCGTCGATGCATAGCCATTTGCAGATTCTACGATTTCTGCGAAATACCGAGTAAACTCTGTTTCGCTGAGCGCTTTGATAGGTTGAACAAACTCAATGGTCCAGCTTACCGTGCTAGCACTCGCGGGACCTTTTAACAAAGGTAATGTTGTAGGTGGCCACGCGTCGAGAAGGCATAGTAAAGTTGCTACACCCTCAAAAGGCTGCGGTTCTGTCAGCCGAGCAAACCCTTTTATATAATTATCGGACGAGCCAGAGAAAGGCAATGCGGTGCAATAATGCAAATCAATATGCTGTAAAAACGCAGGCAATACGTCAGGTACATACGCTAATGGCGGTATAATTGAAGGGTCCTCGTCAAAACGTTCAACGGTCGCTGGTAAATTAATCATCGACTCGCGCGACGTGCCAAAGCTGCCGATAATAATGACCTTCGTTTTACCTTGTTGAATACCACGCCCAAGCACTTGTGAAACATTTTTCCCTTCACGCAGCAGTTCCGTTTCAATAAGTAATGGCTCGGCACTCACTGGACCCACAAACGAAACCTGCAAATTCCTGACTGGTTTATCGTTATTTAATGCCTTTTCCATCGCACGAAACACCAAAGCAGATACCAGGCCACCAAAGGTGGCGCGCCCTTGCATCCAGGAATCAGGAATTGAAACAACTGTGCTGGATGCAGTTATCTTGTTTATAAGATCATTGAAATGCATAACATTTGCCTCGGATTAATAAAAAACCGTATTTTATATAGCCTCGCGCGGTCATTTACTACCACATGGCGGCTAACCATGATATTTACCGATTTAACGAGAAGCCCAGTTAAATCAAACACAAAGCTTTTGGGCGTAATCAAAAATTGCGGCGATACGGCGGTAAAGCCTCTAACAACATTTTGCCGTAGCGATAAGAAAGCAACCGAGAATCTAAAATAGTTACCTCACCTTGATCTGCCTCAGTCCGAATAAGGCGCCCGCATGCCTGAATAAGTCTCAGGCTCGCATCAGGTACCGATATCTCCATAAAAGCATTTCTACCCTTAGATTCTAGCCATTCAGCAACACTCTCTTCCAAGGGGTCATTCGGCACAGCAAAAGGGATCTTTGCAATCACAACATGCGTGAGATAGTCTCCGGGTAAGTCTATCCCTTCGGCTAAAGAAGCAAGGCCAAAGAGGATGCTGCGATCCCCATTGTCAATAAGGTCTCGGTGCCGGTTTATCAATTCTTGCTTACCCATATCATCTTGCGTCATCACATATTCGCGTAACTCTCGATTTAAACCGTAATAAACATCATTCATTTGTTTTCGTGAGCTAAACAAGAACAAAACAGCTTTATGTTCGCCAACAACCTTCTCAAAATCGTCGATTATCATCGATGTATGTGCGTCCCCCTCTTTCGGTGAAGCAATCCCTCTTGGCACATTTAACTGGGCTACTTCATTAAATTTGAATGGGCTTGGCACCTGAAAATAAACGGAATCATCAGGTAAGCCAGTCTTATAAGCGATTCGGTCAAAGCGTCCCAACGCAGTTAATGTTGCAGAAGTTAAAACCGCGGCATAGCTTTTATTCCATAAGGCTTCGCGCAACAAGCCGCCAGCACTCAGTGGACTGCCATAAAGATAGACATCCGACTGATTTTCAGTCTCACGCAAAATCGCCCAGCGCGCATTCGGTACTTTCGACTCACTTTGCGGCTTTGCATAAAATAACCAACATTCGTATTGCGACTCAGCGCGGTTGCATAAAGAACCCAAGACGGGAAACCACTGTTCCGCTTCCTCTCTTGTCAATCCGCAATCTGACTTCTCGTCTACCGCCTTGTTAAGCTCAGTTTTTATTTCATCCAAACAACGACATAACGAAGCAAATTCTAATTTTATATCTTGGGCATATTCCAGTAGACCGTCGGGAATAATACCTTCTTTAAAACGATACCGACTCTCTTTTGTTTGCTCTTTAGACTGTTCTTTTGCCCTATCTTCTCTATCCCAGTCTAGAGATAACGAAAGCTGCTCATAGCATTGTCGTAACTTTTCATGCAACGTTTGTCCTAACGGCGAAATTTGATGTATCTGTGACGCCATAAAATGACTTGGCGTCACATATGGCAGCAGTTCAGATAATGACTTACTCACAGACTTCAACCACGTTTCAGTTGCCTTCAATCCAGTGCTCACCAAAAAGTGTCCCAAAGCCTTATCAGCAAGATGATGCGCCTCATCGAACACGTAAATCGCCTGCTCGGGAGGTGGCAAAATCACACCGCCACCCAGCGCCAGATCGGATAACACAAGATCATGATTAGCAACAACAATATCCGCATCCTCCCAGTGCTTACGTGCTTCATAATATGGGCATGAGTTAAAATAACTGCATCGGCGACCACTGCACTGCTGATTATCCGTTGTCAATTGCGCCCATTTTTGCGGCTCCAGGCTTTGTTTCAGCGAGTCTTTATCGCCATCCCAAGCTCCACTCGCGTAGTTTGAAAGAAAGCCTTCGAGTTCTTTTTGTGTCCATCTCTCTTCATCAGACGCGTCCATCAAAAATAAAGGCATTGTAGATGGATCGGTTGCACCGGTAAGGGCTTCTAAGCGCTGTTCTAGCTTACTAATGCATACGTAACGCCCACGGCCTTTGGCTAAAGCATACTCAAATTCTAAGCCTGCATACTTATGGATTTCGGGCAAATCTTTACTGAGAATTTGCTCTTGTAACGCAGTCGTCGCAGTTGAGACGACAACTTTTCTCTCTGATTTCAAGGCCATCGGCAAAACAGACAAACAATAAGCTAAGGTTTTTCCTGTTCCCGTGCCCGCCTCAACCACGCAGGTCGCCGATGCACTTTTGCGTAAACCCTCACTATTTGATTCGATGCTTGCTAAGTACTTTGCAATCTCTGCAATCATCAAACGCTGGCCGTAACGTGGTTTAAAACCATCGCGTTTCGTAAACGCACGGTAACTCGTTTGAATAAGGTCTTTTTGGTCTTCGGTGAGCATCTGGTCTAACTGCTAAAACTAGGAAATGGATTTCGGACTGACCGAAAAAAGAAACTCTCAAGCAAAAAAGTCAAGGCAAGAAGGGTGGCTTTTACAGTCAAGCAAACTCTATAATCGAGCGTCTGCATTCTAACAAACAAGCCTCACGCTAAGAATCAGAAAATCACATAAAATCAAAATAACAACCTAACGAAAGGCTATTGTATGAATTTTGATCTAACTGAAGATCAACTTGCCTTCCAGGAAACCGCAAAAAAATTTGCAGCACAAGCATTAGCACCGAATGCAAGTGCTTGGGATGCGCACAGTGAATTCGATCGTAAAACGTTTGAGGAAGCAGGCAAACTTGGCTTTATGGCCATGTATATTGAACCAGCGCACTTTGGAATTGGTATTTCTCGCCTTGACGCCGCAATTATTATGGATGAACTCGCGCAAGGTTGTACCTCAACGGCTGCATTTATAAGTATCCACAACATGGCTTTCAACATGCTCAGCAAATATGCAGCGCCAATACTTGTTGAACAGTGGGCTGAAGACCTAGCAAACGGCACGAAACTCGCCAGCTATTGTTTGACAGAGCCAGGTTCCGGTTCGGATGCCGCCTCGTTAAGTACACGAGCTGAGAAAGATGCTGAGCACTATATTGTAAATGGTAGCAAAGTCTTTATCTCAGGCGCGGGCGCCACAGATTTGCTAATCACCATGGTCCGAACAGGTGGGCCAGGACCAAAAGGTATAAGCTGTCTTGCCATTCCAGCAGACAGCGACGGTATTATTTTTGGTAAAAAGGAAGAAAAACTCGGCTGGAATAGCCAACCAACCTGTCAGATCACGTTCGACAATGTAAAAGTACCGGTAACACATCTTCTTGCTGAAGAAGGACAAGGGTTTAAGCTAGCAATGGAAGGCTTAGACGGAGGTCGCATAAATATTGCGGCATGTTCAGCTGGCACCGCGGCTCAAGCGTTGAAAGTCTCAACGGACTACGTGAAAGATCGACAACAATTTGGGCTAGCAATAAGCGAGTTTCAAACTACTCAAAATAAGCTAGCTGATATGCTCACATCGCTCGTTGCCTCGCGACAAATGATTCGTCTTGCCGCTTTTAAACTTGATACAGACAATGCTGAACGCAGTGCTTATTGTGCCATGGCTAAGCGACTCGCAACCGATTTATGTTTTGACGTATGTGATCAGGCACTGCAACTGCATGGTGGCTATGGTTATATAAAAGAATATCCCTTGGAACGTTTTTTTCGAGACACACGAGTTCACCGAATACTGGAGGGCACAAACGAAATCATGCGTCTAATTATTGCGCGCCGACTTCTTCAGGATAGCAATTTTAACATTTTGAACGACTGACCAACATCTATCAGCCCAAAAATAAAGAGACTAAAATGAGCGATACAATTTCAACAACCGATACACTTCAAGTCAATGTAAACGGTCCTCTGGCACAGATAACGATTAATAACCCGCCCGCAAATACATGGACATTAGAAAGCTTGAATGGCTTACATGAAGTTATTAAGAAGTTGAACACCATGCCGGAAGTCGTGGCACTGGTTATTCATGGCCAAGGTGAAAAGTTTTTCTCAGCCGGTGCTGACCTGAAGCAGTTTGCCAAAGGCAATAAAGAAGAATCACGTATTGTAGCGGAAGCTTTTGGTGAAGCTTTTGAGGCACTCGCCGGATTTCAAGGCGTTTCGATTGCAGCAATTAATGGTTACGCTATGGGCGGTGGTCTTGAATGTGCCCTCGCCTGTGATATCCGAATTGTTGAAGAACAAGCGCAATTGGCACTGCCAGAAGCTAAAGTTGGGCTTCTACCCTGTGCTGGAGGTACACAACGATTAGCGTGGTTAGTAGGCGAAGCCTGGACTGCGCGTATGATATTGCTCGGCGAGCGGATCGATGCGGAGACGGCCACACGCATTGGACTTGCACAACGAACCGTGCCACGGGGTTCCGCGCTGACAGTCGCTTTAGACACGGCATCGCAAGTGGCCGAACAAAGCCCTGATGCGATTAAAGCGTCAAAACGTTTACTTATTGCTCCGCGTGAAGCCGCTATAGAGAGAGGCCTGATCGATGAACGTGATGAATTTATTGACCTAATTGGTGAGGTAAACCAGCTGGAAGGCACGAATGCCTTCTTAGAAAAACGCAGTGCAAAATGGCAGTGAAACAACAGCACGCCCATCGCATAATTACATAGTTTTTATCACAGAGAACAATATGGTCCAGACCTCCCAGGTAATCGTTGAAACCTTAGATGCAAAGCAAGGTAAAATAGGCATATTAACTCTCAATGCCGAAAAAACGCTCAATAGTCTGACCCTTGAAATGGTCGGGGCGCTCACGACTACACTCGCTATGTGGGCCGAGGATGAGAGCATCGCAATCATCGTACTTAAGGGCGCGGGAGACAAAGCATTCTGCGCAGGCGGCGATGTACAAAAACTCTATGAATCGTCTATTAGTGAAACATCGGGGCCTAGAAAATACGCTGAGCAATTTTTTTGTGAGGAGTACCAACTTAACTACTTAATTCATACCTATACCAAACCCATTCTTTGCTTGGCCACAGGCATCGTTATGGGAGGCGGTCTAGGTTTGATGGCAGGCGCCTCACACCGTGTGACCAATGAACGAACACGCATCGCCATGCCAGAAATAACGATTGGGCTATTCCCCGATGTGGGCGGCACTTGGTTTTTAAATAAGATGCCGTACGCGCTGGGTATTTTCTTTGCGCTTACCGGTGCTAGTGTGAATGCGCCCGATGCACTCATCACCGGTTTAGCAGACTTTTTTCTAGACACAAAAACAATCGCCAAGCTAGAAGACACTCTAATCCGAGAAACGTGGTCTGTTGACAGCCGCGAAAACCATCGTTTACTAAGTAGCTTGCTACACAAAAATAACGAGACGGATCAGGCCACGCACAATCATGTTACATCCGAGCTTAAACCCTATCTAGCCGAAATAAGTAAGGCATGTCATGAGACATCATTGGGCGAAGTCATTACTGCATTGCAGCATTTACAGATCGATAGCGAGTGGTTTAAGCGATCTATAAAAACGTTAATGATAGGCTCACCCCTTTCCTCTGTCCTGATTTTTGAACAATTGCGGCGTCATCGCCACAGTGCATTAACCACCGTATTTGAAAGTGAACTCCAACTGGCTACCAATATTGTCCGACACACAGAATTTGCCGAGGGCGTTCGTGCACTGTTAATCGATAAAGACAAGCAACCAAAATGGCAGCATCAGCATTTTAGTGAAGTGAGCAACACCTTGCTGGAATCATTTTTTAGAGCACCATGGGAAGGTGGCGCAGAAGCAAATCCACTGCGACTATCCTGAGGTCTCGCACACAAACGTCGATGAAAAATAAAAACAACACAAGGAAATAAAATAATGAGCTCACAGAACACTACGGTCGCGTTTATAGGCTTGGGCAATATGGGTGCGCCCATGGCAAAGAATCTACTCTCTTCAGGCTTACAAGTACGTGCTTATGACCTCATGCCTGAATTGCTTCAATCACTTGCTCGTGAGGGCGCTTATGCAGCGCATTCCGCACACGATGCCTGCGAAGGTGCTTCAATAGTCGTTTCTATGCTGCCAGCCGGAAAACATGTTGCGTCTTTATTTATGGGCGACGAAGGACTCTGTGGCCGACTTGCAAAAGGCTCTCTTATTATAGACTCCTCTACTATCGATGCGGAAACCGCGCGCGCACTGCATGAAAGCTGCGAGAACCATGGTTTATTCTGTCTTGATTCACCCGTCTCTGGCGGCGTGGTGGCTGCGCAAGCGGGCACGCTCGCCTTTATGTGCGGAGGTAGCTCTGAGGCATTTGACAAGGCGCAGCCAATACTTAATGCAATGGGCAAAAACATCTTCCATGCAGGCCCAGCAGGTGCAGGTCAAGTAGCCAAAATGTGCAACAATATGCTGCTCGCTATTCACATGATCGGCACCTCCGAAGCACTCACACTTGGTGAGAAAAACGGCGTTAATGCCAGTACTCTATCCGAAATTATGCGTGCAAGTTCCGGCGATAATTGGAGCTTAGAAAAATATAACCCCTTCCCTGGCGTCATGCCAACCGCACCCGCAAGTAATAATTATGAACCGGGTTTTATGGTTGATCTTATGGCTAAAGATCTTGGTTTGGCGATTGATAATGCGAAAAGTAATGATGCTGGGACACCGCTTGGTAAACTTGCGCAAAGTCTATTTATAGAAAAGCAGGCCGCAGGTGATGGCAAACGTGACTTTTCCAGCATTATTGAATTGATCGCAAATAAACCGCATTAAATGATCACAAAACTCGTTGCCAACAGTTTTGTTTGGTTCTTCCTTTTCGTTTCCAGCGTGAGCGTTGCCGAACAAGTTCAAAGCAAAGCTGCATCAATCATTGAGAGCTATGGTATCGCCCTGCATGGCAATCTTGCTTACGCTGAGGACTTTGAACATTTCGTTTGGGTAAAGCCTGACGCCCCGAAAGGCGGTAAACTGCGTTTGATGGGCTTTGGTACATTTGATTCACTCAATCCCTATACACTCAAAGGTATCAGCCCATTTAACTCGCCTGGCCAATTTATGTATGGCTTTTCAGAATTGAATGAAACACTTTTGGTCGGCACAGGCAACTATTCACCCTCGGGTGACGAAGCGCAAAGCGCCTATGGTTTAATCGCTAAAAAGATCCGCTATCCAACGGATTACGCGTGGGTCGAATTCGACCTAAATCCGAAAGCCGCGTTTCACGATGGCCACCGCATCGATGCGCAGGATGTTCTTTTTTCATATAAAACCCTAATTGATAAAGGGCACCCTCGCTTCCAACAAAGTTTTCTTGGCATAGATAACGTGGAAGTTATCACCTCAAGCCGTGTGCGATTCAACTTCAAACCTCCCTATCAAAAAGCCAACATCATTCGTGCAGGCGAATTGCCCGTCTTACCTCAACATTATTGGCAAGACAAAGACTTTGAAAGGGCATCAGAGACACCGCCCTTGTTGAGCGGGCCCTATAAAATTAAACATGTGGAATTGGGAAGTCATCTGTTACTGCAACGCAACAATAATTTTTGGGCAAAAGAGCTAAATGTCTACAAAGGCCGATTCAATTTTGACGAAGTGAGTATTCATTATTTCCGTGATCAAACCATTGCCTTCGAAGCCTTCAAATCTGATGAATTCGATATTTTTTATGATTACACGGCAAAAAACTGGGCCAGCGCTTATAATTTCCCGGCACTTGCTGCAGGAAACGTTATTAAACGTGAAATCAGGCATGAAATTCCCTCTGGCACGCAAGGCTTCTTTTTTAACACCCGACGGAAACTGTTCGCCGATTCTCGTGTTCGGGAAGCGATTAGTCTTATGTTTGATTTCGAATGGACCAACAAGGCGCTGTTTAATGACGCGTATCAACGGAATAAGTCTTATTATCCTAATTCGAAGTTTTCAGCAACGGACACACCGCAGGGAGAAGAGCTCAAACTACTGGCACCCTTCAAAGAACAATTACCTAGCGCACTGTTCGATCAATCATTTGATATCCCTACTTACGAAGGTGATGGAAATATCAGGCTCGGGATGCGCAAAGCATTGGCCTTGTTAAAAAGTGCTAATTGGGCGATGCACAACAAGACGCTGCGCCATAGTAAAACCCAGCAAACGTTTGAGTTTGAGATAATTTATCGCCAAGCCGGTCTTAAACGTATTATTTTACCCTTCGTCAAAAATCTGGCTCGCATCGGAATTAACGCGACGCCTCGACTACTTGAGACAACCCAATACAAAGTGCGCTTGGATCAATTTGATTTTGATATGTCTACCTTTGTTCTGTCTCAGGGGCTCTCACCGAGTTATGAACAGCGAGACTACTTTCATTCATCCCAAGCGGATGTTGAGGGCAGCCAAAATTATTCGGGAATAAAATCGACGGTCGTTGATGCTATGGTTAGCCATGTGTTGGAGGCGAAAGACGAAAGGGCATTGCAAGTCGCGATGAAAGCGCTTGATCGGGTTTTGCTTTGGAAGCACTACATCATTCCAAATTGGCACTTAAACTATCATCGAGTCGCCTATTGGAACCGTTTCGGAATACCTACCGAACAACCCACCCTCAAACTAGGCGTCGAAAATTGGTGGGCATCTCATTAAGTTATTAAGTCAAAAAGACCACAAAAACCGACTAGCTTTATTCTGATCTTAAAACTGTCATATAAAACTCGTAGACTGTTCGTATGCATATAAACAGCGAGAAACAAGAAGAGCGCCATCAAGGTTCTGCCCTCGAAGTGTTGCGAGTCTTTATAAAACTTGGTCTAACCTCATTCGGCGGCCCCATTGCCCACATTGGCTACTTTCATAAAACCTTTATCGAACAAAAAAAGTGGATTAGTGAAGCGCAGTTTGCACAATTACTCGCCGTTAGCCAGTTTCTGCCCGGGCCTGCAAGCAGTCAACTAGGGTTCGCAATTGGTTTGCACCGGGCGGGCTGGTTAGGTGCATTTTCCGCCTTTATCGGGTTTACGCTGCCCTCTGCCATTGTATTGGTTTTTTTTTCCCTGTATGTGAGCCAAACATATTCATCGCTGAGTAACGCTTTAACGCAAGGACTCAAGCTTGTCGCGTGCGTGGTCGTTATCGATGCCATTTTCAATATGACGAAGAATTTATGTCCAGACCTACGCCGCAAACTGTTAGCGCTTGGCTCGGCAATCTTTCTCGTAACGGTTGATCAAATTTATGGACAACTTATCGTAATTCTAGCAGCCGCTATTTATGGCGCGCTCGTATTGAAAGATCCATCACCTCAAGCAAGACCCGCGAATATTGTCTATTACAGCTCAAGAATAGGTATAACCTTATTGAGCGTTTTCTTTTTACTTTTGTTATTGACCTTTATCTCCACAGATCAAAAAGACTTATTGAACGCACAAGTATTTTATCAAGCTGGCGCATTGGTTTTTGGCGGTGGACATGTCGTTCTGCCATTGCTAGAAGAATCGGTCGTTCATACCGGTATCATCGATGAAGCTACATTTATAAGCGGATACGGCGCTGCGCAGGCAATTCCTGGCCCTATGTTCAGTTTCGCAGCGTATTTAGGTGCACTAATGAGTGCTGAGAACGCTTTGCTTGGCGCATGCCTTGCACTTGTTTCTATATTCTTGCCAGGCTTTATTTTATTGGGTGGCGTATTGCCGTTTTGGCAACTGCTAGCGACTAGAAAATCACTTGTAGCGGCTATTACAAGCGTAAATGCGGCTGTCGTTGGAATTTTATTAGCGACCCTATATGACCCGATTATCACCTCAGGCATTCAATCATTGGCCGACATTGCAATCGTCGTTTGTGGCTGCATTATATTAATACATTTTAAACGATCGCCACTTTGGATCGTGGCTTTATGTATTGCCACGAGTCTCTTGCGAGCCTTTATTTAGACGGAAAATCAAAGATCGCTTCTTTAAATGCTGTAGTGTTCAGCACCGGCGTTTTTCTGGGGTAATTCTACAGGTAAAAGTATCTCGAACTGCGTCCCCTCCCCTTGCACACTGCTCGCTTTAATGGACCCTCCAAGCAATTGGGTGACAATGTTATAAATCATATACATACCAAGTCCGGTGCCACCCGCACCCCGTTTGGTCGTAAAAAATGGATCAAAAATCTTGTTCAAGGTTTGCGGATCCATACCTGCACCGTCGTCTGAATAACTGAAATAAAGCGCCTCGGCCTGCTTTTCAATCTTTATGCTTATGTGGCCTTTTTTATCCGGAAAAGCATGACGGACACTATTAAGAATTAAATTACTCATTAGTTGATAATAGGCGCCGGCAAAGCTTTTCACTTCAATACCTTCATCGACATCGATCGATACGTCGATTTTACTGTGGCGCATTTGCGGGTTCAATGTCAGCAACACCTCTTCAATATGTTGCTTAAGGCGAAAGCTTGAGACCTCTTCAACTGATTGACTCACCGCTACATTTTTAAAGGTCCGCATCAATTCTGCAGCTCGCATTAAATTTTTCTCCATCAGCTGCATCGACTCCGAGCTAGACGATAAGAACTGTCTAAAATCGGTTGCCGTGAGCTTCTGGTCGGCGTATTTCCGTTTCAACTCTTCCAGCGTATCGGCGTTAAAAGACAGTGCCGTAACACAATTACCTAGGGGCGTATTGATCTCGTGCGCAACACCGGCCACTAATTGCCCCAGAGAAGCCATCTTTTCCGATAAGATCAGTTTTTTCTGTGCACTTTGCAGGTCTTGTGTGCGTTTTTTAACTTTTCCTTCTAAGGTATCGTTCGCTAATTGAAGCTCTTTCGATTTTTGTTGAACGTCTTTAGCCATTTCATTAAAGGAGCGGCCTAACGTCGCCAGCTCATTTTTGACGTGTATATCGACCTGCACATCTGCACGCCCTTCTTGCATTTTCTTTACACCGTCCATCAAGTTTTCGAGCGGATCTCTCAACTTACTCCTTACGAGTATATATATTGCAAAAGCCGTTAACATGATGGCCATAAAACTTAAGATGAACAATCGGCTAATGAGAGACTTTGTACGATCCATCAAGCCTTCAGTCGGCTTAAGTGCAATAACATTAAAAATCTCTTCAGGCTTATTGCTTGGGAGGTCTATCGAGACTTCAGAAAATAGGTATTGCGCCTCATCAATCACGGTATGTTGCGTTTCCGTCATTTTGAAACGTTCATGGCCATTAATTGTCGATATCCAGACATTTTCATCAGATTCAATCGCGATATCCGCATCTAAACGCAGTGAGATTGCGTTCAAACCAGACTGGGTAAGCTCGTGCATACCCACAATGACAGAAGCATAAGCTGGGGTTCGTTCCCACGTTTTAGGGCTGGTCAAACTTGAAGAAATTGGGGCCCATACCGCGGCACCAAACTCACCATTTAAGGTATGAATTACATGACCACCCGAATATATTTTTGGACGGCCTAACGCTTTAAAATGTTCGAACGGTAGATCGCTGACTTTTTCAACGCCGATTGTATCGTAGAAAAAATCAGCCCGTTCCTGATAAACAGAGCTAATATCAAATAAGTCCTCACCAACATTGAGATTAACCAACGGAAGTTTGTAAACTGTAAAATTAGAATTCACCGCTTTACTGTGATATCGGTATAACCATACCGTGTCACCATTAATAATAAACGCCGGTAAAGGGTGGCTATTTTCAAATGAGTTGAATGGATCTAGATGGTATAACGCTAAATGACTCAAATTATTTTGCGGCAGCAAGTGGATTAGCGATCGCACGATTTTTAATTGCGCCTGCAAGTAAAAACTTGTCAGCGCTTCTTCTATATCACGCCCAACCATTTCCGAGTCTTCACTGTACAACGGCCCATACGTGCTTAATAGTACGATTTGTTCTGAAATACTTTGATCAGTGCCAACGGCACTTATCGCATCATAAACTCGGCCAATTACCGTCTCATAATCAGATTTAAATAAGTGGGCAGAGGTTTCCACTTGCTCTAGGGCGACCTCCTCTAAATCAGAATACGATTGAAAGCCAATCGTGCCCGCTACACCTAAGCCAAAGACCCCAAGCGCTACAAAGACAACGACAATAAGCTGGCTGCTTATTTTATTCATCGCAAACATTTAACGTTTAACCTGCCATATCTCAATCGCCTTCTCATAAGGCAATGTTTTAGGCGCCTCTCGTGCTCTAAATGGTTTAGGCGAACCAGGTTGCGATAGCCAATAGTCTCTTGTTTTTACTGGATTTAGTTGAGGACTATATTTTGCTAAATTTAGCTCTGACATAACGCGGTCTTGCAGCCGGGCGATGTTATCCATCGCTTGTTGAGGTGTAATTTTGCCATCAATCGCCTGATCAAGATTTGGCCACCACGTTCTAAAAAGCAAAGGATAATGCGGCACATTCAGCCCAGTATCTGTCCATAGATTGATCGCGTTACTTTGATAAAACTCAATTAACCCTCCCCAATATTGCTTATTGTCCTGAATACTTGGCGATTGTAATGTGGAGTGCCGAACCGGCGTACCGCCGGCTTTGAACTTGCTCAATGCTGCGCTCTTTGACACGGCAAATTGCGCCCACAACCACGCGGCAGCCCGGCGAGGCCCTCGCGTCGTTTTTGGGATAGTCCAGCTACCGGCGTCTTGATAGCCTACTTTCATTCCCTGATCCCAGTAACGACCGTGAGGGGTGGGCGCTAACCGCCATACTGGTTGACCAACTTGATTAATCATTTCACCCTGATGATACTCATCACGGTTTACCCATAACGTATATAAAAATATCTGTTGTGCGACATTTCCCTTAGCGGCACTAACACTTGCATCACGAAACGTCCCTTGTCGAGCATCAGGTGGACTATAGTTATTCAACCAATCAATATAAGTTTGCAAGGCATATACTGCTGCAGGCCCGTTTGTCGCACCACCACGTTTGACACTTGAACCTCTAGGAATACGATCTTTTACACGGATACCCCATTCATCAACTGGACTACCATTCGGCAGACCGCTGTCCCCCGCGCCCGCAATAGATAACCAGGCATCGGTAAAGCGCCAGCCCAGCGATGGGCTCTTCTTACCAAAATCGGTGTGCCCGTATACTTTTTTGCCATCGACCGGCGTATTCGTGAAGAACTCAGCAATATCCTCGTAAGCGGCAAAGTTAACCGGTACGCCCAGATCATAGGCGTTTTCTTCACCATATTTATTTGCCGTAAAGGTGCGGAACTTAGTTTGAATATCTTTTCGTGAGAACCAGTCATATCTAAACCAGTAAAGGTTGGCAAATTGTTGGTCTGGTAACTGCAGCTGATTACCATCGTAATCTTGTCCAAACTGTAAATTCAAAAAATCATCTAAATCTAAATAGGGGTTAGTAAAAGGTTTCCCTTCGTCCCTCATATAATCACTTAAATTTACGACACCCTGAACACGGGAGTGCGTACCAATATGGTCCGCATCATTTACATAAATATCATACAAGTGAACGCCCTGACTCACCTGCTTAAAAATATTCTCAACAACCGTTCCTTCGCCCACAATATCGTACTTTACGCGAATACCCGTTAACCTTAAAAAGAGTTGGGCTAAAACATCTCGCTCCCATACGTGAGTGGGAATATCTTCGGTTACAACGGTAATTGTTTTGTTGCGAAAGGGATGACTCGCATCACGAAACCACTCTAATTCTGCAATCATTTCATGGCGCGGTAATGAGGATGGCGATAACGCGTTCGCTACCGACTCAATAGTCTCGGCTGCGTGCGAGACATCGGTGAAAGCTATAAGCAAGCCGAGCTGAAGGCGCCATCTGGATAACAACATTTTGCAGTCCAAGCTAAACAATAAACTTATTAAGTCTAGCAGCTAAGTTACGGTCTATAAAAAAATCATAACAAGCAAACTCACCTGCAGGTTTTATGCGGGTAGCAACATCTCTAAATGCGGGATACCGTCTTCGTCGTAAGGTTCAGAAACAACCTGATAGCCTAAGCCACTATAAAACCCTTCTAAATGTGCTTGCGCGGAAATCCTATTCCCTTCCCCCGGGAAATGCTGGCGAGAGCTATCCAGCGCAACACGCATTAACTCTAGTCCAAGCCCCTTTCTTCTATGGGTAAAACGCGTGATCACTCGGCCAATTGAAGGCTCCTTATATTTTTTGCCTGGAGGAACGAGTCTTAAATATGCAACCAGCTCTTCTTTTTCGCTGCCGAACGTTTGCCAACCCAAAACATGCAGCGCAATTCGATCTAGCTCGTCAATGTCATGATAAGGGCAATGTTGTTCTACGATAAAGACATCTTGCCTCAGCTTTAGCATCGCATACATTGCGTCACTCGTTATATCTGAAAATTGTATACACTGCCAAGTCATCACCAATGTGAAGTTCCTCGAATCAATTTAGTTATGCTGCACGCCATGTATTATTGTACTAATTGCTTTACTATTGAATCATGCGCTGCACAATCATTATAGCTATACTTGTGCACGCCAAAAATTATAAAAAACTCAGTATTTCGCGGAAGCCGAATGAAATTTAAGTCTTTTTTAAAGAACACATTTGTCTCTCATGCGTTAGACAAGAAACTCGAAAAAATAGAGAAACCCGTGGGTTCTCTAGGCTACGATCCTTGGGGTTTTAATAAAGATACCAACAAAATCGTCTTCTCTTTATTCTCTTCAGTCTATGAAAAATACTTTCGGGTTCAAACGCATGGGATTGAAAATGTGCCCGACTCAGGCCCAGTTCTTATTATCGCAAACCATAGTGGCCAACTACCCATTGACGGCACTCTTATTGGTTACGCTATTGCGAATCGCGAAAAGGCGCCTCGTCAAACAAGAGCAATGATTGAGCGTTTTTTCCCCACTGTGCCTTATATTGGCAATATCTTAAACCAATTAGGCGCGGTTTTAGGGGACCCGATCAATTGCGCTAAAATATTAGACCGTGGTGAAGCCGTTATTGTCTTTCCAGAAGGCATAAGAGGTTCAGGTAAACTTTATAAAGACCGTTACAAATTGCAAAGGTTCGGCAGCGGTTTCGTGCGTTTAGCCATGGCGCATGGCACCCCAATCGTACCCGTTGGTGTTGTCGGTTGTGAAGAAACCATCCCCGCGATCGCCAATGTAAAGCCACTAGCAAGACTATTAGGCGTGCCTTACATTCCACTGGCCGTGCCCTTTATTTTTCCAGCGAAAGTTCACTTAACATTCGGAAAACCCATTTTCTTTGATGACGAAGAACTGACTGAGGAGCAGGTGACGCGGCGCGTCGAAAAAGTTAAGCGCGCAATTAACACTTTGATCGCAAAAGGCCTGGATGAACGAGAGGCGATTTTCGAGTAAAAATAATGAGTCTCACAACTGTTGCAACGACAACTAAAACCGTTAATAAACCCAATAACCGAAAAAGTGCAGCGTCACGAAAAACAAAAAATAGGCAAGCGTTATCTGCTGACAAGAAGCAAACAGTGCTTGTCACCGGTTGCGCTGGAGCACTCGCACAACAGGTCATCAACCGTTTACGAGATAAGTACAACATTGTCGCCGTTGACTTTCGAGAGCAAAGTTATTTGAGTGAAGAAATTCCCTGTTACAAACTCGACTTTAACAAACGCGTATTTGAAGACCTTTTCAAACAGTATAAGTTTGACAGCGTTATTCATTTAGGCCGGATCCAATCAAGTGAGGAAACGAAAATCCGGCGTTATAACAGCAATGTATTGGGTACGCAAAAATTACTTGATCTAAGTCATAAGTACGGCATCAAGCATGTCTTAATTTTGTCGACCTATCATGTTTATGGAGCCGACGCATATAACCCTGCGCTAATTGATGAGAATGCGCCGCTTAAAGCGGCCGAATTGACGCATGATCTGGTCGATTCAGTTGAACTCGAAAACTTAGCCAATATTTACTTGTGGAAATATCCGGATTTAAACATCACTATTCTTCGGCCATGCAACATCGTTGGTCCGGGTATACAGAATTCTATTAGCCGCTTACTCGCGAGTTCATATGCACCCAGCCTCCTCGGTTTCTCGCCAATTATGCAATTTATTCATATCGACGATATGGCGGATGCAATTATGCTTGCCCATACAACTAATCATCCGGGTGTCTATAATGTTGCACCGGAGGATTGGGTTGCCCTGCAAGACGCCATAGATGTGAGTGGGTGTCGCCGTATTCCCGTTCCGTCAATACCCCCCATTTTGCCTCGAACATTGGCGACAATAGCCGGTTTGAAAATGTTTCCCTCTTATTTAATTAATTACTTTAAATATCCAGTAGTAATCGATGGTAGTTTGTTTGCGGAGACCTTTCATTACAAAGCAAAACGACCATTAAAAGAAATATTTAGATTCTATAAAGAACAGAAGAACTAGAAGATAAATACTGGATTTCATAATCGTTCAGAGTAGCGGATGTGTGATCTGTTTTAATAGTCGTGGCTCAACATGCAAAAAAACCGGCGCTACGAGCGCCGGTTTTTTTAGAACACGTTCTTATTTACTCTTTGCCGTATACGACGTTTTCCTGCTCTTGAACTCGGATAAACGTGGTTCGTTTTGATAACTCTTTTAAACTCGCGGCACCAACATATGTGCAAGTAGAACGAACACCCCCCAATATATCTTGCACGGTATTATCGACAGGGCCTTTATATAACATCTCAACGGTCTTACCTTCGCTCGCACGATAATTAGCGACGCCTCCGGCATGTTTGTTCATTGCAGTTGACGAGGACATACCGTAAAACTTTTTATATGTTTTGCCATCTCGATCAAAAATTTCACCGCCTGACTCATCATGACCTGCCAACATACCCCCAAGCATAACGAAATCAGAACCTGCACCAAACGCCTTTGAGACGTCACCCGCACAGGTACAACCACCATCAGAAATAATATGTCCCTTTAACCCGTGCGCAGCATCCGCACATTCAATCGCCGCTGAAAGTTGGGGATAACCGACACCAGTTTTTACACGTGTCGTACAAACTGAACCGGGCCCAATGCCAACTTTAACGATATCCGCCCCGGACATAATCAACTCTTCCGTCATCTCACCCGTCACTACATTACCCGCAATTATGGTAATTTTAGGTAGCGCTTTACGTGCCTGCCGCAAGAAGTCGACGAAATGTTGCGAATAACCGTTTGCAACATCAATACACAGAAAACCGAGCTTTGGGTTCTGTTCAATAATCGTTTTTACCTTATCGAAATCTGCCTGAGACGTCCCCGAAGACACCATAATAGATTGGTAGATACTGTCATCTTGCTCCGCAAGAAACGACCGCCATTCTTCCGTGGAATAATGCTTATGCACGGCGGTAAGAATTTTATATTCCGCTAATTTTTTAGCCATTTCAAACGTGCCAACGGTATCCATATTGGCAGCAATGATAGGGACACCTGTCCAAGACTGGCCTGAATTTACAAACTGATAAGTACGTTCAACGCTCACTTGAGAGCGACTCTTTAATGTCGAACGCTTCGGTCGAATTAAAACGTCCTTAAATCCAAGTTTAACGTCATTTTCGATATGCATAAGTCGGTGACCACAGTAATGAATTTGGTTCGCTACTCACGGCGCGCGCAGCGGACGCAAAGTATAAAGAGCAGCCGTTAAAAAGGGGAGCCATTTTCATTCGAAATTATAATTTTTTACCATTCGGTCAAAATAAAAAGTAGAACACTGCTGATACCCCCTAACAAAACCAAATATAAAGTCATCTAAATAATAGAGATATCAGATATGAAGAAATAAATAAGCGCAGCCAAACCAGCAGAACATGGCACCGTAATAATCCAAGCGGCGATTATTTTGTTCATTGCTGAACGGCGTACTAAATTTTCTTTGTAGATTGATTTTAATTGTTTACGCTCAGTCTTACTCAACCCAAGCTGAGTCTTTTTCAACTTGGCTTCTTTGAGCAACACCTCCATCTCTTTAAGCTCAGCCGACTGAAAATTTTGCAAAAAAGATTCCAATCGCTGCTTCTCCTCTCCTTCATGATGTTCAGCCATTTTGTGCAGTTGTGTCACATAACTTAGACGCATCCTTTCACGAAGCAAGCCAACCCCGAAAATGCCACCTACGGCAATATGCGTAGAACTCACAGGCAAACCAAGCTGCGATGCAACGATTACCGTAATAGCCGCTGCCATGGCCACACAAAAAGCACGCGATTTGTCTAACTCAGTAATCTCCGTGCCTACGGTGCGGATTAACTTAGGACCAAAAAGGAAAAGGCCCAACGCAATTCCTAATGCACCAATCATCATTACCCATAACGGAATGGCCGCTTTGGTTGACACGCCTGCGTTATGCACAGAATCAGCAATCGCAGCAAGGGGCCCAACCGCGTTTGCGACATCATTGGCACCGTGTGCAAAACTTAACAAAGCCGCAGCAAAAATAAGAGGAACTGTAAACAAGCTGTTCACACCATCACGCGTTTGCTCAAGCCTCGAAGCAGCGTTGGCGATCAATGGTTGAACCGCAAAAAAGATAATCACAGCAATAGCAAACCCAATCAATGCGGCTTGATAGAAGTCAAGTTTGATAAGCTTCTTGATACCTTTGACTGCAAGATAAGTAGAAAATGCCCAAGCCATAATTGCTAATAACCAAGGCACGAAGCGTTTTGCCGAACCGAGCATATCGTCAGTATGCATGATTTTTTTCTTAATAAAATACTGAAACGAAGCTGCAATTAAGCCGCCAAGCAAAGGAGAAATAATCCAACTCGCTGCAATTGCCCCCATCTTGCTCCAGTTCGCGACTGCAAAACCGCCGGCAGCAATACCTGCGCCCAGTACGCCTCCCACAATCGAGTGGGTGGTGGAGACAGGTGCACCTAAAAATGTCGCTAAGTTTAACCACAGCGCACCGGCTAATAAGGCAGCTAACATTAACAAAATAAACGTGCGCGCCTCGGTTATTTGTGATGGATCGATAATACCTTTTTTAATGGTGCTCACAACATCACCACCAGCGATTAGCGCCCCTGCTGCTTCAAAAATTGCGGCAATTAAAATAGCACCAAAAAGGGTTAACGCCTTTGAACCGACGGCCGGACCAACGTTATTTGCGACATCGTTTGCGCCGATATTCATCGCCATATAACCACCAACGGCAGCCGCAATCGCTAAGGTAAAACCCCCAGGTAAGTTATAGTTTTGGAACAGCGCATAAATAAGCACACCTATCAAAAAAGCAACACTCAAGCCTAGCCGAAAGAGTTCATTACTTTGACTGTTCAAGCCAGTTTCTAAGGCACCGATATTCTTGAATTCCACGCGCATTACCCTTCCAATAAATTGATACTATCTCTCGTGACAGCTCGCAAATAGACTGTAATATATCTGTCACATTGCTTCAGGTCACCCCTTATTTATGAACACTCAAACAAAAAAAAGCCTCC
>ENA-OSET01000650-OSET01000650.1-sediment-metagenome-genome-assembly--contig:-NODE-650-length-38196-cov-15.357958_pt1 | contig 38196 bp, 42 predicted proteins | sample MGYA00237882_ERZ534229 | MGnify/ENA primary metagenome ERZ534229 (study PRJEB26408, sample SAMN06266212) | sediment metagenome | isolation source: Hudson Canyon methane seep mesocosm | place... | reverse complement strand
TTGCTGCATTAGCAAAAGTTGAAAAGCGACATGCTCAGCACTATCAAGATGCATTAGATTCAACAAAATAAAATTTAGTAATAAGATTTAAAAGCTATTTAATTTAAATAAACAAGAATGTTTGGAGAATAAAAATGAAACAGTGGGTATGTGTTGTATGTGGTTGGATTTATGATGAAGCCAAAGGTCTTCCAGAAGAAGGTATTGCAGCAGGAACAAAATGGGATGATATTCCAGATGACTGGGAATGCCCTGAGTGTGGTGTTGGAAAAGAAGACTTTGAGATGGTGGAAGTCTAAATTAGAAATGGGGAGGCTGGGAGGCTTCCTCCTCCCCTTTTTACATGAGAGAGTATTTTATGAAACCTGTAATAATCATCGGTACTGGTGTGGCAGCATATACACTTGCCCGCGAGTTTCGTAAGTTAGATACCGAGACTCCTTTAGTATTGATCACAGAAGATGACGGTCGTAGCTATCCCAAACCAATGTTATCGAATGCCTTGGCTAAGGGTAAGACAGCCGATCAAATTGCTATGTTTGATGCAGAGGTCATGGCAGAAAAATTAGATGCCGACATTCTCACATACACGAGTGTCGATGAGATTAATATCGACAGCAATGAGCTTGTCCTATCTGATGGAAAGTCACTTGCTTATGCCTCTCTTGTTCTAGCTGTCGGTGCGAGCCCTATTCGTATTCCGTTTGAGGGTGATGCCGCAGACGATGTATTGTCAGTTAATAATCTTATGGATTATGCACAGTTTCGTGACAAGCTCACTGATGCAAAACGTGTCGCTATTATCGGTCCAGGTTTAATTGGTTGTGAGTTTGCGAATGATTTACTTAATATAGGTATCGCTGCTTCAGTAATTGGCCCAAGCACATTACCAATGGATGCATTATTGCCCAAGCCTATTGCTGAGCAATTAAAATCAACACTTGGCAATGCTGGCGTTGATTGGCACTTTGAAACATCAGCCCAAATTATTAACCATAGTGGCTCTGGATACGATATAACATTAACAACGGGTGAAACACTCTATGCTGATGTTGTTATTTCTGCGGTTGGTTTACGCGCTAATACTGATCTTGCTAGCTCTGCAGGTTTGACTGTGAATAGAGGAATAATCACTGATGACTCCTTACAAACTAGTAAGACTAATGTTTATGCCTTAGGTGATTGTGCTGAAGTATGTGGACACAATTTACTTTATATCGCACCCATTATGGCCGCAGCCAAAGCATTGGCAAAAACGCTTGCTGGTGAGCCTACACAGGTAAACTATCCTGCAATGCCTGTAGCTGTGAAAACACCTAGCTACCCATTGATTACAGCGCCACCTGCACTAGGCGCTATCGGTGAATGGACGTTCGAAACTGCTGAATCTGGCTTTGGTATTAAAGCTTTATTTGTAGATAAGAATGATCAGCTTCTTGGCTTTGTTTTAAGCGGTGATACCATTTCAGAAAAGTCTGCATTAGCGAAACAGCTACCGGCTCTACTCAACGCGTAAATAAGGTTTATAGACGATAGCTTTTCAAGTAAAGTAAGCACATTAATTTTAAATGCCCTTACGGATCCTCTACTGGTGTTAAGCCAAATAAGTATTTCCAAACTACGGAATATAGCTGAACTTTCATTCAAGCCTTCGACAGGTATAAACCTAATCTTAGGTGACAACGGTGCGGGTAAAACAAGCATTCTTGAAGCGATTCATCTGCTATGTTTGGGGCGATCTTTTAAGGCACGTACATTAAAAACTGTCATTAAGTTCGGTGAAAAACAACTACACGTTATTTCAAAAACTGTGAGTAATACCCCTGTCGGTATTCAGTACGACGAACAAGCAGGTATGAATATAAGGCTCAATAGTGCACCCTTAAAGCGCCTGTCTGACCTAGCTATGCAGCTTCCATTACAGTTTATTCCGGCTAATTGTCACCAGTTTTTTGAGCAAGGTCCACGTTATCGAAGACAACTCTTAGACTGGGGGTTGTTTCACGTGGAACCAAGCTTTAATTTTCATTGGCAATCTTATAAAAAAGTGTTGCAGCAGAGGAACTCTGCGATTAGACAGCATAAAAAAATTGAAGAAATACAGGTATGGGACAATCACCTTGCACAACATGGCGAGAAGATAACAGTGTTAAGAAGGTCGCAATTAGACGCCCTTCTTGAAGAGTTCAAGATGATTTTTCAACGACTTTGTCCCGAATATAAAGATGCACAATATCAAGTCAAATATCGCACCGGTTGGAATAAGGATAAAACATTAAAAGTCTCGCTTGAAGATGCTATCGAAAGAGATCGACAGTTAGGGTATACCCGCTCAGGAAGCCATGCTGCTGATTGGTCATTTTCGGTTAATGGTGTGAACCCTGCAGATGTATTTTCGCGGGGGCAGCAGAAACTATTTTTCTTGGCACTTTGCATGGCTCAAGCAAAGTTGACCGAGCATGTTCGCCATGAGAAAAGTATATTGTTATTGGATGATATTAGTTCAGAACTGGATAGTAAACATCAACAAAATGTACTGAATGAACTGAGTAAATTACCTGTTCAGGCTTTTATAACTGCAACAGATTATTCATTAAAGACGTACGAAAATGCCACTGTGTTTCACGTGGAACATGGCACAATCCTTTCATCCCATGATGTGTTAAAATAAGGCTTAATAGAGATCAAACCCTACCTTTCAATGGATAGATTATGACAACTGAAGAAAACACTTACGATTCGTCGAATATAAAAGTACTAAAAGGCTTAGAGGCCGTGCGTAAGCGCCCTGGTATGTATATCGGTGATACAGATGATGGAACAGGCTTGCATCATATGGTGTTCGAGGTTTTAGATAACTCAATTGATGAAGCGCTGGCAAATTATTGTAGTGAGATTAATGTTCGCATCCATCCAGATGATTCGGTTTCGGTGTCAGATAATGGTCGTGGGATCCCGGTCGACATTCATGAAGAAGAAGGTGTGTCAGCCGCAGAAGTTATCATGACGGTGCTTCATGCCGGAGGTAAGTTTGATGACAATTCATATAAAGTATCTGGTGGACTTCATGGCGTAGGTGTTTCAGTAGTAAACGCCTTGTCGAAAAAGCTAACGCTTGAGATTCAACGTCACGGTAAAGTACATAGACAATCTTATACTGATAGTGAGCCTGATGCGCCTATCAAGGCTGAAGAAGAATGTGGAGAAGCGACAGGCACAAAAATTCAATTTTGGCCAAGTGAAGATGTCTTCTCTAACGTAACAACATTTGATTACAACATGCTAGCAAAGCGTATTCGAGAATTAGCTTTTCTAAATTCTGGCGTTCGAATTGTATTAACAGATGAGCGCGATGAACAGAGCGAAATTTTTTATTACGAAGGTGGTATTCAGGCTTTCGTTGAACATTTGAATAAAAATAAGACCCCCGTTCACGACACTATTATTAATATCAAAGGTGAAAAAGAGGATGTGGTTGTTGAGCTGTCTATGCAGTGGACAGATTCATATCAAGAAAACATTCACTGTTTTACGAATAATATTCCACAACGAGACGGTGGTACACATTTAGCTGGCTTTAGAGCAGCGCTTACTCGAACATTAAATCAGTATATTGAAGCTGAAGCATTAGCGAAAAAATCTAAAGTAACAACAAGTGGTGATGATGCCCGAGAAGGCTTGACCGCGGTGCTTTCTGTGAAAGTACCTGATCCTAAGTTTTCATCTCAAACAAAAGATAAATTAGTATCATCTGAAGTACGAACAATTGTTGAGTCGTTAACGAATGAATTTTTCCATGATTATCTTGTAGAAAACCCAACAGATAGTAAGTTGATTGCAAATAAAATGGTCGATGCCGCACGTGCTCGTGATGCTGCACGTAAGGCGCGTGAGTTAACTCGCAGAAAAGGTGCCTTAGATATTGCTGGCTTACCAGGGAAATTAGCAGATTGTCAGGAACGTGACCCTGCCCTATCAGAACTTTTCCTTGTTGAGGGAGACTCTGCGGGAGGAAGTGCAAAACAAGGCCGAGATCGTCGTACTCAAGCTATTTTGCCTTTAAAAGGAAAAATATTAAACGTTGAGCGTGCACGTTTTGACAAGATGATTAGTTCGGCAGAGGTTGGCACATTAATCACGGCGCTTGGTTGCGGTATCGGACGAGACGAATATGATCCAGATAAACTACGATATCACCACATTATTATCATGACGGATGCCGATGTCGATGGTTCTCATATCAGAACATTATTATTAACATTTTTCTATCGTCAAATGCCTGAACTGGTTGAGCGTGGTCATATCTATATTGCCCAGCCACCGTTATATAAAATCAAGAAAGGCAAGCAAGAGCGTTACGTAAAAGATGATGCCGAGATGGATCGTTACTTAACCGAGCTTGCTTTAACAAATGCTGAGCTGTATCCGAAAGAGTCTTCCGAGGTGATTAGCGGTAATGCATTAACGGTTTTGGTTGAAGAGTATCAAACGGTGATGGCCGTGATTAGACGCTTATCTAGCCATTACTACCCTGCTTTCCTAGAGCAATTAATTTATCAAGCAGCAATTCCAGAACTATCAGACTCATCCGCAATGATGAACTGGCTGGCAACTATTGAAATGCGATTGAATAGTAACTTACCAACAGGGACAAGTTATAAACTCTCTGTACAAACAAAAGAAGGTAATTCGACACCGCATATTAATGTGAGTTTTAGTCGTCATGGCATCAGTACTGATTTCCACATCCCTGGAGACTTTTTTGCGAGTACAGAGTATCAGCGAATTTTAGCTTTTGCAGACAAGATTAATGGCTTGTTTGATGAAACGGCTCGTGTGCAACGTGGTGAGCGAAGCGAGAGTATTTCCAACTTCGCTGAAGCGGTAGCATGGCTGATGTCAGAATCGCGTCGCGGCCAGAATGTACAACGTTATAAAGGCTTGGGCGAGATGAACCCAGAACAGTTGTGGGAAACTACAATGGATGCATCGAAACGCCGTTTATTACAAGTTAAAATTGAAGATGCAATTGCGGCTGATGAAACATTTAATACGCTTATGGGAGATAATGTTGAACCTCGCCGTGAGTTTATTGAGAAGCATGCACTACAGGCAACTAATTTGGATATTTAATAGTTGAATAGGAATTATTCTTAAATACAAAGGTCATAATAGTCGCTATTATGGCCTTTGTTTTTATTTGGGCTGACCGAAAAGGTAGATGTTAAAAGATGGAGAAAAAAATGGAAAATAATGTAGAGCGATATAACCGTGTGCAGATAATTTTGCACTGGCTTATTGCGGCAATAATATTGGGCATGATTGGCTTGGGTTTGTTTATGGTGGAGTTGCCAAAGCAATCTGAATTGCCGCCTGGTGAAGAAAGTGTTCGTGCATTTTATTTTTTATTGCATAAGTCGATGGGGCTTACGGTGGCAATGTTGATTATATTGCGCGTAGTCTGGCGTTTAACCCATAAAGCACCTCCATTGCCAGATACCATCACAAAATGGCAACAGAAGGCTGCTGGAGCGGTCCACGGCCTAATTTATGTTGTCATGGTTGCTATGCCGCTATCTGGTTATGCTCAATCAATGTTCAGTAAGTATCACACTAAATTTTGGGGAATTCCTCTACCAAGACTTGCTGAGGCAGATACCGCGATGCGTGAAACATTCTCACAAGTCCATGAGTGCTTAGCATTTGTATTGATTGGCTTGATTGTGATCCACCTTGCTGCGGCAATTAAGCATCGTATTGAGGGTAATGGCATTTCTGAGCGAATGTCTTTAAAGTAACTGTTTGAATATATTAACAAAAAGCCCCGAAAGGCTCGATCTTTCGGGGCTTTTTTATAGGTTAAACTAACGGTCTTAGTGTAATTTGATTTTAGGATGCACACTACGACGGAATAAGTGAGAGAGCGACAACATGCCAACACGGAATATGCCAAATAAGGCAACTTGATGCATCTTGTATAACGATAAGTACATCATGCGGGCCATGAATCCTTCAATCATTAGGCTACCTTTACTTAGGTTGCCCATCATATTACCTACGGTACTGTATTTACCGAGTGAAACTAGTGAGCCATAGTCATGGTAGTGATATTCGGGAACATCTTTGTTCGCCATGCGACATCTGAGTGATTTATAGGTTAAAGAGGCCATTTGATGTGCTGCTTGAGCACGTGGTGGGACATTCTGATCTTCACCAACCCATTTACACGCACAGCAGTCACCAATCGCGTAGATATCATCATCGAGCGTTGTTTGTAATGTTTGTTTAACAACAAGCTGGTTCATCCAATTCGTTTCTAAACCGGCAATATCTTTTAAGAAGTCAGGTGCTTTAATACCTGCAGCCCAAACTTTAATTGCGGCAGATATCGTTTTGCCACTTTCGGTTATGATTGCATCTTCAGTAATTTCAACAACACGTTCATTGGTGAATAGGCTGACACCTAACTTTCCAAGTTCTTTTTCTGTTGCGGTGGATAGGTTTTCAGGTAAGCCAGGCAAAACACGTGGCGCTGCTTCAATAATACTAATTTTGACATCGGCAGGTTGTACTTCATCAAGCCCATAGGCCGTTAGAAGGTGCGATACTTCATGTAATTGTGCACTGAGCTCAACACCGGTAGCACCCGCCCCTACAATAGCAATATCTAGCTGACCTTCATCAAGTGGTTTGCCTTGTGCATGCGCGCGTAAGTATGCTTCTAGCAACTGTGATTGGAATGTCTCAGCTTGAGTTGTGGTATCCAAAAATAGACAGTTTTGTTCAACACCCTTAATACCAAAGTCATGGCTAACGCTACCGACAGAGATCACTAAGTAATCATAATCAAAGTCACGACGAGGAATGATTTCTTCACCCTTGCCATTAAAAGTGGGTGCAACACTGATTGTTTTATTAGTACGATCTAAATTGTCCATACGACCAAGGCGGAAGCGAAAACCGCTACACATGGCTTGACCAAGGTATTCAATCTCATCTTCATGTGAGTCGAGCGTTCCCGCAGCAACTTCGTGTAACAATGGTTTCCAGATATGGGTATGCGTGCTATCAACAAGTGTGATTTCTGCTTTACCTTTTTTACCAAGTTTGCGCCCTAATTTTGTGACGAGCTCAAGGCCACCGGCCCCGCCCCCAACGACGACTATTTTAGGAATTGAGTTTGTTGCATTAGCCATTGTTTATTGACCCCAAAAGTCTTGAAAATTATGAGGTAATTCTAACGTATAAAGTGTGATGAAAACTATCTTATTTTTTACACTAAACAAAGACTCTGGCAAAATTAACGTATTAAGATGTCAATTAAGGTTTATAGAGATGCAATCACCGCCAGAAAAACCACGTTTAGCATGGGCTGTGACAGGATCAGGCCATTATTTAGAAGAATGTTTAGACATTATCCGTGACTTGGATGATGTTGATTTGTTCTACAGTCGCGCAGGTGAAGAAGTCATTCGAATGTATGGACATGATCCTAAGTCTGTAAATGGTGAGGGGCGTACCTATCATGATCGCGCCGCGAGTTCACCACCAGTAGGGCTCTTTTATCGTGGCGATTACCATACGCTTGTGGTGGCTCCTGCAACCTCAAATACGGTTGCTAAAATGGTGTTAGGCCTGTCTGATACATTGGTTACAAATGTGTATGCACAAGCTGGAAAGTGTCGTATACCCAGTATCATTCTTGCGTGTGATACCGAGCCAGAAATGGATACACCAGCCCCAGATAGAATTGTAAAAGTATGGCCGAGGGAAGTTGATTTGGCTCATACACATAAATTACGTTCTTTTGAGGCGACAACGGTTGTAGAAAATCCAGAAAAACTACTTGCTGCCATAAAGCTTCGCTTAAACGAACTCGAGTCTAATGGCTAAAAATATACTCTTTTTGACGGGTAAGCTTGCTGAGCGTAGCTTGGCTAAAGTGCTTGGGGCTATGTCTGAACTGCCCTTTGAGTATGCTATTCATCAGCTAGGACTCAGTGTTGCTGCCTTGATGACTGACAAGATGATTGCTCGACGAATGAAGCCTGAAGATGTTGCCGGCTTTGATCAAATTATTGTGCCTGGACGTTGTCGCGGTGATTTAGAGTCACTGAGCAGTCAGTTGGGGGTGCAAGTCATTCGTGGGCCAGAAGAAGTGAAAGATCTACCGCTGTTTTTTGGTCGAGAAAAAAAACAGGCAGATTTAAGTCGCTATGATGTCAATATCTTTGCTGAAATCGTTGATGCGCCTGAAAGAGATGTTGAAAGTATCGTTGAACGTGCACGTTATTATGGTGATAGTGGTGCTAACGTCATCGATATAGGCTGCTTACCAGAAGAAAAGTTTCCTCATCTGGAAGACGCCATCATTGCGCTTCATGAAGAAGGTTTTAAAGTGAGTGTGGATTCTCTTTATATTGAAGATCTACGTCGAGCAGGAAAAGCTGGGGCAGATTACTTATTAAGCCTGACTGAAAAAACGTATCATTTAGCTGAAGAAGTGGACTCAGTGCCAATCCTAGTACCTGCTGAAATGGGATCACTCGCTTCGTTAGAGCGTGCAATGGAGTCGATGGATAAAATAAACCGACCTTTTATTGCTGATCCTATACTTGATCCTATTCATTTTGGGCTAACAGATTCTATTGTTCGATATCATGAGCTGCGAAGAAAATACCCAGAAATAGCGATCATGATGGGAGTCGGTAACTTAACTGAGCTTACTGATGCCGATACCAGTGGTATTAATGCTATTTTGTTTGGAATTATCTCTGAACTTGGTATAAATAATGTGCTGGCAACAGAAGTGAGCCCTCACGCTAGAAATGCCATTCAACAAGCCGATATAGCACGAAGAGTGATGTTTTCTGCACGAGAAGATAGCACCTTACCACGCGATATTAGTAGTGATTTATTGATTACACATGAGCGGCGGCCATTTCCAGACAGTGCTGAAGATATTGTAGAACTGGCTGGCAATATAAAAGATCCAAACTATCGGATCAAAGTTGCTGAGCAGGGGATCTATATGTTTAATCGTGATGGTTTGATGCAGGATGTGGATCCTTTTGCATTTTATCCTCAGCTAGACTTAAAAGACGATACGGGCCATGCTTTTTACCTTGGTGCTGAATTGGCTCGAGCACAAATAGCGTGGCAGTTGGGCAAAAGATATACTCAAGATGAAGAGCTCAAATGGGGTTGTGACGTGAGTAAAAATGAGCAAGATTTAAATGAACAAAAGGCAGAAGGTACAACCATGACAACAGGGAAAAAATGTGGCACAGCTTGAAAGTAAAATTCATGAAGTTATCGTGACAACACTATCCGAAGATGGAATGCCTCATTCTGCTCCAATGGGAATATCAGAAGTGAATGGTCACTTTCTTGTTCAGCCTTTTAAGCCGTCTGCTACGTATGAAAACTTAAAGCGTCACCGCCAGTGCACGATCAACTATACAGATGATGTGCGTATTTTTGCCGGATCCCTGACAGGGAGACGAAACTGGGATACGCTACCCTGCCAACAAATTGAAGGTCAGTATTTAGAGCAAGCACTGGCTCATACAGAGCTTGAAATAGTGTCATTTGATGATGATGATCCACGCGCCTGTTTTAAAGGTGCCATTATTTGTGAGCAAACACATGCACCCTTTCGTGGGTTTAATCGAGCTCAAAGTGCGGTGATTGATGCTGCAATACTTGTTAGTCGCTTAAAGATGTTGCCAGTAGAAAAAATTCAGCAAGAAATAGACTACTTAACCATTGCGATTGATAAAACTGCTGGCTCAAGAGAATTAGAAGCATGGGGTTGGTTGATGACAACAATTAAAGATGCTGGGATTGTTTTAGAAAATGACTAAATGGTTAGCAAGCGTCCAGTCCTTGGCAGAGGCACAAATTTTATTGCCTACCCTGCCAGACATCTTAGACATGAAAAACCCGTCCAAAGGTGCATTAGGCGCCTTAAATGTAGAGACGGTGACAGAAATAGTTGAACTGATAGATGGTCGCTGCCAAACAAGTGCAACAATTGGTGATCTTCCTATGCAGGCTGAGGTTATTAGTTCGGCAATGATTGATATGGCAAGCTCAGGTGTTGATTATGTGAAAATAGGCCTATTTCCAGATGTCGATTTAATAAACTGCATTATTGCTTTAGAAAGCACCGTTAAACTCCTAAAAGTACCAGTGATTGCGGTTATCTTTGCCGATAAGCCACCACAAGAGGATGTTATTTCAGTTTTAAATGAAAGTGGTTTCCAGGGTGTAATGGTCGATACTGCGATTAAGAACGGACAACATTTGCTAGATCATTATGATGATGACGCATTATCTTCATTTGTCTCTGCTGTTCATCAACAAAAGATGATGTGTGGTTTGGCTGGGGCATTAAGAATAGAAGATATCGAGTTACTTCAGCCCTTGGAAGCAGATTATTTAGGTTTTCGTAGTGCGCTATGCAATCAGCATAAAAGAACATCAACATTACAATTAGACTTGGCACAACACGTCCAGCAAGAAATTAAAGGCTGCCTTCTAATCCGTTAATCACTCGCTAGGGCGTCAAATTCTTTTTTCTTGCTTTCAAACCAGTCATTCATGGCATCTGGTTTTTGCATAAGTGTTTGTATTTCACTTATGGCCTTAAGGTGTGCAACATCCTGTAGTTGAAACATTGCCATTCCATGAGCTTTGCTTAGTGCTACAATTTCTTCAAAAGAGTTTCCGTGAAACTCTTTATCGCATGCTCCACCAAGTTGTTTACAGGTCATCATTTTCATAATTTAATCCATTAAAGTAGTGTGTAAATTATTAAACTTGCTCATCTAAAACGCGAAAAAGAATTTCACGAACAGATTGCGGCTCAAACGGTTTATCAACAATGGCTGATACCCCCGCTTGCTGTACATTACCTAGGCGTGCTTCGTCATGTTCACTGGTTACCATTAGGATTGGTACGTAAGTATTGCCCATTTCATTTCGAACAAATTCGGTAAGCTCTTTTCCATCCATTTCAGGCATATTGAGATCAGTAACAATAAGGTCAAACTCAGCACTTGATAGAATTTGTGCTGCTTCAATACCATTTTTTGCCATTTGTATATTTTGAATCCCTAGGTTACTGAGTACACGTTTAATATGATTTCTAGCTGTTAAACTATCGTCAACAACAAGCACATTTAATTCTTCAACATCATAGTTTTCTAATTCAATTTCTTCAGGATCAATATAGTCGACAGTTGTGCGTAAGGCGCGACGGAGATCTTCATGAACAAAGGGTTTTGGTAGAATGGCAACAACACCTGCCTGACGAATGGGCTCGAGTGTTTTAGTACTTGTTTCGCTTGAAACCAACATAAAGTTAATGTCTTTGGTTGACTCTGAACCACGTATTTTTTCAAGCAAATCGGTGGCCGTCATATCAGGTAGGTACATAGAGCTGATGATAAGATCAGGCGCGTAATGACTTATCAGGTCAATGGCCTCTTTACCCGTTGCGACACCATCAATATTTGCTACCCCTTCTTCTTGCAGGTGTGACAAGATGATTTTTCGCTGTGTTGAGGATGGCTCGATTAATAAAATGACGAGTTCAGACATGTTCATCGAAGGCATAATAGTTCCTAGTGTTTGTTATTTAGTAGTGCGTACTAAATCGACTTCAACACTATCCCTAGTTGTTTGGTCTGTTAGATATTCAATAATGGCCAGAGCAAAGTCCATAGCCGTTCCCGGTCCTCGCGATGTCAAAATATTTCCATCTATGATGACGGGTTCATCGCTAAGCTTAATTTCTGGCCAGTCAGCGGGATTTAGAACCCCTGGGTAACAGCTTGCATGTTTCCCATCGAGTAAGCCCATATTTGCTAATACAAGTGGTGCAGCACACAGTGCAGCAATTGCTTTATCAGATTGCTGCATCCTTTTTAATAAAGCATGAATGTGGATATCATCATTCAAGTGCGTTGTGCCAGGCATGCCGCCTGGTAAGATAACCATATCAAAGTCATCATAGATGACATTATCAAGGGTGGTGTCAGCCATTAACCGAACACCTCGACTTGCCGTAATGAGCGTGTTGTCAGTTAGGCTAGCGGTGATGACCGTAATTTTTGCCCTACGAAGCAAATCAATCAAGGTGATTGCTTCTAGTTCTTCACAGCCTTCTGCGAGCGGTATAAGTACTGTTACCATTTAGAATGCTACCTAATTAAGGTCTAGGGTTTAATATATTAATGCCTTTTAATAAATTTAAGGCTTCAGATAGAGGGTAATCCTTCACCGCAAGAGGTGTATTGTTTTCTTTCTTATCAGAGTCCGTTTCTTCTGTTTTTTCCTTGTCACCATTACCGTTCTCAAGATGGCCTGAAAGGTCTTGTTCACGTAATAGGTTTAATCCTTTATCTGTTGATGAGATTTTGACAGAATCAATTTCAATATCAGGCACAATTCCTTCTGCTTGGATTGAGCGGCCTGAAGGTGTGAAATAACGTGCCGTAGTCATTTTAACAGCGGTATCATTGGTGAGCGGCATAACGGTTTGAACAGAGCCTTTACCAAATGTTTTTGTACCGACAATGATCGCGCGACCATGATCTTGTAATGCGCCGGCAACAATTTCTGATGCAGATGCTGATCCACCGTTAACAAGTACAATGAGTGGCGCACCTTTTAGTAGATCATCCGGTTTTGCATGGAACTTCTGATTTGAGTCTTTAACACGTCCCTCAGTGTAAACGACGAGGCCTTTGGTAATAAAGGTATCAGAAACATCAATGGCCGCATCGAGTAAGCCACCTGGATTATTACGTAAATCAAGTACTAGGCCTTTTAAATCACCATCATTTTCAATTTTTAATGCGCTGATTGCTTCTTTTAAACTTGCACCTGTACGTGATGCGAAGGTGCTGATTCGGATATAACCGTAACCAGGATCAAGCATTCTTTGTTTAACACTTTTAACCTTAATAATAGCGCGAACAAGTTCAACCTTAAGCGGTTTGTCTTCGCCCTCACGAATAACTGTAAGTAAGAGCTTACTATCAGGTTTTCCTCTCATGATATCTACAGCTTCACTTAAGGTTAAGCCTTTAACAGGGGTGTCATCTAAACGAATAATGAGGTCACCGGCGAGCATGCCAGCCTTTGCTGCTGGTGTGTCATCGATAGGTGATACTACTTTTACAAAGCCATCCTCCATGGTGACTTCAATGCCTAGACCTCCAAATTCACCCGACGTACCTTCTCGTAGTTCTTTGAAGTCACTCAGATCTAAGTATGTTGAGTGAGGGTCAAGGCCAGATAGCATGCCGCGAATAGCATTTTGAAGTAATTCTTTATCTTCAACAGGCTCGACATAATTGTTCTTGATTCGGCCAAAGATTTCAGAAAAAGCGCGTAGTTCCTCTAGCGGCAGATCAGGTTTGGTATTGGGCTTGTCTGCAAATACCATTTGTCCAAATACTAATGTTGCGCCGAGGGCTGCACCAGTAATAATTAATCCAAAATCACGTTTAAAAAAACTCATATTCTTTCCTAGTCAGGAACCCGCGTATAGGCAGGTCCTATTATTTAACTTTTTTTGCTCAACCATTTTAATGGATTGGTTGGGCTTCCTTTATGTCTAATTTCAAAATATAAACCAGCATGTTGGCGTATACCCTTATCACCACTTTGAGCGATTAGGTCGCCGGTACTGACAGAGTCACCTACTTGGGTTAGTAAGGTCTCATTATTACCATATAACGTCATATATTGATCACCATGATCGATAATGACTAATAAACCAAAGCCGCGTAACCAATCTGCAAAGACTACATTTCCGGAGGCTGATGCGACAATATTTTTACCCGGCGGAGTTGAAATTAAAATCCCTTGCCATGTGAGTTTACCAAGATTTCGTGAACTGCCATAGCGTGCAAGTATTTTTCCATTAATTGGCCATGTTAGTGACCCAGCTCTTTTTGCAAAAGAAGATCTTAGACTAGGCGTTTTGTTTGCTGTCTTCGCGGCAGGCTTATTGAGTGAGTTTAGGAGTGAATGTAATGATTTTTCTTGTTCATGCAAGAATACTAAACGTGAATCTTGACCGCTAATTTTGGCATCTAAGCGTTTTAATGTTGCTTGACGTTTATCTGTCTGACTTTGCAGGGCCCGCTGTTTTTTCTGATATTTAGAGTACAGGGCTTGTTGTGTCTTTTGTGCAGAAAATAATGCTTTTTGGTCCTGACTTAAGTTAGTAAGTATATGACTGATATTCATTAGTTGCTGCTGCCTAGCTTGGTGAAAATAGTGAAAATAACTCGTGCTACGTGAGAGCGTGGCAGGATCGTGCTGGTTAAGTAATATTTTTAGAAAGCTAGGTTGACCATGAATATAAGAGCTACGAATTTGTTGGTTCAGCGCATTCAATTGTTCGGAATGAGATGCGTGTTGCTGCTGTAACTTGTTTTCAAGTCGCTTTAATTCATCATCTTGTTGCTTAATTTCTTGTTCGAGACTTAATAATGTTTTGTTTATATTAGAAACAGCACGACTTTGCTGTTTGAGTTGTTTGAATAATTCTGTTTGTGAGGCTTTGTTTTTACTAACGTCTTGATTTAAAGATTGGATCTCCGTTTTTACATTCTGCAGCTTCTGTTGTGAGCTTTCTTCAGCAAGCAGTGTGGTACATGCCGAAATTAGAATGAGGAATGTTAGACGATAGAGCACAGTTTCTAAAAGCCTATTTTAATGACACAAGTAGGTGTTTACTCATTTCTGCTGGAATAGGTAAATCCATTAATGTCAGCATTGTGGGCGCAATATCAGCTAAGGTTCCCTGATCCATGCATTCTGCTTCACGACCAGCAAAAATTAAAGGAACAGGATTACTTGTATGAGCAGTATGTGCTTGACCAGTTTCTTCATTCAACATGAGTTCAGCATTACCATGATCGGCAGTGACAATCATTTCACCGCCAGACTCTTTCAGTGCTGACCAAATGCGTCCTAAAGCGTTATCCAGTGCTTCAACTGCTTTGACCGCGGCATCATAATTACCGGTATGGCCCACCATATCCGCATTAGCAAAATTACAGATAATGACATCGTACTTATTGCTGTGAATGGCTTTGACGAATTGATCCGCCACCTCGGCTGAATTCATAGCCGGCTGCTCGTCATAGGTTTTTACCTTAGGTGATGGAATTAGTATGCGATCTTCTCCATCGAAGGGGGCGTCTCGGCCACCATTAAAGAAAAAGGTAACGTGGGCATATTTTTCAGTTTCAGCAATCCTTAATTGGCGTAGGCCAAGTGAAGAAACATAGGCACCAAGTACGTTATTTAACTTTTCTGATGGAAAGGCAACGGGGGATGGAAATTCTTTTTTGTATTCCGTTAGCGTAACGAACTCTGCGAGCTGGATATTTCGTGCTCGTTCAAAGCTATCAAACTCTGGCTCAATAAAGCTTTTTGTAAGTTCGCGGGCACGGTCAGAGCGAAAGTTCATAAAGACAATCGTATCGCCCTCTTCCACTTTTATTGATTCATCGCCAATGTGCGTTGCTTTGACAAACTCATCTGTTTCTTCTCGCGCATAGGCCATTTCTAGTGCAGTACTGGCATTAGCAGCTTGAAATTCACCCTCTCCTTCAGCAATGAGTTGGTAGGCTTTGGCGACACGATTCCATCGTTGATCACGGTCAAGGGCATAGAACCGACCAATTATAGAAGCAAACTGGCCGCCGCCAAGTTGTTCAAATTTAGCTTCCATAGCGTCGATAGAGGATTGCGCACTTTTAGGCGGTGTATCTCTACCATCAAGAAAAGCATGAACGTAGACGTTTTTCACACCCCGCTTGATGGCTAACTCAACCATGGCGTGGATATGTTCTTCGTGACTATGTACGCCGCCCGGAGATAAAAGTCCTAATATATGAACAGCGTTATCGGTGTCTAATGCTTTATCAATGGCATCGGTTAAGGTTCTGTTGGTAAAGAATGAACCGGTACGAATTGCACGACTAACTCGAGTAAACTCTTGATAGACAACACGGCCTGCGCCCATATTAAGATGGCCTACTTCAGAATTTCCCATTTGATTGCCAGGAAGTCCGACACCTGCGCCAGATGCGCTAATTAAAGTGTGGGGGTAGTCTTGCCATAAATGATCCCAGACAGGTGTTTTTGCCGCGTAAATAGCATTGGACTTTGGATCTTCACTGTAACCCCATCCATCTAATATAATTAGCGCTAGTGGGCGGTGAGGGTGGCTCATGCAATCATCCTTCTATCTTGAAGCGTTTATTATAGGCAGCTAGAAAACAGCTTATTTAAAACCCGTTCTACTTAAAACATGCAAATCATTGAAAATGCCGTGTATTATATGGGCTTTTGTGACTAATTGCAGTCATGTAACTATTTGGTGGATTTTGTGGCCGAAGTTGAAAATAATCAATTAATCTCTCACGATGCTGATATTGAGCGTGCGGCATTTGCATTAAAAGCAATGTCTCACCCTCTTCGTTTGAAGATTTTGTGTGCGGTAGGTGAGCAAGAGCTCGCCGTTCAAGATATCGTTGACTGTGTAGGTACGACACAAAGTAATGTCTCTCAGCACCTTGCTAAACTTAGGGATAAAGAGATTCTGGCATCTCGACGAGATGCAAACCGTATTTTCTACCGAGTGAAAGATGAGCGCACATTGCGTTTGATAGAAATGATGCGTGATGTATTTTGTTCTAGTGGATTGTAAAAAAGGTTAAATATGGAAAATGTAGGTGAATTTGTTGTCAATCATTGGATTTTATCATCGTCTTTTGTTGTGCTGGCTTATCTAGTGATGTCTGACTCTTTGAATCGTAAATTATCAGGAATTATTCCTGTTGGTACAGCGCAAGCGATTCAGATTGTTAACCAACAAAAAGGGCTGTTTTTAGATATTCGAGAACCTTCAGAGTTTGCAAAAGAACATATTGCTGATTCTGTGAGCTTGCCATTGTCTAAATTGGCAGAAGATTCTTCATTGAAAGATGCGTCACAGCCTATTATTTTAATTTGTGCGAGTGGTCAGCGTTCACGAGCTGCTGCAAAGCAATTGCATGGCAAAGGTTTTTCTGATGTTTATGTCTTAAGTGGTGGTTTAAATACTTGGAAAGAAGCCAAGTTGCCCCTATTTAGTTAAAGACAGATTGAGAAGCTAATGGCAAAAGTTGAGATTTATTCATCTGCAATATGCCCCTATTGTGTGATGGCGAAAAAACTATTGGATCGTAAAGGTGTTGAATACGATGAAATTCGTGTTGATTTAGATCCTAGCAAACGTCAGGAAATGATGGCAAAAAGTCGGCAACGAACAGTGCCGCAAATATTTATAAATAATGAGGCCATCGGTGGATACACTGATTTAGTGGCCATAAATCAATCTAACAGACTGGATAGCCTACTGGCTCAGTCATAATTATTACGTTTAAGGAAGTATCATGGCAGAAGAAAACGCAGGACAAGAAGAGCAAAAAGCACGGTTTGTTATCCAAAAGATTTACACAAAAGATATTTCTTTTGAAACACCTAATTCTCCAGAAATTTTCCGTGAAGAGTGGAAGCCTGAAATTGATTTACAATTAGGCAATGAATACAAGCGTATTGATGAAGAAAATCATGAAATTACGCTAGTTGTAACGGTTACTGCAAAAGTTGGCGACAAAGTAGCTTTCTTGGCTGAAGTAAAACAAGCAGGTATTTTCTCATTAACAGGCTACAGTGACCAAGAAATGGGTCCATTAGTTGGTAGTTACTGCCCAAATACAGTATTCCCATTTGCTCGTGAAGTGATTTCAGATGTCGTTATTAAGGGTGGTTTCCCACAGTTAGTACTTTCACCTGTTAACTTTGATGCTTTGTACATGAATCAAATTGAACAAGCTAAGCAACAAGCAGCTGCAAAAAAAGCACACTAATCGGTCGTTGAATCTTGTCAGATAATAACAATCAGCTATTTCCTACTCTCGTCATTGGTGCGGGAGCATGGGGAACAGCGTTGGCTATTGCAATTGCCAGAAATGGTAATGAGGTCTTGTTATGGGGGCGAGATGATAAGCATCTGGCTGCCATGCAAGACTCACATAGTAATGAACGTTACTTGCCTGGCTTGATATTTCCAGACACTTTAAAAGTGATGCCGAGCCTTGAGCAGGCGTTATCGCTTGCCAAGCATGTGCTTATTTCGGTGCCAAGCATTGCATTTAGTGGCATGTTGCAACAAATTAAACCGTTGATTACTGCGGGTACGCCTGTGAGTTGGGCAACAAAAGGTTTAACACCTGAAACAGGTCGTTTTTTATATGAAACAGCCAGTGATATTTTAGGTGATTCGCATGCCTTGGCAGTGATATCGGGTCCTTCTTTTGCTGCAGAAGTTGCACGAGACTTACCTACGGCAGTGACTGCTGCCTCATTGGATGATAGCTTTAATCAAGCTTTAGCAATGGCACTGCACAGCCCTACATTACGCGTCTATACAACGCATGATGTATTGGGTGTTCAAATAGGCGGAACGGTTAAAAATGTACTTGCAATTAGTGCTGGTATTGCTGATGGTTTGGGCTTTGGTGCCAATGCTCGAGCAGCACTGATTACCCGAGGAATGGCAGAGATATTACGATTATCTGCTAGTCTAGGTGCTCAAACAGAAACGATGTTTGGTCTTTCTGGTATCGGTGATTTAATACTGACCTGTACAGATAATCAGAGTAGGAATCGTCAACTCGGTTTAGCAATCGGACGTGGTTTAACGGTTGAACAGGCCGTGGCTGAAGTAGGCAAAACCGTTGAAGGCATGCATGCCGCACGTGAAGTATTGATGCGAGCTCAACAAGCGGGTGTGGAAATGCCAATAGTAGAGCAAGTCTGTAAGATACTATTTGAAGGCTATGACCCGCGAGAGTCGGTACAAGCATTACTGTGTCGGGAACAAAAGGCTGAAACAGTCAGTCCTATGCCGACAGAGAATAATTAAAGAGGAATTTTTATGCATAAGATCGTTAAGTTAGGCAGTGTTATCGCTGTCAGCATGATACTCGCTGGTGGGCTAACAGCCTGTGGCGGGGGCATGTTCACACGAGATAAACCGAAGACAGATGCTGAGATAGTATTGGGTCAGGAAGGCCGCGTTTTATGGGAATCTAAATTACAGTATGCCAAGATCGTTGATCGTGATGTGGCTGGCGTTGCTAATGAGCACCCTACAGCGATAACAAGTGATGAGCTTCGTACAGTCTTAAGTTCGCTTTATATTACTCAAAAGAGTCTTATTTCAAGAAATAAAGAGGTACCATTATTTTCTTTAGGTGAACTTCACATATTGAGTACGGCTGTTGCAAATGGTTTGTCTCAAGCGTCTTCTGAAGAAGATATTAACTTTGTCAGCATTGGTACTCATAAAGGTTTAATTGCAAAAGAGCAGAAGACAACCACAGGTCGTTTATTTATAAGCGGTGGACGATTAAACATCGTCTTTGGCTTGGTTCATGAAATTTATAAAGAAAAAGATACTGCGACAGGTCAAGAAATTGATCGTCGGATCCACCCTCTTTTACCGGGAACACGTAAATCTGAGGCTAGAATGCCAGTAAGAATTGCATTAGATTCTGGACAGTCACTTTATCAAGACCCTGAAACGGGTAAAGAACGTGCCGATTGGCTTGTGATTGATATTGCTACTGTTTTGGCTGAAGCTAAAAAGCGTAAGTCAGGTGATACCAGCTCTGTAACACCAGAGTTATTAGAAGATGTTGCACGTAGTAAACAAGATGCAGGAAATTTACGTGAAGATGTCAGTGGTATTAAAGAACTGCTATTTGAAATGAGCGATGAAATTGAGCGTTTGAAACAGCAAATTGAAGTATTAAAAGCTAATCCTTGATAAGTAAGTTTGCTTGAAATATGAAAAGGAGCTTCGGCTCCTTTTTTATTGTGTTTTATAAACTATGACGTCGATCTGCAAGCTTACAGCGCGGTAAAATACTTTCTAGATTTCGTGATAATGTTAAAACCTTAAAGTTCTCACCCATACCGGATGGCAGCGTAAGCTGTTTAATTTCAGAAGCAACTTGAAGGTGCTCGAGTTCATCAAATTCAGTGTTGGACAGTAATTCTGTAATGCCGCCAGCGAGGAGAAAATCAGCCTGAGATTGGAAGCCTTCAACATCTAAGCCATTATCTATTGCTACTTGGGCTAGTGCAGTGAAGTTAACATGGGCAGTCATATCTTGCAGCCCTTGTAAGATAAGGGGATCGTCGTGACCTTGATGCTGGTAGTAGCACATCAGTGTGCCCTTATCGCGCTGAGGATGATAATAGCTTGCCATTGGATAGCCATAATCAATAATAAATATGGCACCTTGTTCTAGGCTATTAGCAAGGCTAGACAGCCATGCCTCTGCTGCGAGATTGACTTCACTGGTGTATGTATTCTCAGTAATTAGCTCGATGATCTCATCAGCACGTTTTGTTAGAGCAGGGTGGGATAGTTCACCTTCACACCACTGTAATTTAGAGTTAACAACATTGATATAACGTTCACTAACATGTCCTTGATTAAACTGTAGGCAGTGAACAGGCATAGCGTCACAGACTTCATTGGCGAGAATTACACCGACGAACTTTTCTGGTAATACATCGAGCCAAACAATGCGGTCTAAAAGGTTCGGTACTTTCAAAGCCATTAACTGCTCTTGTCTATCTCGTAAGTCAGCACTTGCTTCAATAATGTAGTAATGCTCTGGTAGGCAGTGTTGAGCATCGAGTTCCGTTAAAATATCGATAGCCATTTTTCCGCTGCCGGCTCCAAACTCTAAGATATTGGCATGAGGCGTTTGCTGAAAAACATCTTTAATATGCTGAGCTAATGTGCGTGAAAAAAGTGGTGATATTTCGGGTGCCGTGGTGAAGTCGCCTTGGGGACCAATCTTGTAACTACCGGCACTGTAGTAGCCTAAGCCTGGTAAGAAAAGGCAGTCTTGCATATAGTCAGCAAAACTAATTTTGCCACCGGCATCTGCAATTTTTTGTTTAATAATGTTTAACAGTTGTTCGCTATGTTGTTGCGCTATTGGGTCAGGAACAGGTAATTTATCAGACATAGTCATAGTTTAAGGATGTTATCAGGTGTTAGAAAATGCAGTATTAGTTACTGGCTCAGGTCGCCGAATTGGCTTTCATATTGCCTCTCGCTTACATCAAGAGGGCTATACCGTTCTTGCCCATTATCGTACGCATACTGATGAAATCCAAGTTTTAGAAGACTTAGGTATTGAAACAATACAAGCCGACTTTAATAATAGTAGTGCTATTTTACAGTTTGTTGAAGGTTTGAAAACACGCTGTGCTCATTTTCGAGCTTTAATTCATAATGCCTCATCGTTTGAGCCAACATCAACAGAGTTAGTCACTGCCGCACAGCAATATGAACAGTTCTTCAATGTACATATGATGGCGCCGTTTTTGATTAATCAAGGCTTGCAGGATTTATTACAAGGTAGTGAGGATATGCCAGCAGACATTATTCATATTACTGATATTAATGTCGAAAACCCAACGCCAAAATTTGATATCTATGGTACAACAAAAGCAGGTCTGCATAATATGATGCTGGTCATGGCAAAGAAATTTGCACCAGACATTAAGGTGAATGCAGTTGCTCCTGGCCCTGTGCTATTTACAGAGCAGCATTCAGCAGACGTGCAGCAACAGATGTTGGCAGAAACGCCATTAGCAAAAGAAGGTGGGGTGGAGCCTGTTTATTTAGCGGTAAGAAGTATTTTAGAGAACCCGTTTATGACTGGCGCTAGCATCCCTGTTGATGGTGGTCGCCGTTTGTCCAAACGTTAAGTTACCCACATTTATTTCAACACCGGCCTGTTGTAGCTGGTGAGGTTCATTCAATAAATGAGCAATCAGTTCATCGAGTAAAGGGTAGAGGAAGTATTCATCGGTGACCAAATGGGCGGGACGATCAGCATCATTCGGTAAGTCTAGTGTTATCAAAATATCAAGATCAGCAGAGCGGTCTTTCGTTTTTCTTTCAGGATCACTTCTATCACGACCAAGCTCAACCTCAATTGTATTGCAAATAGCCTTTAAATCGAGTTCAGTCTTTTCGGTTTGGATAAACGCAACAACGTTGAGAAAGTCATGTTGACTATTCATGCCTATCGGTGGGATTTCTAATACACGACTTAATGAGAGCAGGGGAAAATGTTCAAGTAATAAGCGAATGATCTGGCTAATGTTGTCATGAGGATTGATGTTGCTACCAATTCCTAACAAGTAACCAGATGGAGTTGAATGCATTATTGTTGGCGCTCAATGACAATTCTAGCGATATTCTGACCATGCAATGCTACCGGCTTACTGAGTGTTAATTTCAATTTAGGAATTGGATAAGTCTTTAAAAGCAGTGATGTGAGATCTTCAGCTAATGTTTCGATTAATTGATATCGGCTTGCTTCAACAAAGCTGACAATCGTTTGTGCAATTGAACCATAATCAAGTGTGTGTTCAATATCATCACTTTTTGCCGCAGGACGAATGTCCCAATCCATTTCTAAATCAAAGCTAAGGGTTTGTAGTGTTTCACGTTCCCAGTCATAAATACCGATGATAGTGTCGATGTGAAGATCGTTAAGAAATATTTTATCCATGAGTCACTGTGTAGAAAAGTGGAAATAACCCTATAATATAGGGACGAGAAATTGAGGTTCATCATATCATGCTTGAAACACTAACCTTGCCAATGGTGATTATTGTTGGCGCTTATCTAATCGGCTCTTTATCAAGTGCCATTATTTTATGTAAATTAGCGGGTCTACCAGACCCTCGTTCTCAGGGGTCCGGTAATCCCGGCGCAACCAATGTATTGCGGTTTGGCGGTAAAAAATTAGCAGCAACGGTATTACTTCTTGATGTTGTCAAAGGAATTCTTCCAGTTGTACTTGCCATCTTGTTAGGTTTAGACGAAACATGGGTGGCTGCAACAGCATTAGCGGCTTTCCTCGGCCATTTATTTCCTGTGTTCTTCCAATTTAAAGGTGGCAAGGGTGTTGCGACTGCATTAGGTGGGTTTTTAGCTCTATCGCCACTATTAGCAGGGGCAATATTACTGAGCTGGTTGATTGTATTCAAAATTAGCCGCATCTCATCCTTATCAGCCATTATTGCTGCTTCTCTCGGGCCAGTTTATAGCCTTTGGTTAATTGATAGCATTAATGCTCGTTGGATTATTTTAGTTATTGCTGCCATGTTAGTAGCTCGCCATCATGGCAACATCAAACGCCTACTTGCAGGCGAAGAAGGACAATCTAAATAATGGCATCATTAGCAGACCAGCTCCTCAACATGGGTGTTGTTGATAAAAAGAAAGCAAAAAAGTCGAAGCATCAAAAGCGCCAAGCAGACAATAAGAATAGAAAGGCAGTGAAGTCTGGCAAAGAAGTTAAAACAGATGGTATGCAGCAACAGCTTGATCAAGCGGCACGAGAGAAACAAGAGCGTGACTTAGAGCTCAACAAACAACGTGATGCTGCGTTAGCTGGCAAGGCGTTAGTGGCTGAAGTCGGTCAGATTGTGCAACAGCATACAATTGAAATTCCGAAAGATGCTGAAGTTGCTTATAACTTTACTCATATCAGTAAAGTAAAAAAGTTGTACATTACGGCTGAGCAACAGAAAGATTTAACGCAAGGCTATTTGGCGATTGCTGTGATAGGTGAACAGTACGCACTTATTCCTGACAAAATTGCTGAAAGGATAGAAAGTCGCTTGCCTGAATTAGTTATTCGTTCTCAAGTGGAACAAGAAACAGATGAAAATGATCCGTATGCTGATTATCAGATCCCCGATGATTTGATGTGGTAGCTCAATTTTAAGGCGGGCTTAACTCATCCAGAGGCCAGCGAGGTCTTGCTGAAAAAGTGGGGGCCGCTTGTTTGGTCATTGCAGCTTGGCGCATAGCACCGGCAAACGCGATCATGGCACCATTATCACTGCAAAACTCTGGTCGAGGATAATGCACATCAATATGTGGCATGGCATCTAAGCGAACACGTAGGGCTTTATTTGCGCTGACTCCTCCCGCAACAACCAATGTTTGTCGACCTGTTTCTTTCAAGGCTCGTTTACATTTTATTGCCAATGTTTCGACCGCAGCGGTTTGAAATGCTAATGCAACATTAGCTTGATCTTGTTCAGTCTGCTCACTATCACGCCACGTATTCATGGCATAGGTTTTCAATCCACTAAAACTAAAATCAAGCCCTGGACGGTTTGTCATGGGTCTTGGGAAGGTATAGGTGTCAGGAATGCCTTTTTCAGCTAGAGCGGCAAGTACAGGGCCTCCTGGATAGCCTAAACCAAGCATCTTAGCTGTCTTGTCAAAGGCCTCACCAATAGCATCATCAATAGATTCGCCAAGCAGGGTATAGTGTCCAACGCCTTGAACATCAATCAACAAGGTGTGCCCACCAGAAACAAGTAAAGAGACAAATGGGAACGAGGGTGGATGTTCTTCTAATAATGGGGAAAGAAGATGTCCTTCCATATGATTGATAGCAAGCGCAGGAATGTCTAAAGCCCACGCAAAACTGCGACCAATGGATGCGCCAACTAATAATGCACCGACTAAACCTGGTCCAGCGGTATAAGCGACCGCATCAATATCAGTTCGAGAGAGCTTGGCTTGTGTTAAAACGTCATCAATAAGCGGAAGTGTTTTGCGAATATGATCACGAGAGGCAAGCTCAGGTACAACGCCACCGTATTCTGCATGTAATGCAATTTGGCTAAAAAGAGCATGTGCTAATAAGCCTTTTTCGCTATCATAGACAGCAATCCCTGTTTCATCACAGGATGATTCAATACCTAATACTCGCATGTATGTGTGCTTCCAGAGCTTGTTTTGATATTGAGTATTATGCCTTTTTTGAAACAAATTTGATCTTTCTTACATAAGTTTCGTACAATTAGGGGCTTTTCCACAGAAATTTGTTTAGGATTTATTAATGCCTTCAGTACGCTTGAAAGAAAACGAACCATTTGATATTGCTTTACGCCGCTTTAAACGTGCTTGCGAAAAAGCAGGTACAGTTGCAGAAGCTCGCGCTCGCCAACAATACGAAAAACCAACTACAGTACGCAAACGCGCCGCTGCAGCTGCTGTTAAACGTCATCAAAAGAAAGTATCACGTGAAAGCGCTCGCCGCGTTCGCATGTACTAAGAAAGACGATTACCATGCCAGAAGAATCTAGTCCGTTAAAGGATACTATTCAAGATCACGTCAAGACCGCCATGCGCGCAAAAGATCGAGATCGTCTTGCAACATTGCGCCAGATTACTGCCGCGATTAAGCAATATGAAGTAGATAACCGAAAAGCCCTTGATGATGACGGCATTATCACGATTTTGACGAAAATGTGTAAACAACGTCGTGATTCATTAACGCAATTTCAAGACGCAGGTCGTGATGACTTGGCTGTTATTGAAATTGCAGAGCTTGCGATTATCGAAGAGTTTATGCCTACGCCATTAACTGATGATGAAATCGCAGCCGAAATTGCATCAACAATTGCAGAATTGGGTGCAACTGGTCCTAAAGAAATGGGTAATGTGATTAAAGCACTACGTCCAAAATTTCAAGGACGAGCAGACATGGGTGCGGTAAGTGGCCTTGTTAAGGCTGCTCTTACTGCATAAAGTGACATCCCTGCCTATTAAACATACTCTAGGCAAGTTTGTTACTACAGAATTAAATCGGTCATTGGCATTTCGTCATGGCCGGTAAAATTCCTCCACAATTTATCGATGACTTATTAACTCGTGTTGATATTGTCGATATTATTGACGCACGTGTACCACTAAAAAAAGCAGGTAAGAACCTTCACGCCTGTTGTCCGTTCCATAACGAAAAAACTCCCTCATTTACAGTTAGTGCTGAAAAACAGTTTTACCATTGTTTTGGTTGCGGCGCACACGGTACAGCCATCGGGTTTTTGATGGAGTACGAACAGATGAGCTTCCCTGAATCTATTCAGGAGCTCGCAGAACATGTGGGAATGACCGTTCCTGTCACACAATCATTATCAGCTGCCCCTGTCAGCCAAAATCTATATGACTTATTAGATAAAGTCAGCCAATATTACGTTCATCAATTACAAACGCATCCTCAACGTGACCAGTTTGTTGAGTATTTACGTAAACGTGGTTTGTCTGCTCAAACTATTGAGCACTTTAATATTGGTATGGCGCCAGATGGTTGGGATAATATCTTAAAAACATTTGGTGGTAATGAGCAGGCTCGACAACAGTTAAACGAAGCAGGCTTACTGAGCAGTAATGATAAAGGTCGTACATACGACCGTTTCCGTAATCGAGTTATGTTCCCTATTCGAGATCGTCGAGGTCGCGTTATCGGTTTTGGTGGTCGTGTTTTAGATGATAGCACTCCAAAATACCTAAACTCTCCCGAAACGCCAGTGTTTCATAAGGGGCGAGAATTGTATGGCCTTTATCAAGCACGCAAAGCAAACCGAAAACTAGAACGTATTGTGATTGTTGAAGGTTATATGGATGTGATTGCATTAGCTGAGTATGGCATCACAAATGCAGTTGCAACATTAGGTACAGCCACAACGCCTGATCATCTACGTCAATTATTACGTAGCGCAGCAGAAATTGTATTTTGTTTTGATGGTGATCGAGCGGGTCGTGAAGCAGCTTGGCGAGCCGCAGAGAATGCTTTACCTCTATTAGGTGGTAATCATCAATTGAAGTTTATGTTTCTAGCTGATGGCGAAGATCCAGATAGCCTTGTGCAGCAGCAGGGTGCAGAAATCTTTAATTCTCTTGTTTCTGAGGCAAAAAATTATTCAGACTTCTTCTTTGACACCTTGGAAAGTAGAGTTGATATTGCCTCAATGGACGGTCGAGCACGCTTAGTTGAAATTGCAAAACCATTTCTCAAACATGTGCCTGTCGGTATTTATCGAGACATGCTTGAACAGCGACTAGCTGAAAGGGCGCAAACAAATACAAGAGTACTTAATAAGCATCTTGAAAAACCTGCTGGAAGCCAATTAACAAGACCAACAAATTCTCGATTAACATCGACAGCCATTTCTCCCGTTAGAATGGCAATAACGATGTTATTACAGCATCCTAACCTGCATTCTGGAGTTGGTGAGTTTAATAAAATAGCCACACTTGATCTGCCAGGTGTAAAAATATTAGTCGAAATGCTTGAAACTTTACATCAAAATCCCCATCTTAATACTGCAGCATTGCTTGAGCGTGCGCGAGATAGTCAGCATGAAATGCATTTCCAGCAACTCGCACAACAATCATTAGCATTTGAAGCTGATAAGTTACAACCGGAGCTGAATGGCATCATTCAACAGCTGCAACAACAAGCTGTAGAACAACGTCACGAATATTTAGAGCATAAAGGTTTACGTAATCTGACGAGTGAAGAGTTAATAGAATACAAAGGCTTATAGTTTAAAGAGTGAAATCTGCGCAAACAAAAGCGTGCATTATTATGGGGTTATAGTTATAATGTGCGGCTAGATTTTATCGCTACAATCATGAAAAAATTAAAGAGGTCAAATGAAAGATCAACAGTCTCGCATTAAAGCACTGATTACCTTAGGTAAGGAGCGTGGCTATCTTACTTATGGTGAGATCAATGATCATTTACCTGAAGATATGGTCGATGCAGATCAAATCGAAGACATTATTGGTATGTTCTCTGACCTAGGTATCATGGTTCATGAAGACGGCATGGATACCGATGAGATGGAGCGCTTGGCTGAAGCAGCATCAAGTAATGATGACGTTTCAACTGATGAAGCTGCTGCTGTACTAGCAAGTTCTGATGGTGAGTTTGGCCGTACTACCGATCCTGTCCGCATGTATATGCGTGAAATGGGTTCAGTAGAACTACTGACTCGTGAAGGCGAAATTGTTATTGCTAAGCGAATTGAAGCTGGTTTGCGCGACAGCCTTCTAATGCTATCTACATATCCGCCTTGTATTGAATCATTCCTTGAGCGTTATGCTACCGTTGAAGCTGGAGATATGCGTCTTAATGAGCTTATTAAAGGCTTTATTCTTCCTGAAGAAGAAACGGCTGCAATGCCTGAAGTTACTTCACCAGAAGTTGCCGCAGCTAAAGGTAAAGATGAAGAAGAGGAAGAGGAAGAAGAGCTTCCACAAGGCGTAGATCCTGAAGAAGCGCGGGAACGTTTCCAAGCCTTAGAAGCTGCCTTCAAAAAATTCCAAAAAGCGACAGATGACGCTGACGCACAAGAAGCTGTTACTAGCCTGTTTATGGAGTTTAAATTAACGCCAAAAACATTAGTGTTTTTAAACAGCTTAATGTCGGAAACAGTGGCTGTTATTCGTCTACAAGAGCGAACCATTGCTAAGATTGTTGTAACCGATGCACGCATGAATCGTCGTGACTTTATTGATTCCTTCACCGGTAATGAAGTTAACCTTGCATGGACTGACAAACACGTTCGTGCCAAGAAACATTACTCATCAACGATTAAGAAAAACTTAGATACAATTCTTTCTTGTCAATCGAAAATGGCTGAATTAGCTGATGATCGTGGAATGATGATTGGCGTGATAAAAGAAATTAGTCGCCAAATGCAGATTTCAGAAGCAAAAGCGCGTCGTGCTAAAAAAGAAATGGTAGAAGCCAACTTACGTTTAGTTATCTCTATTGCTAAAAAATACACTAACCGTGGTTTACAATTCTTAGATTTGATTCAAGAAGGTAATATCGGCCTAATGAAAGCGGTTGATAAATTTGAGTATCAACGTGGTTACAAATTCTCAACTTACGCAACATGGTGGATTCGTCAAGCGATTACTCGTTCGATTGCCGATCAAGCACGTACAATTCGTATCCCAGTTCATATGATTGAAACAATCAATAAACTGAACCGAATTGCTCGTCAAATGTTGCAAGAAATGGGTCGCGAACCAACACCTCAAGAATTATCAGAACGTGTTGATATGCCTGAAGATAAAGTACGTAAAGTACTTAAGATTTCCAAAGAACCTATTTCAATGGAAACACCAATTGGTGATGATGAAGATTCGCATCTAGGTGATTTTGTTGAAGACGTAAATGTGATGTCTCCACAAGATTCAGCAATGATTGAAGGCCTAAGAGAAGCCACACAAGGTATACTAGGTGGTCTAACAGAACGTGAAGCAAAAGTACTACGTATGCGTTTTGGTATTGATATGAATACTGACCACACGCTAGAAGAAGTAGGTAAACAGTTTGACGTAACACGTGAACGTATTCGTCAAATTGAAGCAAAAGCACTACGTAAACTACGTCACCCAACACGTTCAGATCAGTTGCGTAGCTTTTTGGATACTGATAAGTAAAAGTTTATGGGCCTATAGCTCAGTTGGTTAGAGCAGGGGACTCATAATCCCTTTGTCCGGAGTTCGAGTCTCTGTGGGCCCACCATATATAATCAAGCCTCAGCACTAATTTTAGTGTTGAGGCTTTTTTGTTCTTATCTCATGTAGACGCTATGTAGACAGTTGAGGTGATATTGAAGAATTATAAATAATCTGCAGTTTCCCATACTTTAACCCACAGTATATTAGCCACTAGCAGATGGTTCGTTACTAATAGTTCAAACTAAATGGTTACATAATACCCTGGAGATCATTAATTTTAAATTAATGATTTTGAGAAAAAATTAGATTGAATTTAGTGATTTATGGCATGATGACTTAACTTTGGGTGAATTTCATTTAAGTGTAAAAGGCACCATACAAGAGAGCTAACATGGATGGGTAAACAGTTACCTTTGCTACACAATTTTAGCCAACTATTATTTAGCCTGTTATTAGGCCGTTACATTCTAATCACATTAATGAGTATTAACTAAAAATCATGGAAAAATTAATAAAATTACAACTGGCTCTTTTCTTTGAGAATCCTGTATCTAGGCCTGACAGCCTTATGAACGGTATAAATTCAGATCTAGGTAATTTATTTGATGCTATGCCTCAGATTCATCCCATCCCAATGGAGGCGCCACAAGATATTCCACGAGTTCAGATGAGCTCTGAGAATGGTCGTTATAATTGTAATATAGCTTCGTCAAGGATAGATTTTATACTTTCTGCTGATTTAGGTGGTGAATTTGACTGGCCAGAAATAACAAAGGACTTTATTGCTAAAACAACGTTATTTATTAATTCAGTATTTTCAGGTACTAAAATTGTTCGCTTTGGACTTATTGGAAACTTTTTTATTCCAGACAAATCTGCAAGTAGCACACTAACAAGAAAGTACTTAAAAATTGATCTAAACTCAGCTGAAGAAATTAACCTTCGCTTTAATAAAAATTCTTCGAGTTATGGTTTAAGTTTAAATAATATATCCTCGATAAATACCGCTATTCGTGAAACAAATGAAGGGCATGAAAAGGGTGTATTTATAGAGCTAGATATAAATAATATACCAAAACTAGAATTATTAAAGAGTGACACTCTTGTTCAGTTAATTGAAAAACACATGCCGTTATTCTCACCAGAAAAAGTGAAAGGGCTTATTAAATAATGGCTGCTTCATCTACAAACCCGTCTTCAATTCCTAATAGTTCATCGGCACAACCTAATGAACTGCAGGCATGGCAACAGAAGGCTATAGCTGATGCAACAAAACCTAAAACTCCTGCACAAATTCGAGCAGCAGGTGAGGTGAAGGTTAAATTAGGTGTACTGATTTTAGTTGGAGTTGTGTGTTCTATCTTGGCAGGTTTTGGAGGTTATGTTTTTATAACAACACCAGATCACGCTAAAGATTTATGGGTAATAATTGCGCCTATAATTACGGCCGGTGTAACTGGAACAGTAGCTTTTTTAACTGGCGAAAAATCTGGCTCTAGCAAGTGAATATGTAACAAGCACGTCCAAGCTACACGGCGTTAAAAAATGAGCTCTATTGGTACAAAATAGATAGCTAGACATGCCATAACTTGGTTTCAAAGGTGTCAGCTATACGTATAAGAGACGGTAACTTTAATTATCTTTGTTTACAACCGTACAGTTATTGACAGAACTCCAAGTGACCACGTTAGTACGAATGAAGGGCTGCGCCCTCCACACGCACTAAAGCGGTTACATTGTTTCCTTTCCTTGAAATAGTCCAGTTCTGATCCCTAGAGATGACTTCATTTATTCCGTCAGTAACCCCCAAAATACTTTCGCCCATTGGATCGCCAAATTTCCCTTCTTCATCTGACCAGATAGAATAGAGCCTCACAGGTAGATTTTTCTTCTCTTGCTCAATTCCCCCTAACACATCAATAAATAAGGCCCAGTTACCAGAGTCAGCAGCATCATAAGCCTGTTGAAGTATGCCCTCTGGAGCACCGTCTAACCGTCTTAATTCTCGCCAAATAGTAACGGGTGGGCAGCCAAACATTTGAAACTGACGTATCCCAAATGTTGAGGCCCATGCTTCCACCCTTAAGGCCGATGATTTTGCATCATTACCATCAAGATCTTTATCAATATGAGCACCATCAATATTTTTAGATATATATTTTGCAATATAACCAACCGCAGAGCCTTTAGTTCGATCAATCATTTCATACTGAACACGATGCTCTTGAGCACCTTTTTCATTTGGACTATCAGCTAAGGCATAACAAGAACAAACAGATTTTATCGTAGCAATATTCTTCTTATCTGAAAAAACTAACAAATGCCAATGAGGCGTTCCATCATGTTGAGGCTCAGCGACCCTAATACCATAAATGTGTATTTGGTCTCGCTTGAGCTTTGCACGTATTCTTTGCCATACTGAGGAAAGATATTTTTGAGCTTGATTCGGTGTTGAACCGTCAAAGAGTGGATTAAAATCACCTGATTTTGCATAGACGGGATGCATACGAGAAGGACAGGTAATAGTGATGAATAAACCATCATGATTTATATCTTGTGCAATTTGATCACAACCAGCAATTCTCACCATTAATTCATTGCGTCTATTTTTGGGATTTGCTTGAGAATGTTCCATTAATTCTGAAAGAGAAAACTCAGAACCATCATCGTCATTCGTGGCCATTAATGAATCTAAGATGCGTTTAGTTCGTGCTTTTTGCTCTTGGCGTCGCTTTAACGTTTGATCACTGACGTATTTAGCCGCTTTTTTATGAACAAGTCCTGCCGATATTAGACCGATTTCAAATTGTCTTGCATGATACGTTCGAGCTTTACGTGACCACCATTGTTCATCAAGAAGCCGTTTTATTGCTCCTGATAAAGATATATTGCCTTTAACTATTGGAGGAGATAAACCTGCTTTTTTAGTAATATGGCATAGCGACTCATATAGCGCCACATCATCGGCGGTTAAAAGTCTCAAGCTAAAGCAGATTGAGACTTTCTTTTTTGCATACTGTTTAATTGAATCGTCACTGCTTGCTAAATTTACAGTCGTAAACGTTAGGTATTCAGAAATTCTAAGCAAATAAAGGTTAGCTTTCTGTCTACCCTCTTTGAGATACATATTTTTGTAAATCTTAGCGATGAGTTTACTTATTCGTGGAGGAAGGTGCGATAGGTTGTAGTGTCGAAATTTTCTATCACTGCCATCGGGCCCATCTAAATGCCAAGTAGATTTTTCTGCCTCTGAAAAGTCTTCAGGTACAGGAGGTATTTTGAACTTCATTTCTAAACCTGCTGAGAGGTAGAAGTTCTAATACTGCCTTCAATATAATCATCTAAATCAGAAAGACGATACCGGACAGCTCTCGATCCTATTTTTACAAATGGGATCCGAGCACCTGCCCAGCGATCACGTTCTAAGAATGCATTACTTACGGCTAAGTAATTAGCGGCTTGTTTGGTGTTGAGTAATTGTGATGACATTGTTTTCCCCTTGAGGTTGTTTTGAAACAAGCATCCAAGAAAACAATAAGGTTGAAAACAGCATGTACGTGTAGATGTATATCAGCTACGCGTACGCGTTATACATATACGACTAGCTGTATCGGTTGAAAGGCTCTGAAAGTATTAGTTTATTGAGGTGATTAATTAATGTGCGACAAGCATTTTCAATTTTTAGAGTAGATGTCAGTACTCTTTGATGCTCTTCTGAAAGGTTTCGATAGTATTTACGAGCAATTTCAGACTTATTACTTTTATCCTTTGAGTTCAAATAAAACTCAAGAAATTCAAACTTAATGTCATTTAGTGGTTGGTATCTAATTCTAATAGCATTTTGAGCCTGTTTAGATAGCTTGTCTTTAATAATACCTTGAGTCGGTAATTCGGGTCCGAGGACTTCCCCGAAACATACCGCCTCAAGTGAAGCTAATAAATAATTTAAATGAGTATTTTCCATGAGTGCCTTTATATGATCCGGCATATCATCTTCAAAACAAGACATGAAGAAATCTTGATGTATTTCCATTAGTGCGAGTAAACCAAAATACTGGGGCCATGAAAATTCATCATCAGGCTCAAGTTCTATTGAATTAAGGTTCTGAAATAATATTTTTGCATGACTTCTATACCCTTCTAACTTCTCATTTTCAGGTACGATATAATTTGGATCACACTCTTCAGGGCATAAAGAAAGGACTATCATCTCTAATTCAGATTTCTTCTTCGCTAAGATAGGTGATTGTTCAGGCTCAATATTAAGGAGGTCAACAGCTCGGCGAATAATATCCTTATATTTATCTTCATATTGTTTTGGTACAGCTTCACCAAAATATACTGCAGCAGGGCTTGTGAAATTAAACATCATTAATAAATTCCTTTTACGTTAAAGAAGCGTGAAGGTGTTCAACAATAAAATCACTGATCTTTTGCATTGGTCTTCTTAGCCGTTCAATGTCCATTACTATATAACTTGCAGTGACATCACGGGGATCTTTGTGATTAAGTAATTGCTTGAGTGCATAGGCTGGAATATCAAGGCTTTCAGCTATCGTGATAAACGTTCTTCTAAGATCGTGAAGTGTAAAGCTAACTCCACATATATCATTAATGCGAAGTAGAGACTTCTGAGGGTCAATAATATGGCCCGTTTTAGAGTCGCTAGGAAATATAAAATCACTTTCTTTGTTTTCATACCTACGTTTCAGTAGTATTTCTAAATAATCAGACAGAGGCAATGTGTGCGACAAGCCATTTTTGGTGTCGGTAATGGTAAATGTGTTATCTGAGAAATCAACGTCATCCCAACGGAGTTGGGCCCCTTCTGATCTTCGCAGGCCAGTAAATAGAAGAAAATACAAATAATCTCGGGTTGTCTCATTATTTAGTTGCAGCGAGGCTTTATACCAAGGGGCTAATTGATGGGCTTTAATTAGTGTTTGTCGTTTTTCAATTTTGAACCATGCTCTATTTTGACTGAGACGCTCAACAGGGTTAATTAAGATAATAGGATTACCTTTGGCATCTTCAAATTTGTTACGTGCATGATTGATGATAGCCCGAAGTACACGCATGGAATTATTAGCTCTAGCTTGGCTACGTTTTCCACGTTCACGATGGCGATTTTCGACCATATCTTTAGTGATTTCAGTAACGGGTTTAGAGTACCAATCTTCAAAAGCCCATTTCATTACACGGTTATAATCACTAATGGTTGTTTGTTTCAGATCTTTTCGAGTGTTCAAATAATCATTATAGGTATCGAGTAAAGAGAGTGAACGGACGTTCTTTTCCTTTTTCTCTGCAATTGGATCTGAACCTGTTGCCACTTTTCCTAAGATCTTCATAGCCTCTTTTTTGGCTTGTTCAACCGTCAGATTGCCATAACGACCAAGGGTGATCCTTTTGACCTTGCCATTGATGCGTTTTTCTACAATGAATGATTTAGCCCCTCCACTAGTTACACGAAGACCAAACCCCACAATTGCGGAGTCTCTATAGAACTTCTGTGTAGACGCACCTGTGCTAGAAAGGGCTGGAATTTCAACTTTATCGACAAACGATTTACTAATACGCATACATTTCTCTTGTGTCTACATGAGGATTTATGATATTATTTCAACAAGTTAGAAGGTGTTTTATTTGAAATCATACAAAATAATAGTCATGTAGACATGATTAGTCTCGCTGTCTTCCATGTAGACGCAATGTAGACAGTTGGTATCAAATAATAGCCATTATATGCAAAACATGTCAAACCCGAGTAGTTGATAAAGGCTTTCAACTGATTGATATTAAAAGAATGTCAAAGAATATCAAAAGTAGGACGGATTAACTCATAATCCCTTTGTCCGGAGTTCGAGTCTCTGTGGGCCCACCATAAACCCTTGCAATTCATTGAGTTGCAGGAAAAAATTAAGCCTCATTTCTATAATGGAAGTGGGGCTTTTTTGTGGGGTATGGTTCGGGACTAAGCTCCGATACAACCATATAGACTGAGTTTGTATTTATTTGATGATTAAGTTAATCTGAAGTTGATCGATCTCTACTAACTCGATTTTGTATTCTGATTTGGAGAAAATAATGACAATAAAACACTCGCTTCTTGCGGCTTCCCTCCTTTTCACCTTTTCTGTCCCAAGCATGGCAGAGCAAGAATGTCGTGACATGGGAGACGGGTCTGTGGAATGTACGGACTTTTCAGATAATTCTTATTATGACGATGCCGTTGAAACTATTCAAGAGACATATCAGGAGTGGAATGATACTGATGGTGACAGTGACATGGAACAAATAACCGATGATCCTTACTGGGATTGATAACAAATCCCTTTGTCCGGAGTTCGAGTCTCTGTGGGCCCACCATATACAGCAAAGCCTCATCTCACTTACGTGGGTTGGGGTTTTTTTGTGGGTCAATGTGGGGTCAATGATGAAATGACTTATATCTGGGAAAGTCCAAACGAAAGAGGCTTAAAACCTCTCTCCTCTACGCGCATTTTGGATATCTGAGTTAGATGTAACAAGGCTGCTTCCGACCCGTTGCGGCCATTGCTATCTGTTCTTGTTAGCCCTGAGCTTAATTCAACGCTGAATTCAGGTTCTAAGTACGACACTTTAAGTTTTAATAATAACCTCGTAAGGTTTTCTGTACTTTAAGTATATTCTTTGGAAGTGATATGGTTTGTCTACAACTTTTCAAGAAGGTAATTTCACATATTCATGAAAAGCCATAGTAAACGTATTAACGGTTATGGCAATCACAATGCCGAACAACATAATACCAATAACAGCAATGATCAAAGCCAGTATTTTTGAGAGTTTCCTTGACGGACGTATATCACCATAACCTACTGTCAATGCAGTAACAAAAGCCCAATAGAGTGAATTAAACCTATCCCAGCCTTCATGTTTTCCAACGATCAAGCCTAAGATAATAATAAGTGCACACAACAGCAATAACGGCGGCAAAGTCAGGTAGATTCCCCAAAAAAACTTTTCTAAAAATGCGAAAGTAAATTCCATCTAGTTACTCTGAACCTCATCACTACGTACACGGAAGAAAATAGCATACAGCGTTGGTACAATAATTAATGTCAGAATAGTAGCAAAGCTAAGTCCACAAATAATCACAACAGCTAGACTCTTAAAGAAGGGATCCCACAATAGAGGAATCACACCCAACACAGTGGTCAGCACGCCCAAGCTAACAGGTCGCACACGTAAGACTGCCGCATCTACTACAGCATTCATACGTGGTTTTCCTTCCTGTATCTCGGTATCCGTTTGATCAATGAGCACAATGGCATTTTTAATTAACATACCTGTAAGACTCAGCATCCCCAAAGTAGCCATAAACTCCATCGGTGTATCTAATGCAATCAATCCATAGACCACACCAATGATAGCCAGTGGTACAGTTAAATATATAATAACGGGCTGCCTAATCGCGTTAAACAACAAGAAAACTACAATGATCATTGCGCCAAAACCAAACGGTAGAGTGGAAGCAAGCCCAGCGTTTGCGTCTTTCCCTCCACCGTATTGACCACGCCACTCAAGCTTGTATCCTTCAGGTATTTCCAATGCTTCAACCTGTGGCTGAATTTGTGCGAATAACTCATTGAGATCAACATTAGGTGCTGGATCAGCTTGGGTTTTGATAGCAAGTGAACGGTTATAACGCTTGAGCTTTTCATTTTCGAACACGATGCCAAAGTCATCAACTACTTGAGTTATGGGTATATAGTGCCCCGAATATTCACTGAGAATTTGTATATCGCGGATGTTTTTAACATCACTGCGACTGATATTATTGGGTCTAAAAATGATAGGTCGTAATTCATCACCCTCTCGATAAATACCAATACTCGTTCCATTAAAAAAGCTGGAGATAGCTTTGGTTATATCGTTCTGAGAAAGTCCTACACGCCTTGCATTCTGTTCATTTATTTTGGGACGAATAACTTTGACCATTTCTCCCCAAGTATCCTTAACACTTATCGCGCCTGCATGAGTAAGAATAGATTTGGTTTGCTCAGAGAGTTGGCGCAACACCACAGGATCGGTTCCTGTAAAGCGAGCTTCAATCAAGCTACCACCACCAGGGCCAAGTACAAATTTCCAGACCTTAGCTATCGCGCTGGGATAGTTTTCGTCAATATGGGTTTGAATGGCTGGCAATAACGTATCTACTTGCTTATAGTTTTCTACATCAACCAAAATTTGACCGTAGCCCGAATTACCGCTTTCCGCACTGTAAGTCAGCATAAAGCGTAAATGCCCACCGCCAGTCACTTGATTTGTTCCTGTGACTCCCTCAAGCGTTCGAACCCATTCGCTGATTTTATTTAGATCATTTTTAGTCGTATCAAAAGTTGTACCCGATGGCAAGGTATAGTCAATAACAAACTGTGCGCGTGTCGAAGATGGGAAAAAGCCACTTTTTACATGAGAGAAATTAAAGACTGCCGATATAAATAAGGCTACAACAAGCCCTAATGTTATCCAGCGAACGTTCAATGACTTTTCCAAGAGACCTCTATAGGAAGAAAGAATTAAATGTTCCTTTTTCTCACTTTCCTGTATAGCTTCTGGTATTGAATCATCTGATGATGAATTTTTCAGAAAGATTGTACATAAATAAGGTGTCAGCCAAACTGCAATTAACCAGCTAAATAACAGAGAAATGGTGATTGTCCAGAAAAGAGAGCCTGCATATT
>ENA-OSET01000649-OSET01000649.1-sediment-metagenome-genome-assembly--contig:-NODE-649-length-38197-cov-27.897954_pt1 | contig 38197 bp, 29 predicted proteins | sample MGYA00237882_ERZ534229 | MGnify/ENA primary metagenome ERZ534229 (study PRJEB26408, sample SAMN06266212) | sediment metagenome | isolation source: Hudson Canyon methane seep mesocosm | place... | reverse complement strand
GGCGGCGAACAACAAATGCTCGCGATTGGGCGCGCGCTGATGAGCAAACCCAAAATGCTCTTTTTAGACGAGCCCTCGCTTGGCTTGGCACCCATTATCATTAACCAAATATTCGAAATCATTGAACAATTGCGCGATCAAGGGATGACGATTTTCTTGGTGGAGCAAAATGCTAACCAAGCTCTGCGGCTCGCTGATCGTGGCTATGTGCTCGAAAATGGCAACATCGTTTTGCAAGATACGGGTGACAACCTGCTCGTTAATGATGAGGTGCGGAAGGCTTACCTGGGAGGATAGCGCGTAAATTAATATGGGAAGCAGCACACAAAGAGCTGTTTCTCAATATAAGGTTCAAAGTAGTCGTAATATAGCTAGAACAGATAGCTCTAGAGAGCTATCTGATGGACGCGCAATTCAAATATAAACACCTCCGGCTATTGAATTATGCTGCAAACCAATCGATTAAGTAACTGAGAAATGCGGACTTTACGGTGGAATGAATTTCGTTAGCTGTTAGACACAAACGAAAGGAAACGTGCACTGGAGACCGGATAAATTTAGGATAAATCTCTGCAAAAAGGGGACGTCAAAGTTGAGAGTCCCTGAATTGACATTCAAGCAGCTCACTAATAAATCCAATTAGGCTTTTGGTAAATTAATGGCGATTCATTTGCCGACTTTACTAAACAAGCCAGCATTCACTGACTCGAACTGGTTATCACTTAATAACTAAAATACTCAAAGTCCTTAGCAAAAACATTACGTACCAAACTACGCTCGCGATCCGTCATCACATATTCATTGCCCGACGATGCAACCAACTTATCAGTCAGAATGTTTTCCACACCTAAACTATTTAGGTGCTCATTGATCGAATCTCGATCCTCAAACTTAAAAATTTTATTAACAATAAGCGAACCTTGATGATCTGTGAGGTAGTCTGATTGTGAAAAGTTCGACGGAAAGAGCTCCCGCTGTTCCTTGGCACCAACCAATCGACTTTGCATACTCTGCAGAAACAGTTCGAAAGTATCAATCTTTAAGCCAAGGTTGTTTATTGTCCGTGCATATCCCCAGAGAGAGACACTCCAGGTATAGGGGTCTCTCACGACACTAAAAGTATTGGCTGACTGCCAAACCTCTCGACCAACAACTTCCCGGGCTTGGTAGGCCAAAGTATGCGGTGGTAAAAGGTTGCTGGATAAGCCTTCAATATCGCCTTTTTCCGGAATCCACGCCTTACCGAATGGAAATCCAAACTGCCGACCCATCATGTATTGGATGCTCGACGACGAGGTCCGCGGAATATCAACAAACCAAAATCCCTTTTCGGCGACGGCCTTAGATACTTGCAGTTGTTCAAGCCCAATGCTGACCCCGATGTGACTAATAGGCCCTTGAATCCCCTTTTGGGCATTTACCAACGCCAACTCTAAATAATTCATGATGCACCCATGTTCGCCATAAAAACCTGCGAGTAAATCAAGAATTACTCGCTGATGCTAGGGAAGCTCGTCTTTTTGAGACAAGCTTCAACTTTAAATACAGAAAGCCCCTCTAGAGGCGTGAACTTATCGAAAAGCAAGACTCTTCATTTAATCAATTCAATCTATCCATCCACTATCAATCGTTCATGATTGGCAATCCTCGGAGCGCACACGCAAAAAGCCATATTCCAGCCGACCACATTGGAGAAAATCCTCGAACCCTCTCTGAACGTAACAAGGCGAGCTTTGTCCCTGGCCCACCAACGTGGAATTAGAGGCCAGATAATCTCTCTGAACCCACTGTTAGAGAAGTATTTTTTTCTGGCTGATGGAGTTCACAGTTTAGTGATTGACTCGCCCCGGCATTCCTTGCCAGTGACATAAGTATCTTCGTAAATAATGTTCATATAAATAGCATTGAGGGAAAGACTTCAGTTCGCAAAGAATGTCCGCAATTTTATGTCACCGGACGTTGGTAAAGCCCTACTTTAAAGGCCTACAATCCTCTTTTTCAGAACAAAGATATTTATTCCGCTATTCACCAATAGCTGACGACCATGATCACATACCTGTAATGAGTTTTGCGCTGAACATTATTGATACTGAGCGACTCGTCATCTATTCAATCCGCAAAAGATTGATACCGTACATATACCCATTAGCTTTGGTTTCTGTCATATCGCTCTTCAACATAGTTTGGGCCTTTGAAAAGTATCTTCAAATCACGATAGTGATAGACATCACGGCACAACAAAAAGAACTCATCAAGGTTGAGGCGGAATGGATTTAACGTAGTTGGTTGACGCACCGTCAGACCATATTCTAGCGTACCGACATTTCGCTCATCGGCAAACGATCCAAACAAACGGTCCCAGATAATTAACACCCCGCCAAAATTTCGATCTATCTGATCAGCGCGACAGCCATGATGTACACGGTGATGCGAGGGCGTATTCAACACATACTCTAAAGGCCCTAAACGTTTAACCACCTCGGTATGCAGAAAGAATTGGTAAACTAGGCTCGCTTCAATGGCAATTAGGGCCCAGTCTTTATCGAAACCAATAATGGCCAGTGGGATCCACCACATTACCCAACTGAAATTCAAATCCATCATAAAATTCTGCCGTAAAGCCGTCGATAGATTAAGGTTTTTGGAGGAATGATGGGTGACATGATTTGCCCAAAACCAGCGTACTTTGTGCATGGTACGATGGTAAAAATAGTAGACAAAGTCTTGCACAAAAAATAGCAAAAGAAAGCTTGCCCAGCCAGGTGAAAATTCTATACCTAAACCTCGCTCTCTCACCCACTCGTAAAAAAACTGAATAAACAGCGCAATCGCGATACCGTCTGCCACTTTATAGGTAGCACCCGTCGTAATGTTCGTTAAAAACTCTTTGAAATGATAAGAGCGGCGCCCCTGCCTATTTAAATACCAAGCTTCAAGAGCAATTAAACTTAAAAAGGCGAGCCCGAACAGAGCGATAAACATAAGAGCATGCAGCACGTCTTGCATAACAAATTCCTGTGAGTCAGCATGGGTTATTCAGTATATGACTAGCATAATCGTCTTAAGATTAGGTAGTATTGACGCAAGCTGCTCATATATTGATAATCTGCGCCAATTTTATGCTAAATGACTACTTTATAGCTCGCGATGCGCCTAGCTTTCTTGTGCGATACCTTGAGGCAGGCGAGATCGACCTACCTGTGTATAGGCGAAAACTACTATCGCTCTGCCAACAACAGCAAATTTCATATGAACAGTGGTGGGCGCTGCTTGACGAGCTCAACACACTTGTTGAAAAACCGGCTCTAGGTATCGACATTGGTAAAGGTATTCGAATAGAACATTGTGGCCTACTCGGCTACCTGTTTCGAACCAGCTCAAATGTAATGCAAGCCCTTTCATGTTATCAGCGCTACGAGCGGCTTTTATACGCCGGAGGCGGCGTTAAAACGTCGATTTCTAAAGGTATTCTTTCACTCAGCTGGCCCGCTGAGGTGGGGCAATCAACCCTTATTTCAGATGCGTTGTTACTCGCCGCGCTTGTTGCGACCACTCGAGAAATTTTAGAGGATGCATCGGTGAGTCCAGTTGCCGTGCATTTCCGCCAAGCCATTTCAATAGATTCATTGGCCAGCTATACACACTTTTTCAACGCTGAGGTCATCTGCAACAGCCCGGAATTGGCAATATCATATCAATTAAATGACCTAAATCGAGAGATTCCATCGCAAGATCAAACACTGCATCAATTGCTTGGCCAGCAAGCTCAGAGTCTGTTAAGCCAATTACCTGAAGCCGATGCCTTCTTAACGAATGTGCGTACCGCGATTGTCGAGCGCCTTCATGATGCGCGTTCCGATGCGGGGTCAATCGCAAAATCGTTAGGCATATCAACGCGCAGTTTTCATCGAGAACTAAATTCGCGAGGCGTTCAATACAAGAACATCTTGCGAGAAGTTCGTAAAACGATGGCCCTTCATCATCTTAAAGATGCCACCTTGTCACTTAGCGAAATTACGCTATTACTCGGTTACAGCGAGCAAAGTGCCTTTAATCGCGCGCATAAACTTTGGTTTGGCTCGACCCCTCAACAACATAGAGTTGAGCTGCTTGACCCAGTCTCTATTAGTTAACGAGCACAATAAAGAAATGATTAGTCTAATACTTAAAGCAACCTATATCGTCGTTAAAGCTCCATACGTGCAGAGCTAGAACCTGTAAGCTTGATTGAGGATTCAAAACACTCAGGCCATGTAGCCAAGCAAGAACTGAATGATAAAGGCATTTGCAATATCGATGAAGAATGCCCCCACTAAAGGTACGACGATAAACGCCTTCGGTGCTGCGCCATACTTCTTAGTCACTGCTGTCATGTTAGCAATAGCGGTTGGGGTCGCCCCGAGGGCAAGCCCGGCGTAACCGGAGCTCATAATCGCGGCATCATAATCTCGCCCCATCAATTTAAAAACGACGAAAATCACAAATAGAACCACAACAATTACTTGAGCGAGCAACAAGATTAGAATCGGCCCTGCAAGGTCTACTAAGGTCCAAAGCTGCAGACTCATGAGAGACATCGCCAGGAACAGACCGAGACTTAGATCAGAGAGCAAAGCTAAGGTCGGCGTGCCCGTTGGCCAGCGAATTCCCTTAAAGAGCAAAGGAATGCTGTTAGTCATCACGATACCTGCAAAGAGGGCCGTAACAAACTGAGGTAAATTTAATCCTAAGTATACAAACAAATCATTCAAACGAAGCCCTACACCTGTTGCGATACTCACAATTAGAATCGCATTTAACACGGATTCAACATCAATCTTTTGCGCACTATTATGATTTGATACGCCAACCGTTAAGTTTGTTTGATCGGAAGGTTTTAACTTGTGACGCTGTATTAAGTATTTTGCAATAGGGCCACCTATCACGCCGCCAAGCACCAGGCCAAACGTGGCGCATGCAATACCAATTTCGGTAGCATTCATGATTTTGTATTGCTCAACGAATATTGGAGACCATGCGATAGCGGTGCCATGTCCGCCGCTCAGCGACACCGAGCCGCCAAGCACGCCGACAGTTGCACCCATACCCGTGGCCGTTGCGACACCAATACCCGTAAAATTCTGCAGGAACAAATACACAATGGCGAGCACCAGCAATATCACCAGACTTCGCCCACCCTCTAAAAGCGTGCTAAATTTTGACGATAAACCAATCGTGGTAAAAAATACGATAAGTAACGTGTCCCGAGACCTAAGTTGAAACTCAAAATTGAAGTTAAACAAAAAATAAACAAGTCCAAGTAATAACGATACGAGCACGCCCCCGGTCACCGGCTCAGGAATATTGTATTCACGAAAAAAAGCAATTTTCCTGTTCAGGTATTTACCAAGGAACAAAACGAAAATCGCCAAAATGACGGTCTGTCGTGCGTCTAAATCCATACATCTTCCTTTAATTTCGACATCTTTTTTTGATCGGTAATACTTTATAAAAATCGGTATTTTCTTTACTCAGCGTAGGCTTTCTTCACTTCTTCACCAATTATCGCCAGACCACTCTCGACAAGCGCATCGTCTTGGGAATAGGTAATGCGCAAGCATTCATGCTTATGACGCCAGTTTTTGTCTTCACCTGACTCTAGACCCGGAAAAAAGTGATGCCCGGGAACCACCAATACCCCTCTCGCTTTTAACCTCTCGTAAAGCGCCTGACTCGTTACCGGACAATCTCTAAGCCATAACCAGAGGAACATAGCACCCTCTGCTTTGTGTAAAGCGAATGGTGTCCCTTGTAGGTATTGGCGCAAGCAGGCTTCAGCTCGTTTAGCTTTGTCCAAATAAAAAGGACGCACTATGGTGTTACTTATCCTTAGAATTTCACCACTTCGTACCATATCCTGAGCGAGCATGGCCCCAAAACTGCCCGTTGCTAGGTTCATAATACCGTTAACCGCTGACAGTGCTTTGATGACCTCTGCATTCGCCACGACAATCCCGGTGCGCGCCGCTGGCAAGCCTAATTTAGATAAACTAAAACAAGCAATCGTATTATCATTCCAAATAGGGCGGGCTTCTGTAAAAATAAGGTTCGGAAAAGGCGTTCCATAAGCACAATCTAAAATAAGCGGTATATTGTTTTCGCGTGCTACCTGATCTAAGCGGGCGACTTCATCATCCGTAAGCACATTTCCCGTTGGGTTAGTGGGACGTGAGACGCAGATGGCACCTGTCGTCTCGTCGATATTAAGCGCGTCAAAATCGACATGGTACTTAAACGTCGCACTATCAATGCGTTCTATTTTGGGCCGATTTGCCGTAAAAAACGACTGGCTCAAACCCGCATCCGAGTAACCAATATATTCCGGGGCTAATGGCAATTGAATTTGCTTATGAGAGCCATCGCTAAACTGGCCCGCAAACAAGTTGAACAGCATAAAAAACCCAGCTTGAGAGCCGTTGGTGAGCGCGATATTGTCTGGTTTCAGATCCCAGGAAAATTCTCGATTAAGCATGTCAGACACGTCACGAATGAAACTGAGCTCGCCCTGAGGAGGATCATATATACCGACCAAGCGTCGAAATTCAGAGGGTGAGTCAATAATCTCCGTCAGCCGCTGTTTAAACCGTTCTTGAACGGCTGGAATATGTGCCGGATTGCCGCCCCCCATCATGATCATATCGCCGCCAGCAAGCGCATGACCTAAATCTTCCATCAGTTCACCAATACCTGACTTTGCTGCAAACTTATCGCCAAAACTAGAAAAGCGCATAGTGTTTACCCTCTTGCTCCTGTTTATTGATAAAAAACTGAATGGGAAACTTAGGGTAAAAGACCCAGTAAAAATTGGCGCATTAATTGTGCAACCCATAACTCATCAGTTGCCTGATCTAATGTCATGAGGCCTTCTTCGAAGATATTTTTCGGATAACGTGCCTGTCGTAAGGTCATCAGACGACGGCTATACTCATGCGTGAATTCCGGATGTCCTTGAAACGACAATACTTGCTTTCCTATCCGATACGCACCGACATTACAGAAAGCACTGCCATAAAGCACTTGAGCATGCCTTGGCAGCGCAGTCACTTGATCTTGGTGACTAAACAAAAGCGTCAAGTCCGCTGGCATCTGTTCAATATCAATAAATGTATTTTTCTGCGAGTGCGTCATTGCACCAATACCCCAACCTTTGTCTGACTTCTCCGCCTTACCGCCTAAACTGTTTGCAAGCATCTGGTGGCCAAAACAAATCCCGACCAAGGGTATGCCGGCACCATAAGCATTTTGTAAGAATGTACGCAAAGCCGGTAGCCAAGGCTCATCATCATATACGCCAGTCTTGCTCCCCGTAATTAAGTAGGCATTGCAAGCATCCATTGCGCTCGGCAATGAGCCTCCACAAACATTAAATGTCTGGTATTGAACAGCGACGTCACATGCCTCTAAGCGGTCGAATAATTGTTGAAACATCAACGGGTAAGAGACATAGTCATCAATTAATTCATCCGCGATGACGTCGCAATCTAAAATGCCTATTGTTACCGGTTTATTAACCAAGCACTGATCCTCTAATAATTTCGGCGTAGTTCTCAACACACAATAGCGCTTCAGGCTAGACTCAATGTCCTTATGTTAAAAGCGCCTACGTGATATCGGAGTTCATTGTGCCTAAATTTACCAGCCTTCAGACTTTCCTACTACTGTTCACTTTCGTTTTTTTCAGTGTGCCCGTTTTCGCTGATTCACACGACCGTGTCATTACGGTGACGGCGTCGGCTAACGCGACGGCGGCGCCCGATATGGCAACCATACGCATCTCGTTTATTGAGAATGGCCCTACGGTAAAACCGTTGAGCGAACGCAGCCTTGTTAATTTAAACGAACTTCTTGATTCACTGAAATCTATCGCGAAACGCCCGGGCTCAATGGATAGCAGCCAAATATCTATCAATCCGCAATATAGTTACAAAAATGATCAAAGAAACTTTATCGGCTACGAAGTAAACCGCAAACTAAGCTTTACCATGACCGATCTAAGTCAACTTAGTACCGCTCTCAAATTAATTAGTGATGCAGCAGTTGCTAAACTGAATTCGATTGAGTTTGGTTTGCAAGATGAAAGTAATGTGCGAGATCGAGCGCTTGATTCAGCGATAAAACTGTCGAAAGAAAAAGCCCAACGCCTCGCGGACGGCTACGGCGTTGAGCTTAGGTCATTGAAATCTGCCGAGCATCAGACTGAAGCGCAGCAATCGCGCTCTGTTTATCAAGAGCGCGCGATGCTAAAAATGGCAGACCAAGCCCCGCCGAAGCAAGAGGACCTTCGCTTTCGCGCACAAGTGAAGGCAAATTTCTCTATCAAATAAAGCCGAGCATGAACCCCGCTGGTAAACGCGGGGCTTGGCTTTTCATTGAGACGTTAATCGACGCGTTATTTGGACCAAGTAATTTTGGTAATACAAACATAAACCGAGCAATATCATCGCGGTACCCCCAGCAATCTCTAACGAAATGCTTTCATCGTTGGCGATATTACCCAGGCAAAGCGCCAGTACTGGTGTCATGAGTGTCACCATCGCGACCGAGGTTGCGCCTACTTCCTTGATGATAAAAAAGTAGGCACAGAAACCCAACAAAGAGCCAAATATAGCCAAGTAAACAATTGCCCATATTGATATCTCATGCGGATCAATCGCTGGAACAGACCCATCAGTGATCCACCATGACAGCGCGAACAAAGGCACCGAACAAATTAAACCACCAACCGTAATACTCAATGCGTGTGCCTTGTATTCAACCTTTTGAACAAGCACACCACTTACGCTATAAAGCAAAACACTTGCAAGCAGGAGCGCGATACCCAAACTACCGTTACCCGACAATAAAACGTCATCTAAACATATGAACGCAAGGCCAGTGAAAGAAATCACAAACGCGATAAGTCTTTGCATCGTTAACTCAGACTCACCCAGCAACAATTTGGCGAAAATATTCGACCAAATAGGCGCTAAGGCAAACAATACGGAAATAAGTCCTGATGGAATCATAGTCGCGGCGAGATAGACACACATCATCGACGCAAAAATCCCAAGCTGTGAGAAGCCATATGTTTTCAATGCTGGCTTATGCCATCGAAGCGCCACGCCCATTAAACGAAGAATAACCAGTCCAATTGCCGCTGCAAGTGCCATACGCAGGCCAACAGCAGTAATTGGATGAATTACTTCCCCACTCCACTTTACCGCGAGCGGCGTCGTAGACCATATAATAATAATGGTTGCATAGGCGATGGGTACAGACATGACAAAGCTCCTTTTAGACCAGTCGATAGACTTCTAAAACACGGTTCAAATGGAGGCAGTCATTAGGTGAAGAATTTTGCTCGCCACCGTCATTCGAAACAGTGGCCTAGAAGAGGATTAGTTAACTATTTTTGTATAGACACAATCTCAACACCACTTTCGCATGCGCACGCAGCACCCGCACCGCCCAGACTTTGGGCATGCAGAGATCACGGTGTTTGAGAAACTTTAATTGTGTGGTCATAGTGATGGAGAATGGGGGGCCTAACATTAAATGTCAACCGCTTAGTCGTTAAAAAATTGCCGATCTTTAAATGTTTGATTAAGCGCGAATCTACCAGCGGCCTTGGCACGCTCGGTGATCAGCTGGGCCACAATTGAAATAGCTATTTCAGCTGGGGTACGGCTCGAAATCTCGATGCCTATGGGCGCAAACAATCTGCTTAAGTGCTCGTTCGATAAACCGAGGTCGGCTAAACGCCGGCGTCGTTTTTCGCTATTTCGCGCAGAACCCATCGCACCAACATAAAAACAGTTTTTTTGCAGTGCAGCCAATAATGCTAGATCATCTACACGGGGGTCGTGCGCTACCGCAACCACGGCACAACTTTCATTGGCGAACTCATTTAAAACAAGGTCATCTGGCAAACAGTCTGTCATTATTTGGCAATCATAATTATTTGCTTGGCGTCTAAGTACGTCTTTTCGGGGCTCACATAAGGTCACAGCGAAATCAGCGGACTGCGCTAAAGGAATCAAATAACGACTCACATCACCCGCACCAACCACTAGTAATCTAGACTGCAATTCATATTTATGCGTCATCAGCTTGGTATTACGTTTAATAACTGAATCACCCCAAGCATTCGCGGAAACCGGAATAAGTCGCATGGCACCATTACTTAAAGTCACCTCGCGCAGCAAACTAGAGCGATTTACTAGGGTGCAGAGTAAACGTTCGAAATGGGCGATGTTTTCAGTCGACGGAGTGAGTTTTTCAATGAGCAGTTCCAATACAGCGCCGCACGGTAAGTCTAGACCATCAGCATCTTCGCCAAAGCGCCTTAACTGCGGCCAACAAGCATCACTAGCAGGTAAAGGTGTAGTTAACGAATTCGAATGCAGATCACGCAATAACGCATCTTCCACACAACCCCCTGACAGAGAACCATACACGGTATCCATTACAGGCGCATAAGCGAGCAAAGACCCAGCTGGACGCGGTGAGGCACCCCAGGTTTCGATCACGGTCGCTAAATAAATAGTCTGCCCGGCTTTAAGCTGAGCGACCAGCGCATCAAGCACGGAAAGATTTTGTCCACGCATCGTTATTTCAATACCAATTTATGTTAAGCATTTAACCTAAATGGCATGCTACGAAAGCGTTTGCCAGTCGCCTTGTATAGCGCATTCGCAACCGCCGGCGCTAAGGGCGGTAAACCTGGTTCACCGACGCCCGTTGGCTTTTCATCACTCGAAATAATATGGGTTTCGATGACGGGCATTTCATTCATACGCAAAATTTGGTAATCATGAAAATTGCTTTGTCGAGGCGCACCCTCATCGAAGTTTATTTCACCATAGAGCGCCGCAGTCAAACCAAATACAATCCCACTTTCCATTTGCATGGTCACTATATCGGGATTAACAACCGTCCCACAGTCGACCACACAGATCACTTTCTCGATCTTGATTTGATCAGACCTAATACTTAACTCAACAATTTGAGCGACAAACGAACCAAATGATTTATGCGCAGCAAACCCCTGGAATACGCCATTGGGTGTCACACGCCCCCAATTACCCTTATCCGCTAAGGTCTCTATCACCTTACGCATACGCGGCGATTCACTTAATAACTCTAAACGCATTGCAACAGGATCTTTTTTCGCCGCCTCCGCCATCTCATCAAAGAAGCTTTCGGTCACATAGCCATTATACGAGTGGCCAACCGCGCGCCAGTAACTTACTGGAATGCCTGCGTCCGCTTTACTGTAGGTAACTTGTTGGTTTCTAAACTGATAATCAAGATCATCCGCCCCTTCATAACCTGAGGTATCCGCTGGTGCCATTGGCGTACCTTGTGCCATTAGACCAATGCTGCCGAGCATTGAATACATATATTTTGGCGCCCAACTCAACTTAGCAGGCGCCACATCCCACACATACCAATCCATCAAGGCGGGGCCCACAATGTGATGTTTCCATGCTAAGACATTGCCCTTCTCGTCTACGGCGCCCTTAAGTTTATGCAAGCTAGCAGGCCGGTAAAAATCATTTCTCATATCGTCTTCGCGAGACCATGTCAGCTTTATAGGCAACCCCACCTTTGCCGAAATCTCCGCAGCTTCGGCAACAAAGTCCTGCGTCAGGCGCCGGCCAAAACCACCCCCAATAAATTGGTTATGAACATACACATCTTCGATCTCTAAATCTGTGACTTTGGCAACGGCAACTTGCGCAACATCAGGCCCTTGCGTTGACGTCCAAATATCTGCACGATTTTCCTGAATGTGTGCAGTACAATTCATCGGTTCCATCGTCGCATGCGCCAAAAAGGGCAAACGATACTCAACCTCAAGAAGCTCTGCGGCGTCTGACCACTGAGTCGTCACGTCACCTTCTTCACGTACAACGTTTCCGGCGTCAGTGTTTGCAGTTTCTTCATACAGGTTGAATACCAATGCGTCACTCGGCGCAGCACTGTTATCTCTCCACTTAACCTGCAATTTTTGTTCAACTTGGCGAGCATGCCAATAAGATTTGGCCACTACCGCCAGCCCACTGCTTATCTCAACAATCGCATCAGCTAGGCCTTTTGATAATAGCTCTTCACCATTGTGAGCATCAAGCTCAGCGCCGATTGATGGCGGGCGAACAACAATGGCGGCAAGTGCCGTATCGATACCTGCATCAATACCAAAGGTAGCTTGTCCTGTCACTTTTGTCAGGCTGTCCAAGCGCTGAGTTTGCTTGCCAATGTATTTAAATTCATTCGGCGTTTTGAGTGACGGAGATTCAGGTGGCTTTTTCTGTGACGCTAGCCGCGCGAGAGAGCCGTACGTTAATCGCTTGTTCGAGGCTGCATGCATGACTTCACCATTAGCCGTCGACAGCGTATCCGGTGAAACTTGAAGGGTATCGGCTGCCGCCGAGATAAGCATTGTTCGCGCCGAAGCGCCCGCATTTCTGAGAGGTTTCCAAGCCGAGGATAAACTGCTGCTACCACCGGTTAGCTGTATCCCGTAACTCGGGTTTCGATAAGCTTTTTCTGCCGGCGCGAATATGACGTTAATTGCCTCAGGCGCCACATCTAACTCTTCGGCAATTAACGTGGTTAAACCCGTATACGTTCCCTGCCCCATTTCAACGCGGTCTAGCGTAAACACAATCGTATTGTCGGGTTTTATTTCCAACCAAGCATCAGCCTTCCAGGCCCCATCTGGCGAAATACTTTTAGACGTCGTCGCGCAGCCAGCTAAGTTTAAACTCAGCGCTAAACCGCCCGAACCTGCAATACTCGCCTTTACAAACCCTCGGCGAGTCAACGAAATATTTTCTGAATGAACCGGTCCCATACTCCCCCCTTTTAATTTTTCGCGTTATAGGCGAGCGAAGCGTTGGCTTGCTGGAAGGAGTCCGTTGAATCGGCTACGTCTTTAATCGCGCGTTTGATGCGCGAATAAGTGCCACAACGGCAAATATTACCTGCCATGGCCGTCTCAATATCGTCGTCGCTAGGCGTGGGGTTCGACGCAAGCAACGCCGTGGCAGACATAATTTGACCTGGCTGGCAGTAACCACACTGCGGCACACTGTGTTTAATCCATGATGCCTGAACGGGATGCAACTCATCGCCGTCTGAAATTCCTTCAATCGTAGTGAGATGCTGTCCCTCTGCCGCATTCAGTGGGGTAATACATGACCGAATCGCAGCGCCATTCATGTGAATGGTACACGCACCACACAACCCCATACCACAACCAAACTTGGTACCCGTTAAATTCAATTCATCGCGAATCGCCCAGAGCAAGGGCATCTGTGGGTCAAGGTCGAGACTAAGCGTCTCACCATTAAGCGTAAGTTTCATCAGAACCTCTTATTATTGTGTCTTTCTCACCGGCACAATTAAGCACCTTTTTTTATTTTATATGTTCTATAAAGGATACAAAAAACGAGACACTAGGTCTCGTTTTTTGTGCAGTTAAACACGCTGCGTTTCTGTTAATGACGGCTTTTGTACCCGTTTATACACCGACATCAATAGCCTTTATGGCGCTGTCTTTAGATCTGACCTTCTATCGCCTCTCCTTTAAAACGCTCACGTAAAGTTTGTATCATTACGAAGAATGCCGGGATTAAAAGTGTACCAATTACCGTTGCCAGTGCCATCCCACCAAAGACCGTATAACCGATCGAGTGACGGCTAGCCGCCCCCGCACCGATGGCAAAAATTAGCGGCATAATGCCCAGGACAAATGATAACGCGGTCATCAACACCGCTCTAAATCGCAAACGCGCAGCGGTTTCGCCCGCTTCAATAATACTAACCCTATCAACCTCTCGTTTTTCCTTGGCAAACTCGACAATCAAAATCGCGTTCTTCGTGGCTAAGCCTATCAACAAGATGAGGCCAACCTGCGCATACAAATCAAGCGGATTGTTCATTGCCAACAACATCGCCCCTGCACCCAGTATCGCAATCGGCACTGACAGAACAACAGAGATAGGAATACTCCAACTTTCGTATTGAGCCACTAAAAACAAATAAACGAAGATAATCGACAAACTAAACAGTAACGGCGCAAGGTTGCCTGCTAAAATTTGTTGAAATGCCATGCCGGTCCACTGCCCCTCATAACCACTTGGCAAACTCGTCTTGGCTAATTCTTCTGCCGCTGCCATGGCTTCACCGCTACTAAAGCCTGGCGCGGGAATGATGTTAACCGTGACTGCATTCGACATATTATATCGATTGGAAACATCTGGCCCGAGTATGGGTTCCGTTATTAGCAAAGTGCTCAAGGGAATCATCTGACCGCTTGAGGAACGCACATGCAAATTGGCTAAATCAGATTCTTCGTTCCTAAACTCTGCCTCTGCTTGCATCAACACGCGATACACTTGGCCAAACTTATTAAAATCGTTGACATAGAGTGAGCCCAATTGTGTTTGCAGCGTCATAAATATCTCTGACAAAGGTATGCCAAGATTCTTCGCTTTAACACGATCAACATCGACAAACGTCTGCGGGATATCGGCAGAGAAGGTACTGAAAGCAAATGCGATTTCAGGCCGCTGATTTGCCGCCAAAATAAAACTCCCCATTGCTGAGGATAATGAGCGCGCATCGCGCCCCTGTAGGTCTGTGAGTACAAATTCAAGGCCGCTCGTGCCGCCTAAGCCAGGAATTGGTGGCATTGAAAAAGCACGAATATTGGCGCTTGAAATTGCATTCAGCTTTTGCTGCAAGCTACGAACGATTGCGTCTTGAAAAAGTGAAGGATCTGTTCGATCATCCCAGGCATCAAGCGTTACAATGGCAAGCCCTGCATTAGATGAGGCCGCGCCAGAAATTAAGCTGTAGCCACTTACCGTCATCACATCACTCACGCCAGGTTCCTGGTTTGCAATGTCCGTAACCTGCTTCATCACTTCACCTGTGCGAAGTAACGCTGCACCGGAGGGAAGTTGAATATCAATCATGAACGCGCCTTTATCTTCATTCGGCACAAAGCCCATCGGGAGAATTTTGAATACCCCCCCAATCGAAACAAACACCACGACAAGACAAATCGCAACCAGACCAATTTTCCTAACGCTCTTTGCTACCACACCCGCATAGGCATTAGTCATTTTTTCAAAGTAACGATTAAAGCCAACGAAGAAGAAATTTCGACTTTCCTTGCTCGGTTTAAGTAACGTGGCACAGAGCGCCGGGCTCAGCGTTAGGGCATTGAGGGAGGAGATCAAGACTGCGACAGAAATGGTAACAGCAAACTGATTATACATTTGCCCCGTTATGCCAGGCATCAGGGAAACCGGCACAAAAACCGCGAGTAAAACCAACGTGGTCGCAATCACCGGACCACTCACCTCTTTCATCGAGAGACGCGTCGCCTCAACCGGGCTCAAGCCCTCCTCAATATGCCGCTGTACGTTTTCAACCACAATAATTGCATCGTCGACCACGACCCCCACCGCCAGTATCAAGCCAAACAAACTAACCGTATTGATTGAGAAGCCCATGGCAAGCATTACGCCGAAGGTGCCAACTAACGAAACAGGGATAGCGATCGCTGGCACTAGGGTCGAGCGCCAATCTTGTAAAAACAGGAATACGACTAAAATGACCAGCGCCACCGCCTGAAATAGTGCGGTAATAACCTCATCAATCGAGGTTTGGATATAGCGTGTTGTATCGTAAAGAATTGCGTATTCAATATCGTCTGGAAATCGTTCAGATAAACGATCCATCAACGCATAAACATCACTCGCTACTTGCAAAGCATTAGCATCTGGTGATTGATAGACGGCTAGCACAACCCCGGGCTTGTTGTTCAGTTCACCATACCAATTATAAGCCGCCGCCCCCAACTCTACGCGCGCAATATCTTTCATCAAGACACTGGAGCCATCACTACGCGAACGTACCACAAGATTAGCGAATTCTTCAGGCGTTTCTAAGCGACCTTTCGCCTTCAATGTATATTGAAATTGCTGATCTGCAGGGGATGGAGCGCCACCTAATTGACCTGCTGGCACTTGAACATTCTGCTCATTAATCACTTGTTGCAGATCCGTCGTGGTTACACCCAATGCCGCCATTTTTTTCGGATCAAGCCAGATGCGCATGCCATAATCCAGTGCTCCTAGGATCGACGCATCACTGACCCCGTTAATCCGGGAGAGCTCATTCAGCACATTGATATTGGTATAATTTGAGAGGAACAAGCCATCGTAGGTGCTTTCTGGTGAGAAGAGATTGACAACCAGCACCATTTCAGTTGACTGCTTATCTACCGTTACCCCTTGTTTTACAACGTCGGCGGGTAACTTTGGATTCGCTCGGCTCACTCTATTTTGTACGTTAATTTGCGCAAGATCTGCATCCGTGCCAATTTCAAACGTAATGGTTAAGGCATAAGAGCCGTCGTTCGCACTTTTAGAAGACATATACAGCATGCCTTCCACACCATTGACTTCATTTTCGATCGGTGCGGCTATTGCCTCTTGCACAACTTGAGAATCCGCACCGGGATAAGAAGCGGTTACTTGAACGACAGGGGGCGAAATTTTTGGGAATTCAGCAATGGGGAGTACTTGCAATGCCAGAAAACCGGCAAGCGAGATGACAATAGAGATAACAAACGCAAACTTTGGGCGACTAATAAAAAACTGACTAAACATGCCGTGTCTCCCTAGTATGTAGCGTCAGGCATTTGTGCGACAGAACCTTCAGCTTTGGCCCCTACTCTCACCTTTTGTAATCCATCCACGATCACCTGCTCCCCTTCTTTAATTCCTTCAGTTATAACAATATTTATACCATCGACCGCACCCGTGTTTACTGATCGTTTTTCAACAGTTTTATCGTTACCTAACACAAGCAAAAACTTACCGGCCTGATCTTCCTGGATTGATTTGTAGGGCACCAAAAGCACCTCTTTCGGCTTACCGCCCTCAACAATCACCGTTACATGTTGGCCCGGAAGGATGAATCCATCAGAGTTTTCGAAAGCCGCCCGCACTTTTATCGTGCCCGTATTTTGATCAATACGGTTATCGACGAAGTCAAAATTACCTGATTTATCATAAATTGTCCCGGTGGAGAACTTCAGCTTTGCTAGTCCTTCAGGCGCGTTCTCGTCCTCTAAAAGTTCTTTCTTACGCCGCTCTCGATAGGCAAACAATTCACGTTCACTTACCTGAAAGCTGACATACATAGGGTCTGAAAGCACCACGTTTGCTAATATCGTAGCTGGTGTAATTGAATCGCCAATACTGACCGCAGACTGACTCATAACGCCATCAATTGGCGAATATATTGAAGAATAACTTAAGTTTAAGTTTGCGGTTTTAAGCGCTGCTTGCGAAGATTTAATCGCCGCTTCGGCCTGCAATTTCTTACTGAGTAGCTGGTCCATCTGCGCCTGGCTTATACTCCCTTTAACTATCAGCTCTTTGCCGCGCTTGTAATTACGAGTCGTCTCATCAAGCGCGGCTTGATCTGCTGCTTTCTTTGCGGTTGCTTTCGAAACTTCAGCTTCAAGCGTGTCTTTATCCAATTCAAACAGCAGGTCACCTTCGCTCACGCGCGCGCCATCGGGTACAGCCTGCTTTATTAAATAGCCCGTCACGCGCGCCTGAATAGTTACATCTTCTTTTGGCTCTGTCACGCCCACAAAGTCTTGTGAAGACACGATCGACTTAAGGACTGCAGGCGCCGTGCTAACTTGCGGTAAAGGCGCTGCCGCTTGATTCTTTGCAACGTCTTCAGAGCATGCCGAGACAAGAAAAACAGATAAAAAAGGTAACAAAATAGTACGAAATTTCATAAATAATCCACAGGCCTTTTTATAGAAGCGTAGTAAGTATAAATGCCAGCGCAGGCAGCGCTTTGTTCAACCGATAAATCAGCATAGAACGCCGCAAACTTAATGTCTATGGCTCAGTCTACTTTCAATGCAGGTTTCGGCGTCACCTATCAGTAATAACGAACAAATACACGTATCCTAACAAGCGTTATGCACTGCTAGGAGCCCCGCCGTCAACGCAGCACTGTCGCAAAAGTTGAACACAAAATATATGTCCTAAAAAACTACCCATTTATAGCCTATACTTACCCCAAATAAGATACATATGCCCTTTAGTAGTAAACATTTGTCATTGATGATGAGTTGGTAGGAGACGGAACTTGCAACCTAGTATTTCTATTTATGAGGATCTCCCTCGCGGCATGATGCGAGAGTTTGGTATCGGTGATTGGCATTTAAACTTGCTTACCAATGAGCTTTATTGGAGCCCAGAAACCAAACGTATCCATGAAGTTGCCGATAACTATCAGCCTAACCTAGAGGAAGCACTGAGCTTTTATCCGGATTCAAAAGATGGTCGGCAACTCATTGTCGAAACCTTAAATCAAGTTCAAAAAAACGGTGAATCCTGGGACATTCACTGTCGACTTACAACCGCCAAGGGTAATGAGATATGGGTACAGTCCCTAGGTAAAGCGATAATCGGTAAAAACGAGGAGGTCATTGCAATAGAAGGCTTCTTCCAAGACGTAACCGTTCTAAAAAATGCAACTATCGACGCTGCAAAATATAAGCAAGACCTTGCTTATCAACAATACGCATTCGATCGTCATGCAATTGTCAGCATTGGCGATTTAGAGGGCCGCATCGTCTATGCGAATGAAAAATTTCTTGATATCTCTGGGTACGCAAGAGAAGAATTAATAGGCTTGAATCACAACCGCATTAGCAGCCATTATCATGACTGGAAATTCTGGCGCGAATTCTGGCAGCAAATCGGAGCAGGTGAAGTATTTCGTAGCGAGATTTGTAATCGAACGAAAAACGGTGACCTCTACTGGGTAGACTCAACCGTTGTGCCTTATATAAATGATCAGGGTGATATCGAACGGTATGTTTCAATTCATACTGATATTACAGACAAAAAGCTCGGTGAAGAACGAGAAGCCAAACTCGAGCAACGTCTACAACAGATGCAAAAGATCGAAGCCCTAGGCCAGCTCACAGGAGGCATCGCCCATGATTTCAACAATATGCTTGCGGTCACTAACGGCTACGCGGAGCTCCTCAAAAAAGATCTGGTAAAATTGAATCAACCACTGCTGGTAAAGTATGTTGAAAAAATTATCTCATCAGGTGAACGTGAAAAAGAACTGGTCACAAAATTACTAGCTTTTGCGCGAGGAGATCAAGAAACAAACGATATTCTCTGCGTAAACAAAACCCTAGACAGTTTTTTGGACGTCATTCGTCCATTGATACCTAGTGCGATTGAGATTGAAATGAACATCGATAAGTCCGAGCAAATGCTCGTTTCATTAAGCCCGACCTCGCATAGCCAATTGATGATGAATCTTTGTTTGAATGCCCGAGACGCAATGCCAACTGGAGGCACCCTAAGTATTTCGGCAGATACGACACACATTCACAGAGCTTCCTGCGCATCATGCCACCAACTAATAGAAGGTGATTTCGTACGAATTACCGTAAGAGATACGGGCATGGGTATACCGGCTGACAAACTAAATATGGTATTCGAGCCTTTCTTTACAACAAAAGCGATTGGCAAAGGCTCGGGGATGGGACTGGCAGTGGTTCATGGTTTACTCCATTCGCTGGGCGGGCATGTTATGCTGACTTCGGTGGAAGATATGGGCACACGCGTAGAGCTGCTATTTCCGAGGGTTAACCAAAATATTAGTGTCGAGGCGAATGAAATTGAAAACGAGACTACCGCTACCTCTCTAAATGATTCACATATCGCTATTATCGATGACGAACCGAGCATTCCCATTATTATGTCGGCATTTTTAGCAGACAGTGATGCAAAAATAGACACCTACGACAACCCCACACTTTTCTTCAAGGCGCTAAATGCGCGAGATAAAACCTATGATCTTGTCATTACCGATATGATGATGCCAAATTTTACGGGTGCAGACATACTCATGGAGGTTAGGAAAATGGGGTTTGATATGCCGTTTATAGCGATGACTGGGCACAGTGATCAGTTAAACGACTATAATTTCAGAGAAAAAGGGTTCGCTTCGTTACTGCAAAAACCTGTCGCTATGAATGAATTAGAGCGGGTAATACTCAATGTCCTAGAGTCGACAAACTTTGGCTCTGCTAGTTCATAAAAGTAAGCCTGCGCTCCGCAGTTATTAAATAAACATAGCTTGATCGACAATTCACATTAAAAAAGAGCGCTTTGCAGATTTACAACTAAACTTATCACAGCCGGAACCGTTAACGACTAAATAACCCTTTAATCCATTCTCAGGATATGTTCATGAACCTTATCAGAAAAAGTATTGCAGCCAAATTGATCGCAATGATCATACTAGGCTCGGTAGCGATACTTGCCGCGCAGCTTTTCGCTTATTATGAATCCACGCAAAATATCAATACCTACAGTCAGCTGATAGATGAGGATATTGCGCATGAACGGCAAATAAGTCTGATGCTTTCGGAATTTAAAACGCAGGTTCAAGAATGGAAAAATGTCTTATTGCGTGGCAAAGAGGCGAGTCAACGCGAGAAATATTGGACGAAATTCCAAGAGCAAGAGACCAAAATAAGCGACATCGGCAAGGCGCTGACACAGTCAGTACAAGATAAAGATCTCAAAAACAAAATTATAAAATTTTTGGATTCACATAAACAAATGGGCGCGGCCTATCGCAACGGTTACGAAGCTTTTGTAAGCGCGGGTTATGAACATTCAGCTGGGGATAAGGCAGTCAAAGGTATTGATCGTCAACCTTCAAAACTAATCGCAAGCGCAGCCGAAGATGCGGCGAAGCTAATAGAGAAAGGGGCGGCGGAAACGCAGTCTATGGCTTACTCTCGCAATACTGCCTCAATCCTGATTGCAATCATGGCGGTGCTTATATTTGTCAGTGGGTCTGCAGCACTCATAAAAATGAATATCATAAAACCAATCAAACACCTGATCGACCAAATCAAAGCGGTTAGTGAGGGCAACCTGGGAACAAAAATTGCGCAAACATCTGAAGATGAGCTAGGCGACCTTGCGCATGCAACCGATAAACTTCAACACTTCTTGAGCGAGGTTTCGATTCAACTCAAATCGACTAACGCCGGCCTTTTAGACGCCGCCGAGTCACTTAGCGACGCCACTGTGCGGATTAGTGGGCGAGTCAGCTCTGCACATGATACCGTTGAACATGTTGCATCGGCTATGACAGAAATGAGCGCTACCGCAGAAGAAGTTGCCAGCCATGCAGTCGGCGCAGCAAGTGCGGCAAGCGATGCCAGCAATGCAGCTAACGAAAGTGCCCAGACTATGCAAACGGCACAAAACTCAATGGAACGCTTATCTAATCAGGTTGAAAATACACTGGATACAGTTAAAAACCTGGAGGGCCATACCAACGAAGTCGGCACGGTAGTTAACGTTATTCGAGGGATTGCCGAACAAACCAATTTATTAGCACTCAACGCCGCTATTGAAGCCGCTCGGGCGGGCGAGCAAGGTAGAGGATTCGCAGTCGTTGCAGATGAGGTGCGTTCTCTTGCTCAAAAGACGCAACAATCAACTGAAGAAATCGAAATCATTATTGCAAGTGTACAAAACGGCGCACAAGAGACCGTAGAAGTAATGGATTCCAGCTTCAGCATTACCCAAGAAAGCGCAAAACTCTTTAACGAAGCTTCATCAAAACTGGATGTAGTGACGCAGAGTGTAGAGCAAATTACAGCGCTAAGTCATCAAGTAGCAACCGCAGCAGAACAACAAACAAATGTATCAAAAGATATTACGCGAACGATTGTTGAAGTCTCAGACCTTGTTGAGGAAACGTCGCAGTCAGCAGCAACAACACAAATGACTGCGGAAAAACTAAGAGAAATAGCAGTGCTGTCTGAGAATTTAGCCGGACGCTTTAATTAAGCGCCACGCCGCGTTTTCCTGAAAACAGTCTTTCAATACTTACAACGTCCCTATCTTAATTGATGATTTTGGTTAGGGACGTTGCTATTCCTTGAGACAAAACACTAATGCATGATCACTTTTCGGCAACCTGATCGAGTAATACTGTATTTCGAATATCTGGCGGCCGGATGCCTTGTTTCTTGAACTCCCCCATTACGCGCAGCGTTACGTCAGTCTCGAATAGTTTTTCATATTTTGTGTCGAGCACATATGCTTTCAGGGTGAGTTTGATTGCAAAATATCGATCCTCTATTTCCTGATTGACCAATACAATTACAGGCTTGGGTAAATGGATATAACGGCTTGATGCCGCGGACTCCTGAATAATATTTCGCGCAAGCATGATATCTTGGTCAAGCGAAATATAAAAAGGGATATTGATCTGCATATCCAATTCACCAAAATTACCGCTCGTCACGACATCCGTTAAAAACTTACTATTCGGAATCGTTATTATGTCATCGGTTAAAGTTTGCATACGGACCGAGCGCAGCCCTATCTTAACAATATCTCCGTAATGGTTATCAAATGTGACGCGATCGCCAACTTGAAATGGGCGATCGACCATCACGGTTAAGCCCGCGATAAAGGAGGCCGCCAAATCTTTCATCGCAAAACCAATCGACACAGCCAGAGTTCCGCCAATCAACGCTAACACGCGCTCATCAACATGAAAACTCAACATAAAGACAATAACACCTGTCGATACGTAGATGAAAAACTGAAAGAATGAAAACACTTTTTGAGCCAACATACGGCGCTGTGCGATCTGGCTGCCGATAGAATCCACAAAGTTTTTAGTGAAGCGTAATAGTGCCCAAGCGATGCCAACGACTGCGACGGACAACAACAAACCCGACCAACGAACGAGACCAGCCAAATTCTGCAAGGCACTCAAGTCGGGCTCAGTTTGGGCAAAACAAGGTAGACTTAAACAAAGCAACAGAAGCGTTAAAATCAATCGGTAATTAACCAAGCCAAACCCACTAAAAACATACATTCCATTCATCATACGCCTCTCCTCATTTAACCAATAAGTGTTGGTTATGAAGCGTATTTGTCACAAATCGATACCAGTGATCAGACACTTTCGCTTTATCATCTATCAACGAAATAAACCCCCTATTTTGGAAGAAGCGCAAGGTGTTAAGCACCTCGATATAACTTAACTGCGTGCATTCAGCCAACTCTTCAGGCGACGCTATTTCAAGCTGAACAATGGCACGTAAAACAGCCAACATTGGTTTTGGTAATGCCTCTAGCTCTTTATCATCTGGGGCCCTGAAGATTCGCACCACCACTCGCTCTTTCTCTGTATTGGTAAACAGAGACATCCTGAAAAAGCGCAAAGCGACGGTAGGATTTCCTCCGGAATAATTCCAGAGAATACGAAAAAACCCCACCTTTGCCGTTTCTTCTTCATCTAATTCTTGATCATCCCATTGCTTGGGTATGTTTAGATCGTCAAAGTGAACTTGATAGGTTTCATCTGGAGACATTCTTGACTCCATCAACTGAGCAAGTTGCTGCTCAGTCCAACTGGGTAAATGGATCATACGGTCCAATATCAAACGCTCTCCGCGAGCCCGCTCGACAAACCGCCATGAAGACTGCTCAATTCCCAGTACGGCTCCATGATTTCCTCGTCCACGACGCAGTATATTTGTAAATTTAATTAACGACTCGATTCCGTTTACTTTTGGGCTAACAAGGCGATGCGCATTATCAATGCAAAAAAGATAGCGAGATTCAGCCTTCCTCAACGCTTGCACTATCTCGCCTTCGCTGGCTTCTTTTTCCAGCCCAATGACCAATGCTAACTGCGTCATTAAACCTGCCAGGCCCTCGTGCGTGCAATCAATATATAAGGTTCGCTGTGACTTAGAACGTGTCACCAAACGCTTTAAAAAACGTGTCATACCACGACCTCGTTCACATACGACTACCGCCATCGCGGGAACAGGCTTCAACACATGCTTACTTAAATCGTCTAATTGCTCTTGCGCATACTCATCAATCAGCAAACTCGTTTCATTCCCGGGTGCGACATAATTGAATGCTTCTTTTACGCCAAGCTTTGACAAATTTTTCTGTTCCTTTTCTAAGATAGTTTGTTTGATCACCTCGATACTAAAAAAGTAGGCCAAGAGCTGCTTAAAAAAGTCGAAGCGTGACAGGTAACTAAAGGTGAGCCTAAACATAAGAAGCTTGGACAGATGCACGATGCATAGCAACGCCGACAACGGAGAAAAAATAAAGTGTGTTTTTTTACTGATAGCCCACTCTATGTAGGTCGGAACCGTTTTCAACTTATCTACCTGCGCAAAGACGACATTACGCCAAAGCTTAAGAATAGTAAGTATTTGAACCACCACCAACGCATATAAAAAGGCTTCAAGCCAGTAATAAATTGCCCCCTCGTACAGAACTTGGCTCACTGTTCTAAGCACAATCCAGACAAACGCTATCGTCCAAACAAAACGGGAAAAACTTTTCTTACTTAGCAATAACCGCTGGCTGTCTTCTCTGTTATTTGCGCTTTGCTCAAGCCACAAATTTCCCACACGAATGACTGAAATACTTATCACGACGCCAGTCACCATCGACTTGAGATAGTAAAATGCTTCAAGTAGCGGAAATTCTCTGCACATGGATAGAACAAAATTCAAGAATATAAGCCAGCCAATTGGTGCTGAGACTTGTGCAAGGTATGGAGAAGCTCTTTGCATAAAACCAGGCGTGGTTTGAACCTCTCGCTGGCTATTAAGTTTAAAAAAAGTCGGGGCATGCCTTTGCCATTTCACAAGGAGATAAGTGGCGATTAAAAGCTGAATCACGGTAAAGATGATTTCAATTAAACGATCTTCAGAATTACCAGGAAAACCAACAATCAGCCGACGTTCATTTTCAATCCAAATCTGAGCCGCGAGTTGATGTAAGCGAAATTCTTGCTTAATCTGTCGCAGGCCTGTGCGGCCATAGCCAATGTATTCGTTTTCTAACGGCCCCTCAGCTAACTCGATTAAACGCGACTTCGCCTTTGCCAGCCGGTCAAGAACGTAGTACTGCTCTTTAACCTCAGTCCAGCGCGGTTCGGGGGCTTCAAAAAGCCGCAAAGCAAACCGACCCGATGCCTCACGCTTCGGTATCATGTCGCTGACTAAATCATCCAGCTTATTGTAGTGTCGGGTTAACAGTTGCTTGTTGCGCCCGAGTAAACGAGCGATCAACGTTTGCTCCACGTTTATAGATTGATGCCCCTCAGGCAAGGCATCAACATCCGATAAAAAAGCAGAAATAGTGTCTTGCGAGTCGTTGGCATGAGCATGATATGAGAAACAAAAAAGAAATAACGCAAGAGCAACTAAAGCGGATTTTCTTGTATGATGTAGACGACGAGAAACCGCTACGTAAACGGAGTTGGGGCAAGTGTGCACGAGCCTTCCTTTTTAGAATTGTTGATTTGAAAGCGTTAGCGAAAGCTTATCGCATAAACGCAGATCAATCTATTTATCGCTGAACATCCTCATTTGCAAGCTGTTTTCTTCTCGTACATAGACAATAATGCTGACTCAAATTTTCGTGTAAATCCATTAGCATCACACAAGTTTGAATCTTGCATTAACTCACGACCCTGTGCGCGTAATTGCGAAAGTCGATGCTTCTCGTCTGTCGCGTACCGAACGGCAATATCGACATAATCATCTACGTTTTCCCCCACAAACTCGGAAAAACCGGCGTTTATAAGCAGGCTAGCACTTACACGTTCAACATGTCGATCACCTTTGTAACAAACAGTGGGGACCCCCATCCATAGTGCTTCGCAGGTGGTAGTGGTACCATTATAAGGAAACGTATCCAGGGCTAGATCGACCTTATTATACAGTTTCATATGGTCTTGCATTGCTGCAGTAGCAGGAGCAAATGCAATGCGCGAAGCATCGATACCGTCCGCTTTTAATACTGAGAGAATTCTATTGCGACTTTCAGCATCAACCATTTGCCTAGATTTCAAAGCTAGTCTTGACTCTGGAACTCGTTTGAGTATTTTTGACCATGCGACTAAGGTTTCCGTCTTTATTTTTTGAGCGTTATTAAAACAACCAAAAGTAAACGGTTCCGACGTTAACTGGCTAGGCAACTCAGTTTGAAAAGCTAAAGCATCGTCCCCCTCATAAACGATAAAGCTATTTGCTAACCTCCAGAGGGTCTCAGAATAATATTGATCCTGTTCGCCGATTGGATCAGTAATTTCATCGACAAGGCGATAATCGATCTCGGTCAAACCTGTCGTATTTGGGTAACCCAGCCAGGTTATTTGCAATGGTGCCGGCCGACATACCATAGCTCCGAGGCGGTTGCCGCGCATGTGACCCGCCAAATCAATTAATATATCAATTCTATCTGTAAGGATTTCTTCAGCTAATTGGCGATCATTTAGAGATACAATTTCTTTAAATTTATGGGCCTGAGCTCGAATAATCGCTGTAACATCATCATGCCTTGAATTGTTGTAATAACAAAATACCTCAAACCTATCGCGATTTAACGCAGTTAACACCGGCTTAAAAAAATAAGGTACCGAATGGCGATGAAAATCGGGTGAAATAAATCCTAATCTAATCCTTGGCGTTTTTGTTTCTTCGCGACTAATTGCCTCAGTCATTGCGACTGCGCGCTCACTATAACAATCAGCAACGACCTTGCTGACCAATGAATAATAATCTTGTGGAGATACTAATCTTCCATAGTTATGAGTTAATAGCAAATTGCTTAAAAGCTTTGAGTCATCCATGTTGTCGCGTAGCAACCGGGTATAAATATTAATAGCCTCAGAATCATGACCTTGTTCATTGAGACAGGCGGCGATAAGCAAGTTGGCTTCCTTAGAACCCGAATCTTTTTCCGCTAATTTTTTAAGAGCAGAAATGCTCTCGCCCAAGTACCCCCCCTGATGAGCCAGCGACGCATAGGCGATCGCAATTTCATAATCGCCGGGTAACTTCGCATTTGCTTTCTTGTAGCATTCATAAGCTTGTTGCAACTGGCCCTTAGTTTGAAGGGCTGCGCCCATAGCTGAGTATCCAAGAGGGTTGGCGGGATCTTTTAAAATCGCCTCATTGGCATACTTTATCGCTTCATCAGGTCGCTTTAACTTTGAACAAATCTCACTAAAAAGACAGAGAATTTCACTTCTATGAGGTTTCTCCTGCAAGGCTTTCGAACAGACCTTTTCCGCCTCCTTAAAATAAGCTTTTTCAAATAACTTTCGCGCTTTTTCAAACAATGTAATCGGGACAGAGCCGCTGCGGTTCTTACTTTTTCTCTTTGGCATAGGGGTACAGTCTAAAAAATGGAAGGATAATCAAAGACAAAAAATATGACTAACTAGAAACCGCATATTTGTGTCTCGAAACACATTTCAATCAATTAATTCAAATAAATATTTACGTTTTATCAGTGCTCTTCCGATATCACTTATTTAAAATCAAATCCGCGTAACGCTTTGTATGAACCCGTTCAAACTAACCTATCGCGAACATCGTTAAAAGGGGTAACGCTTTTCAATACGAAACGGTGACATCCTGCATCGATTTTTTTCGAGATATGATGACGATAGGAGCAAACTAAATCTGCTTAAAGTTCTGTGCTAAATGAAACATTATTATACCTTAAAATATGTCCTTAAAATGCTTCGTCAAGCATGCGGCCATCAAACATCTTCCAATAAATCGAACTATACAATCTGCAAATTTATGGCATACGCAGGGCAAAAAAGTTAGCGGCAGTTCTCTTTTTTACCAGCAAAAAATGTTAACTGGATAAAACTCGATGACTCAAAACCTGATCATGTGTTATGTTTTGTTTTTTCGTAGTATCAACAACACATAATTGAGCAAATAAAAGCATTTTATGAATCGTCAAACGCCACTTATTATCGCCGCCTTAATTGCTTTGCTCTGCCTCAACGCATGCAGCGCACCACACGATACATTATCGTCTTTACCGCGCCTGTCATTGACCCCCGAACTTGATAAAATTTATCAAAGCACATGCAAAAACTGTCACGCTAGTAATGCGATGGGCGCTCCAAGAACGGGAGATCTAAAAGCGTGGCAAGTGGTCTTCAATAAACCATTTGAATTAATCATTGAACGGGTGATTAACGGCTATCAAGGCATGCCACCGTTGGGCCAATGCTTCGATTGCGATCAAACACAACTAGAAACATTGGTGCATTACATGAGTCGCCCTGCAGAACCTCCCCAACCTGCCAACTAGAGATGAACATGCAACGAAGAGACTTACTAAAAAGCTTTGTCGCCGCAAGTTTGTGTAGCGCTTTTCCGCTAAGCCTTGCGCAAGCAAGCGCGCGAGCATTGCCCTGGAAAAACTGGTCAGCCAACCAAAGCTGCCTGCCAAAATCAAGAATCGCCCCTGAAAACATTGACCAACTTAGCAGTATACTCAAGGGTCATAATGGAACAGTTCGAGCAGTCGGGTCGGGGCACTCCTTTACCGCGCTCGTCCCAACAGATGATACCTTGCTGTCTTTACGCAACTTCACCTCAGTGAACCCTGTGACAGGAAGCAATCAACAAGCAGATATTGGCGCCGGTATCAGCTTGCAGCAACTTGGACTCAAATTGGATAAGATTGGTCAAGCCTTGATCAACATGCCAGATATCGACAAACAAACCTTGGCCGGCTCTATTAGCACCGCCACGCACGGCACAGGCCGTATGCTCGGCAGCTTATCATCCTACATTACCGAACTAGAATTTATGGATGCTCAAGGTGACTTGCATCTCTGCAATAAACAAGTAAATCCAGATTTGTTTGATGCGGCGCGCGTCGGCCTCGGTGCGCTAGGCATCATCACTCGGGTACGAATGCAGAATACGCAACCGTTTAATTTAAAGCGTGTTGGCACTTGGCGGCCCTATGAAGAAGCCTTCGCTCAAGCCAAAAATCTCGCGGATATTCATCGAAATTTCGAATTCTACGTTATTCCATTTACCGGCATGACGCTTAGTGATTCACTTGATATAACATCAGCCCCTGTTACTGAGTCAGAAGAGCTTAATAGCAATGATGGCCTTGGTGATTTAAAAATGGCACGTGACTACTTGGGCTGGTCAAACAAAGCACGTGAATTAGTCCTCGGCTCATACATGAAAACGCTTGAACCAAGCGCAAATATTGATCATAGCTTTAAAATATACTCAAGTGAGCGATCCGTACGGTTTAACGAAATGGAATATCACCTACCTTATGAGACGGGCATCGAAGCACTGCAAGAAATCGTAAATCTAATAGAACGCAAATTTCCAGAGGTCTTCTTCCCAATTGAATGCCGTTTTGTGAAAGGCGATGACTGCTGGTTGAGCCCATTCTATCGGCGCGATAGCATTTCAATTGCCGTGCATCGCTTCTTTGAAGAAGACTATCTACCGCTATTTAAAGAAATCGAACCTATCTTCCGCAAGTATGAAGGGCGCCCGCATTGGGGGAAGCTAAATACCTTAGGCTACCCTGAATTTGCATCACTTTATCCGCGCTTTAAAGACTTTTTAGCGATTCGTGAAAGTCTTGATCCATCGCAACGCTTTGCGAACGATTACCTTAAAAAAACTTTCGCGCTTTAGTGCCTAACACACCTCAGAAAGTGCATTAGTTTTTGACGGTCAATTTCCCGTATTCATGCTCTGCATAGTGTTGTATGATCGGCGTTTAGATGTATATAAGTAGGCAGCTGCTCGCCTGCCATTGAACGGAGCCAAGAATGAGCCAAGACTCTCCTCTGATAGTCACCGACCTGCATAAGCATTTTGGTCAACTCGAAGTATTAAAAGGTGTATCGATCGAGGCAAAAAAAGGCGATGTCATCTCGATGATCGGATCCTCCGGTTCTGGCAAAAGTACGTTCTTACGCTGCATCAATTTATTGGAAGTCCCCAGCAATGGGGATATTAAGCTGCATGGTGAATCCGTCGAATTCAAAGAAAATAAACGCGGCGAGCGGATTCCAAACGATATCAAACAAGTTGAGCGAATGCGCTCGAAGCTCTCAATGGTTTTTCAAGGCTTTAATTTGTGGTCACATATGACCGTGCTCGATAACATTATCGAGGCGCCTGTTCATGTACTCGGTATTCCGAAGAAAGAAGCCATTGAAAAAGCAGAAGCATTACTAAAAAAAGTCGGTATTTACGAGCGTAAACATTATTTCCCGGGTCAAATGTCCGGTGGGCAGCAGCAACGTGCGGCGATTGCGCGAGCGCTCGCAATGGAACCTGAAGTTTTACTGTTTGATGAACCAACGTCCGCGCTTGACCCCGAATTAGTGGGTGAAGTTTTAAAAGTTATGCGCAGCCTCGCAGAGGAAGGGCGCACAATGATTGTGGTGACCCATGAAATGGCTTTCGCGCGAGATGTGTCCTCGCAAGTCGTATTTCTTCATGAAGGAAGAATTGAAGAGCATGGTTCGCCCGCTAAAGTGTTCGAGAATCCTGATTCAGAGCGTATGAAACAGTTTCTCCAACCGCAATATTAAACCAAAAAAAACGAAATAACCTGAAGGGGTCTAAATGATGAAAAAACTTTCTGTAGTACTAGCCTGCCTAGTTGCAGCAACCAGCTCTTTGGCCGTTGCGGCAGACAAACTTAAACTGGCGGTAGATGTACCCTACGAGCCATTTGAATTTAAAGCACCTGACGGCACGTTAACGGGTTTTGAAGTCGATTTGGCAAATGCCGTTTGCGCTGAAATAAAACGAGATTGTGAGTTCGTAATCCAAGCGTGGGATGGCATTATTCCTGGTCTGCTAGCCCGTAAATATGACGTTATTTTCTCGTCGATGTCGATTACTGAAGAGCGAGCTAAGAAAGTATTGTTTTCAGAAGGCTACTACAATACGCCTTCGGCATGGTTCGGCAAGAAAGGCGCAGGTATCGATGTAACAAGCATGGATGCAGTAAAAGGTAAAAAAGTGGGCGTTCAGCGTGGCACGCTTCAAGATGACTACGTGACCAATAATATGGGCGAAAGCGTTGTCGACATTAAACGCTATACAACGGCTGATGATCTAGTCCTTGATTTACAAGGTGGCCGTCTCGATCTTGTGTTCCTAGATTTCCCTGTTGGCGAATCAACGATTCTTAAAAATGAAGCATACGAAGCAATCGGTGAGAATGTTCAAGTAGGCAACGGTGTGGGCGCTGCTTTTCGTAAGCGTGACACAGAGCTTGCGGACCAATTCAATGCCGCGCTTAAGAAGCTTAAAGAAAATGGTGCTTACGACGAAATCATGAAAAAGTATTTCGCATACAGCATCAAAATCTAAGTACAGCTCAACGAATGGTCTAGGCAACAGCCTAGACCATTGCTGTTAACGCCTCATCTTACCTACCTACCATAATGTCATTTATCGTACGGAGTACTGAATGTTAGATCTGCATGGTTACGGTCCCTCTATTTTTGAAGGGGCAATCTTGACCATCGAAGTCGCTATTCTGTCGTTAATACTCGCCCTCGCGCTTGGGATGCTTGGGGCGCTTGCCAAATTGTCACAAAACCCAATTCCTCGTTTTATCGCAACGGTTTACACCACCGTTATTCGAGGCGTGCCGGACCTTGTTCTGATGTTGCTGATCTTTTTTGGTGGTCAAATGTTGATGAATATGTTCTCTGACTGGCTTTATGAGCAATTTGATATCGATATTTTCTTCAACATCAACGAGTTTGTTGCGGGTGTTTTCACCATCGGTTTTATCTTCGGCGCATACATGGCTGAAACGTTCCGTGGGGCATTCCAATCTGTTCACCAAGGCCAAATAGAGGCAGGTCTTGCCTACGGTATGACAAAACGACAAATATTCTTTCGTATTTCATTCCCACAGATGATGCGTCATGCGCTACCTGGACTCGGAAATAACTGGCTGGTAATGCTCAAAACGACAGCCCTAGTCTCAATTATTGGACTCGCAGATATGGTCAGGCTTGCATCAGAGGCCGCAAAAGCCGTGCATGAGCCTTTCACCTTCTTAATTCCCGTGGCGGGCGTCTACTTAGCCTTAACCGCCGTTTCAGAATGGATACTTAAGCGCCTCGAAATTAAATACAGCGCAGGTCTGGGAAGCGCCTAATGGACAGCCTCATTGCACTTCTCGACAACAACGACATATTCAACGTTACCACCCTCCTGCATTACTGGAGCGGCTTTGTCACCACAATTCAATTGGTATTTCTCTCGCTAATTATCGGTCTTATTATCGCGGTACCTCTGGGTATTCTGCGCGACTCCAAGAACCCTCTCATTAGCAAACCTATTTGGGCTTATGTCTACTTTTTCCGTGGTACACCACTGCTTGTGCAGCTCTATTTAATTTACTACGGCACTGCGCAAATAAACGGCATTCAAGACACTATTTTCTGGCATATTTTAAGTGAAGCCTTTTATCCATGTCTGATTGCCTTTGTTTTGAACACTGCCGCCTACACGACAGAAATCGTAAGGGGCGCGATAAGGTCAACACCGAAAGGCGAAATCGAAGCCGCAAAGGCCTATGGTATGTCTTGGCGCTTACGTATGCGTCGCATTGTATTACCTAGCGCATTGCGTCGTGGATTGCCGGCCTACGCAAATGAAGTAATCTTTATGCTACATGCAAGCTCAATCGCCAGTGTCGTGACAATAGTTGATTTGACTGGCGCAGCAAGGGATATCTACGCGCGTTACTATGCACCGTTCGAAGCGTTCTTATTTGTTGCTGCAATTTACCTTTGCGTCACATTCACATTGATTTTTATTTTTCGAAAACTCGAAAACCGTATCATGGCGCACTTGCAGCCGCTATCACACTAAGATTTGCGGCTTAACTGGCATGCATTTAACTAGTAGCGTAACGGTATCATCCATAAATCGGTACCCGCCTCTGCGTATAGTGCCGATGCTTGCTCTTCGGATAAGGCGATCGTTTCAGTTTGCACCTGTTCTTTTGCAACCAACAAAGCTCTGAATTGCTCCATGGAACGGTTCGCAACTAACATCGCTGATTTATGCGTAACCGTTGGGGTTGCCTGCTGAATAATTTCACATCGCCGCGAACAGGCATCTTGAACTGCTCGGATATTTTCAACAAATGCCTCAAGTACCGGGCCTGCATCAAAAATATCAATGTATCCATTGTAGTGAAAACCCTCTTTTTTCAGAACCTCTATTGCTGGACGTGTTACCGCATGCGTTTTACCAATAGATAGCCGCGCTTCTTGACTGAGCATAAATAAATAAATTGGGTACTTCGGCATTAATTCAGCGATAAAGGACTTATTTCCTATCGCGATTTGATGGTAAGCATCAGAAAATTCCATCTGAAAGAATTTCTTTCCGAGTGATTCCCAAAAAGGTGACTCGCCATCATCGTTTGAAACACCTTGAATCTCAGCAATAATTTTCTCATGGAAATAATCGGCAAATTGTTTCAGGAAAAGGAAGGGAGATTTTGCAAGTAAGCGGCCATTATTGCTATGACGGTAAGCAGGATCCAAATATAAACTGCATACCTCTGACACACCACTTAGATCATTATTTAAGTACAACGTTTCATTGGTTGAATGCGCATCCACTTCTTTTGAGGCATGCACACTCTTGCTTACCTTGTAATTATACCAAACATCCTCCAAACCAATGGCCGCTTGAATTTCACTCATGCCCACTACCCTACCTTGCTGAGTATCTTCCAAAGCAAACATGTAATGCGCGCGATCTTTTGGAATAGAACGTCGAAAAGAACGTTCGGAGGTAAAAATATGTTGAGCAAGCAGTTGGGGGTCTTTGGGCAGGGTCGTCACACCCACGCCGGCAACCTCAGAAAACGCGGTTAGTGTATCGAGATCACTACTTTGTATTGGGCGAATTATCATCATGGTCAAATAAGCCCTTTATTTAGTAAGGTGAAGATAAAGAATTTCATCATCTTGACGCACGTTTAGTGCCGTCAAAATGGAGCCATCTAGGCGCACTACCTCACCCATACCATCGGTAATTTGTGCCAACAAACATCGAAAATCGGAAAACGATTTATTGGCCACCAGATGCAGTGGCCCGGTTGTCACCTTGCCCCCTTTAACTTGCTTAAAACGCGAATGTTGAAAAGTACGCGTCTCATTTGTTTTTGCCATAAGGACCGGTCCGCCATCAAAAATATCGATATAAGGGGACGCCTCAAAGCCCTCCTTTTCAAGCAGCTTATGGGTCGCTTTCGCTCGCTCATCGGTTTTACCCATAACAGCCTGTGCCTGTGAGGTAAGCATGGTGACGTATATCGGATGCGGCGGCATCATCTCAGCAAGCATGGTTCGGCTTTTCGTCGCCACATGATAGCCGGCCATCACATAATCCATATTAAAAAACTGGCGGCCTAAACTATCCCAAAAAGGAGATTCGTCTTCTTCATTGGTAACGCCTTGCAGCTCAACAATCACTTCACTACTGAAGCATTGCGTAAACTGACGCAGAAACATTAACCTTGCACGCGACATCAAATCAAAATACGGCGTATTTAACAGCTTATCTTGGATCGCAAACGACGACAGCACAGTCTTACCAGTGAGTTCATGAGTCAGGTATAAAATCGGTACCGTCGTATGAATATCAAAGGTCTCAGAGGCATGAATCAACTCGTCTTGACGATAATTATAAAACGGTCGTTGCGGATCATTATTTACCGAGATCGCGCTACAGCCGACAATTTCACCCGTTTCGGACTCTTCCATTACAAAAAGAAAGAACTCCTCTCCTTGCAAGCATGCTTTGGTCGCGAAGCTTGTCATGGAGTGTTCGATTCGCTCGAGTAGCTTTTCTCGTTTGCGCGGTAGCGAAGAGATACGTGCATGATTATCGCGAATCACAGACTCAATACCGCTCGCATCCTCGATTGTGCTAGGGCGCACTATATACATATTAGCGCCCCGCTGCGGAAAATTGTTGCACCGCTCGATCCAATAGCACCAAACCTTCATCAATATCTTTATCTGAGATAATCAGAGACGGCGCAAAACGCAACACATTTGGCCCGGCAACCAGTATCATTAAACCGAGCTGCGCGGCTTGCGCTACAATTTCAGAGGCTCGGCCTCGATAAGGCTCAGCCATTTCTGCACCGATTAATAAACCTGCACCACGGATTTCTTTAAAGAGATCATAGCGTTCATTTATCGCTGCCAAACCTTGTTTTATGCGCGCCGATTTCGTGGGCACATTATCCATCACCTTGCTATTAAAAAGCTCTTCAAGCAATGCTTCTGCGACCCGGCATGCCAATGGATTGCCGCCGTAAGTACTGCCATGCGAGCCAACACCAAAAGACTCTGCAATCTTTGCAGTGGTCAACATCGCCCCAATTGGGAAACCGCCCCCTAATGACTTTGCACTGGTTAATATATCGGGTACCACGCCCGCTTGCATATAGGCATACAACGCACCACTCCGACCAACGCCTGATTGAATTTCGTCAAACACGAGAAGCGCATCGTGCTGGTCGCATAAGCGTCGCAGCCCTTTCAAAAATTCAGGATCGCCTGCAATTACCCCACCCTCACCTTGAATGGGTTCAACCACCACGGCACACGTTTTTTCTGAAAATAGTGCCTCAGCAGACGCTAAGTCGTTAAATGTCGCGTGCTTAATGCCACCGGGCACGGGGGCGTAACCTTCCGTGTACTTAGGCTGTCCACCAACCGATACCGTAAACAAGGTGCGTCCATGAAAACTGTTATAAAAAGAAATTATCTCATTTTTCTCCGCGCCAACCTTGTCGTAGGCATATTTTCGCGCCAGTTTGAACGCCGCCTCATTCACTTCTGCGCCAGAATTTGCAAAGAACACTTTGTCAGCAAACGTATGTGCGACCAGTAAATTCGCGAGACGCAAAGCCGGTTCGTTCGTGAGTACGTTACTCAAATGCCAAATTTTTTGTGCTTGCTCGGTTAGCGCTGCAACCAAGGCGGGATGCGTGTGACCCAAAGCGCTGACGGCAATACCGCCAGCAAAATCGATATATTCTTTTCCGTCTTGATCCCAAACGCGAGACCCTTCACCTTTTACGGGAATCATTTTCGCCGGTGCATAATTCGGCACCATGACTTCATCAAACAAATTTCTATCAACTGGCGGTTTCGTGGCCATTTTTTTTCCAATTATCCGTCTAGCTATCGCATTCACCGGCTGGGCAAACGAAAAGATAAACAACCCAATCTTGAGCGTTTACCACATTAAATCATCTGGGATTTGATAATCTTTGTACGGATCATCATCGTCATTTTCCGACGCACTTTTTTCATTCAACGCCACCACCACCGTCGCGTCGCGCTGCGCAATTTTTTCTGCCACAACACTCGGTACAATAAGGTAACGATCATCTTGTTTAACGACCGCCAATAAGCCTCTGGACAGTTGCTCCTGCTGGGTGGCATTGACAAATATTTTGCGAATTTTGGTACCTTCTGCAAATTGATACCCTAATTCACCCGCGCTAGAATCGAGTTTGTTGAGTTCAATCAACTGTCGGATTTGAGCGAGCAAGCCTTTCTGCACAGCCGCCGCTTTGATCTCTTTATTTAAGGCGCGATCTTTTTCAATTTTAGCTTTACGCTCGAACTCCATACGTTGTTTATTTTCGTCAGCTTGCGCTTGCCCTTTTGGCTGTTGTTTCTTCTGCTTACGCTGCTGCTGTTTGATCGCCTTGGCTTTTTTGTTATCAACTAAGCCGGCACCCATCAACTGGTCTTGTAGCGATTTTGCCATGTCTATCTCTGTATGCCCGAGTTTGTTAAACGTTTCAATAATCGGCTTTTTTCAACTAGCAATGTCGCACAGCCAAAAAAATCCTTGGGGTAAGTTAATCATAGCTAACGCTGGTCAACACGCTCGCACTTTTAACCCGACTAACCTTATTTTATGTCAGCTCGCGTGTCGAGTTTAAGATGATGACCTAACGACAACAAGTGTTGCTCTACAACGCTTGCTTCTAGCTTTTGTTGATTGATTTTTATTATCCTTAGCAGCTGCCTATTTTCTATGAGGTCTATTACCATTCACTCTCACTACCAGAGAAGCCGTTCGCCATTTGCATGGAAAAACTGACCTGTTTTAGTCATGTCTAATTCGTTAATCCGCTCGACAATACTTGCTGCTGCCTCATCCGGCGTCACGTTACCCACCCCGCCAATCATCTCAGTGCCAACCAGCCCAGGGTGATAGATACCAACAGGAATGTGGCGCGCGGCTAAATCATAACTCAATGAAACCGCCGCCATATTTAACGCTACTTTCGACATCCGATAGCCATAACGCCCACCACTGGTATTGTCTGCAATCGAGCCCATGCGACTGGTGATAAAAGCAAGTTTCGAAGCGTCTTGAAGCTTGGTTAATAAACTTTCTACGATACGCAGAGGGCCAAGCGCATTGGTATTCAATTGGTCTTCTATAGTCGAAAAATTCAACCTTCCGAGTACTTCATCGCGTAAAATCCCAGCATTGTTAATGAGTATATCTATACGAGGCTCCGAAATGCGCGACGCCAAATCGATTAAACTCGATGGTGCGCCAACGTCAATGCCTTTGAGAACCACTAAGTTATGACCCTGCATCGCATCCAGTGCATCAGAACCCGTTCGACACAAGGCGTAAACTTTGTAACCATGCTGCCCGTAAAGGTTAGTAAGCGATAAACCAATGCCGCGATTCGCACCCGTAATGACTGCGATGGGCCGGTGTTCGTGCGTCGGTACCTGCTGCGATGCCATAAAAATCCCTTGTTAAACTGTTATGGTTACAAAGCTAACGATGAAAAGGTGCATCATGGACTACGAGACCGTCAAGGCTTATTTGTTGAACAAACCTGAAGCCATCGAAGACTATCCGTTCGGCCCCAACATATTGATCGCCAAGATCAAAGGAAAGATGTTTGCTTCATTGACGACGAATCAGGGCACGACCAGGATGAATCTTAAATGCGATCCAGCCCATGCTCAAGAGTTACGAGATGTTTTTGACGCGGTGAAACCGGGTTACCACATGAATAAAAAGCATTGGAATACGCTCGCACTCGATGGTTCATTACCCGACAGCGAACTCGAACGTTTGATTGATCATTCCTATACGCTGGTTTTTAAAAAA
>ENA-OSET01000647-OSET01000647.1-sediment-metagenome-genome-assembly--contig:-NODE-647-length-38248-cov-6.417961_pt1 | contig 38248 bp, 34 predicted proteins | sample MGYA00237882_ERZ534229 | MGnify/ENA primary metagenome ERZ534229 (study PRJEB26408, sample SAMN06266212) | sediment metagenome | isolation source: Hudson Canyon methane seep mesocosm | place: USA:Hudson... | reverse complement strand
CTTATGATGTAGAAAGTGCAGAGTTTTTAGTTTCAATTGGGGTCAAAATATTTAAAACAGCATCGGCAGATATTGTAGATCTATCGCTTCATAAGTTTATTGCTCAGCATGCCAAGCTTGCTATTGTTTCTACAGGCATGGCTATATTGGGGGAAATTGAACAAGTTGTAGATATTTATCGTAAATATAATTGTAAATTAACGCTTTTGCATTGCGTTTCTAATTACCCTTGTGCGATTGAAAGTTTAAACTTAAATGTGATGAAAACTTTAAAAAGTGCCTTTCTTTGTGATGTGGGTTATTCAGATCACGCAATAGGTCCCCTTCCTGCTGTTGCAGCTGTAGCGCTTGGTGCAACTATCGTGGAAAAACATTTTACACTAGATAAGAGCATGCCTGGACCAGACCATAAAGCATCAAGTGACCCAAAAGAATTTACAGAGCTTGTTAGTGCAATACGGGAAACAGAAGTTGCATTAGGTTCTCCGTTAAAATCTATTCAAGATGAAGAAATTCAAATGCGCAAAGTGTCAAGAAAAAGCCTGTTTCTTGCCAAGGATGTAAAACAAGGAGAGGTATTTACAGCTGTTCAGCTGGTCTTGAAAAGACCAGGGACAGGAATATATGAGGCAGAATTACCAGTTATTATTGGGGCTATAAGTACAAGAGAGTTAGCCGCCGGTGAAATGCTTAAAGTTGGAGATTATAAGGTTGTTTAAACAATGCATAATCATTGGCTGTGGCTCACATGCTAGCGCTATAATCTCTATTATAGAATCTTCAGGTAGCTATGAAATTATTGGTTTGGTTGATACTGCTGAAAGTTATGATCTAAGTGAGAAAAAAAGTGGTTATAGCGTGATATTAAATCTAAATGAACTGCTGAGTTGCTCTGATAAATATATCCATTTGCATTGTATTTTAGCTGTTGGTGATAATGTTGAAAGAGAAACTATTTTCGATAAGTTAATAAATAAAAAGTTTAAATTTCCGAATATAATTTCTAGTAATGCATTTGTAGATCGCACTGTAGTGATGGGGGAGGGGAATATTATTGCGCATGGCTCGGTAATCAATGCTCAAGTGCAGTTAGGTTGTAATAATATGATCAATACTTGCTCTATCATTGAGCATCATTGCAATATTAAAAGTCATGTCCATATTGCTCCGCGTGCCGTGTTATGTGGTGGGGTCACAATATCAGATATGGTCTTTGTTGGTGCTGGGGCTACTGTTATTCCTCACGTTTATGTTGAAGAGAGTTCTATTGTTGGTGCTGGAGCTGTTTTAACTCATAATATTACAGAAAAACAGTCAACATTTGTTGGCGTACCCGCAAAGGTGAAAAAAAAATGATATACCTATCTACAGGTGGCTTTCGAGATAATACTTTTCTGCAAACATCACAACTTTTTACGAATGATACAGTTAAAGGCTTTGAGCTATCTGCTGGGAAATATACAGCAACATTAGAGGCTGACTTATCATCTGTTTCCAAGCAATTTAATATTGCCCTGCATAATTATTTTCCAGTACCTAAAGAGCCTTTTGTTTTTAATTTGGCGAGTTTTGATGATGAAATTATTAATAAGAGTGTAGAACATGCTAAGAATGCTATAGAGTTAACCGCAAAGTACGGAGGAAAGTTTTATAGTTTTCATGCAGGATACTTATTGGATCCGCAAGTTTCTGAGTTGGGTAAAAAAATAAATAAGCAAAAACTAAATGAGCGTGCAGATGGGTTGAGTCAATTTATTAAACATGTAAATGAATTAGCCGTCTTTGCTAAAAATTATGACGTAACACTTCTTATAGAAAATAATGTTGTTTCAAAAAAGAACTTTGATTCGTTTGCTTGTAATCCATTATTAATGACAGAATCGGATGAAACTAAATTTATTTTTACCCAAGTCCTTGAAAATGTAAAACTGTTAATTGATGTTGCACATCTTAAAGTTTCAGCAAATACACTTGAATTTGATCCAGTAGCATATTTACAAGAATTTAGTGATATTACAGCGGCTTATCATATTAGTGACAATAACGGTTTAGAAGACAACATAGTGATTAAACTATCGAAGGCCTTAAATGTTGAGGTCAAAGTATATGTTTGTCCATGGGCTCGTTGTGTTAGATCTATTGAAAATGGATTGGCTGATATAATTGATGATTTGTTCTACTCAAAAGATAGGGAGAAATACACTTATTATTTGCAACCTAACTTTGCAACCCAAACTGCTGGATTTCGTTTTTTTGCAGATAATCTAAGTGTTCCAGTGATAAAGCAATGGGATGATTTATCTAATTTACGTATTGGAATGTTGAGAGGATATAAACACTTTCCTAAATTTGATAACGATCAAAAGTTAAGTAAGATTGATTTTCTAGATATTAATACAGCTGTAAATATGCTGTTAAAAGAACGAATTGATGTGATTATTGTACCTCCTAGTTTTGATGAAAAAAGTTTACAAAAAATAGATACAGGTAAAATATTAAGCCAACAACCATATGCACACATTGAAGATATCTCATTGTATTTAGGGCTATCAAAAAAATCGCCATGGTTTGCTCACAGATACACAATAGAAGCTCAGCTTAAGCAATTAGTGAAGCCTGAAATCGAGTTAAAAGAATAGATTCTATAAGATATTTATAAATAAAAGCCCATCACAAAATCATATTTCGTAAGCAAAAAAATGTAATAACGTAATTGTAAGTATCAATTAAATTGATGATAAGTTCGACTCGAAACATACCATCACTTTTTCTAAGTATTGGTATTCAATCAATAAAAATTAGGGAAAACATGCAGAAATTCAATTGGGGTGTCATTGGTCCTGGCAATATTGCTAACACATTTGCAAAAGCAATCGCGGCGTCTACAAAGGGTAAAATTTTGGCAGTAGCTAGCCGCTCAAAAGAGCGAGCTGCAGAATTTGCTAAAACGTATGACATTGAAAAAACATATTCTGATTACGAGCAAATGTTAGCTGATCCTGACATCGACATCATTTATATTGCTACCCCGCACAACTTTCACTACCAACAAGCAAAAATGTGCTTAGAAGCCGGTAAACACGTGTTAGTAGAAAAACCTAGCACAGTGAATGCCGAACAAATGCAAACATTGGTTGAATTAGCTCAAAGCAAAAAGTTGCTGTTGCAGGAGGCTTTGTGGAGCCGTTTTATGCCGAGTTTGTCGCAACTTAGGCAGTTGTTAAACGAAGGCATAATAGGTGACATTCAATATATCCAGTCAGAAATTGGTTTTGCGTTTCAAAATAGAGATAAGAGTCGCATGGTTAAGGCTGAACTTGCTGGTGGCTCACTTCTGGATTTAGGTATTTACAGTATTACTGTCAGTCAGTTTTTTCTGCAAGAACACCCAGATACTGTTAGCGCCATGGGCCAATTAACGGAACAGCAGGTTGATGGACATGTATTGGCAAATATGCATTATCCATCCGGACGTTTCGCCCAATTCACTTGTTCTATGTTGGCGCAAACTAGCAATACCATGCGCATAGTGGGAACAGAAGGTTATGTCAATTTACCCGCCTGTTTCTGGGATACAGATAAAGCTGAAGTGTTTTGCGATGACAAATTAATTCAAACTATTGATATCCCTCACCCGATTAACGGATTTGAATATCAAATTGAACAAAGCATGTTATGTATCGAGCAAAACAAATTGTGTAGTGATTTGATGTCACATCACGACAGCGTAGAAGTACTAAGAGTGATGGATACTATCCGCAAAAAAATTGGCGTGCAGTTCCCACAGGAGATTGAAGCACTTTAATCAATGGGATGTTTGTGTGCAAAAAGCGTTACAACTTTTGGTTGTTTCTCATACCACAATGCCACTATACAAATTGTTTAAAATAACTAAACTATGCGCTGCTTATTTAGGGAGCGTTTATCCCAATTTTATTTACCGCCGACGTTGAGGAAAAGTGATGCTAACACGTGATATGAATATTGCTGATTTTGACCCAGAATTGTATCAAGCAATTCAAGATGAAAACCAACGACAGGAGCATCATATAGAGTTGATCGCTTCTGAAAACTATTGCAGCCCGCGCGTTTTAGAAGCTCAAGGCTCTCAACTAACTAATAAATACGCAGAAGGTTATCCACACAAACGTTATTATGGCGGCTGTGAATTTGTTGATATTGCAGAAGATTTAGCGATCGAACGTGCTAAACAATTGTTTGGTTGTGATTATGCCAACGTGCAGCCGCATGCCGGTTCACAAGCTAACTCTGCCGTGTTTATGGCTTTGTTAAATGCAGGTGATACTGTTTTAGGTATGAGCTTGGCTCACGGTGGTCATTTGACTCACGGTTCGCACGTTAATTTCTCCGGCAAAACCTATAACGCTGTGCAGTACGGCTTAAACGCTGAAACTGGCGAGATTGATATGGCTCAAGTTGAAGCTTTAGCCCTAGAACATAAGCCTAAAATGATAATTGCTGGTTTTTCAGCATATTCTGGCATTGTTGATTGGCAGAAGTTTCGTGAGATTGCAGACAAAGTGGATGCTTTTTTATTAGTCGATATGGCTCATGTTGCTGGTTTGATTGCGGCAGGTGTTTATCCTAGCCCGATTCCTCATGCTCACGTAGTCACTACTACTACCCATAAAACCTTAGCGGGGCCTCGTGGCGGCTTGATTTTATCGGCTTGTGGCGATGAAGCGATTTATAAAAAGCTTAACAGTTCAGTATTTCCTGGCAACCAAGGTGGCCCTTTGTGTCATGTGATTGCTGCTAAAGCTGTCGCTTTCAAAGAAGCGCTAGAGCCTGAGTTTAAAGTTTATCAACAACAAGTGGTGCTAAATGCCAAAGCTATGGTGGCTGTAATACAAGAGCGCGGTCATAAAGTTGTTTCAGGTGGTACTGAAAACCATTTATTCCTACTAGACCTAATTGGTAAAGAGTACACAGGTAAAGATGCAGATGCTGCGTTAGGTAACGCTAACATCACTGTAAACAAAAACTCAGTACCTAACGATCCACGTTCTCCTTTTGTTACTAGTGGTTTACGTCTTGGCTCACCCGCAATCACTCGTCGTGGTTTTAAAGAAGAACAAGCCAAACAAGTGGCAAATTGGATTTGTGATGTATTAGATAATATCAATGATGAATCTGTTATTGAACGTGTGAAGTGTGAAGTTGTTACATTGTGTAAGCAATTCCCAGTTTACGCTTAAGATATAGTTATATATTGATTTAAAAAAGCCGACGAAAGTCGGCTTTTTTATTGCTAATAGTATGACTGGCAGCTGAATTTTGTTAATTTAGCGTTATTCATTACCGCTAATTAGAAATCATCTATGTTTTGTCCGTTTTGTTCTGTACAAGAAACTAAAGTAATCGATTCACGTTTGGTGGCTGATGGTAGTCAAGTAAGGCGCAGAAGAGAGTGCACGGTATGTAAAGAACGGTTCACCACTTTTGAGATGGCTGAATTGGTAATGCCTAGAATCGTTAAACGTGATGGGTCTCGGGAACCTTTTAACGAAGATAAGTTGCGAGCCGGTTTGCAGCGAGCCCTAGAAAAGCGTCCTGTTAGTACCGAGCAAGTAGAGCAGTGTATCAGTCGTCTAAAGTCTTCTTTACGTGCCACAGGCGAGCGCGAGGTCAGCAGTGAATTTTTGGGTAATTTGATTATGGATGCTTTGAAAGAGCTGGATAAAGTAGCGTATGTGCGATTTGCCTCTGTGTATCGTTCGTTTGAGGATATTCGTGAATTTGGTGAAGAGATTGCGCGGCTTGGCGACTAAAGTCTAACTGATTGGTTGTTTTTATTTGATCCCTTTATTGGTTGGTAACTTGTGACTCAATTTTCTAAAACAGATCATCAAATGATGGCCCGAGCTATTCAATTAGCTAAACGCGGCGAATATACCACTTCACCTAATCCAAATGTGGGTTGTGTTATCAGTGATAACCAAGGTGTCATTGTGGGTGAAGGCTGGCATAAAATGGCAGGCACCCCCCACGCAGAAGTACATGCCTTAAAACAAGCTAGTACTCATGCTAAAGGCGCGACTGCCTACGTCACGCTAGAGCCATGTAGTCATTATGGTCGAACTCCACCCTGTGCAGATTCACTCATTTCTGCAGGTGTCACTAGAGTGGTGGCGGCTATGGTGGATCCGAATCCACTGGTGTCCGGTAATGGTTTGGCTAAGTTAAAAGATGCCGGGATCAAAACCGAACATGGTTTGTTGCAAGCAGGCGCTGAGCAACTTAATCGTGGTTTTGTCAAACGTATGCGTACAGGTAAACCTTGGGTTACGGTAAAACTGGCAGCTAGTTTGGATGGTAAAACTGCATTAGGAAATGGCTTAAGCCAATGGATCACTGGTCCTCTGGCAAGGCAGGATGTGCAAAAGCACCGCGCCCAAAGCTGCGCTATTTTGTCCGGCTCTGGCACTGTAATAGCTGATAACCCTATGTTAAACGTACGTTATTCTGAGCTTAACTTAGCCGATGATGTGTTAGCGCAAAAGGATTTACGCCAACCCTTGCGAGTTTTGTTGGACGGGCGTAATCAATTTCCGCCATCGTTAAATTGTTTACAAGCTACTGAAAATAACCTTGCTGGCAATGTTTTGCTGGTTAATGGCCGGCTAAGTGAGCATCAATTTGAAAGTCATGTAAGTCAATGGCAAGCTCCATTTAACGGCAATAAGTTAGACTTAGAAAAAGTCATGATTAAGTTGGGTGAGTTGCAGTTAAATCATGTTTGGGTAGAGGCGGGCGCCAAATTGGCAGGAGCGTTATTACAAAATAAATTGATTGATGAATTGATTTTATATCAAGCGCCCAAACTAATAGGGGGCGCAGGGCAAAACCTGTTTGATACTATGCCAATTGAAGTGATGGATGAGGTTGTTAACCTTACTTGGAGCGATATCAGGCAAGTGGGTAATGATCTAAAAATGACTGCGCTGTTTAAGTATTAACCCAGTACAAATAATTTTATCGAGAGACTATGTTTACCGGAATTATAGAAGATGTGGGTCTTATTGAAGCTTTAGTGCCTTCTGGTGAAGACATAAGGTTATCTATCAAGACTAACAAACTGGATATGAGTGATGTGTCCTTGGGGGATAGTATTGCTAATAATGGTGTGTGTTTAACGGTAGTGGCTATGTCTAAGAACGGCTTCAGTGCTGATGTGTCACATGAGACCATTAAACGCACAGGTTTTGCTAACTATCAGGCAGGTAGCAAAGTAAATCTTGAAAAAGCCTTACAAGCGAATGCTCGTTTAGGCGGACATATTGTCAGTGGTCATGTTGACGGTGTAGGTGATGTATTATCTATAACACCTGTAGGGCGTTATGTGGAAATTTGGCTTAAGGCCCCTGATGAGTTAGCTAAATATTTAGCTGAAAAAGGCTCGATTACGATGGATGGCGTCAGCCTTACCGTAAACCAAGTTGATGGCGCTAAATTTTTATTGACCCTTATACCTCATAGTTTGCAGGAAACTATCATTGGGCACTATAAAGTGGGCACAAAAGTAAATTTGGAAGTGGATGTGATTGCCCGTTACCTTGAACGACTCATGTTGGGTGACAAAGCAGCGTATCATTCAGCTGACAATGATAAAAAAGATATTAGCATGGCATTTTTAGCAGAAAACGGTTATTTGAAGTAAAGTATACCGCGCTCAACGCCTTTAACACACTAGAAAGAAGACAACAGACTATGCCCTTAAATAGCAGTGAAGAGATAATCGAAGATATCCGTCAAGGTAAGATGGTTATCTTAATGGACGATGAAGACCGGGAAAATGAAGGCGATCTGATTATGGCCGCTGAACATGTTACCCCAGAAGCCATTAACTTTATGGTGACCCATGCTCGAGGATTAGTTTGTTTGCCTATGACGGCCCAGCGTTGTAAATCTCTTAATTTACCTTTGATGGTGGATGACAATAGCGCGCAATTCTCAACTAATTTTACTGTGTCGATTGAAGCTGCAGAAGGTGTTACCACTGGCATATCCGCTGGTGACAGAGCCAAAACTGTATTGGCCGCGGTTTCAAAAGGTGCTCAGGTTAGTGATATTGTACAGCCGGGGCATATTTTTCCGTTAATCGGAAAAGAAGGCGGTGTATTAAACCGTGCAGGGCATACTGAAGCGGGTATCGATTTGGCGCGATTAGCAGGTTGCGAACCTGCATCGGTCATAGTTGAAATACTCAATGAAGACGGCAGTATGGCCAGACGTCCAGAACTGGAAGTGTTTGCCGCCAAACATAATATGAAAATTGGCACCATTGCCGATTTAATCGAATATCGAAATTTAAACGAAACCACAATTCAGCAAGTTGCTAAGTGCAAACTGCCTACTGAATACGGAGAGTTTGATTTAGTAACTTTTAAAGATGTGATTGATAACCAAGTACATTTTGCTATGTGCAAAGGTGAAATCGACGGCGACGTACCGGCTTTGGTTCGCGTACATCTGCTTAATAGTTTTAGCGATTTATTAGGTTCCCAACGGGCCATTTCTCGTAGTATGGGTTTACCAGATGCGATTAAATATATTGCGGATAATGGTGGTGTATTGGTATTGCTAGGTAAAGATGAAGATTTGTTAACGCAAGTTAAACAATTTGAAGCCGAAGATAAGGGCGAAAAGCCTGCTAATGCCGCATGGACAGGTTCTTCAAGAACAGTCGGTGTAGGTAGTCAAATCTTAGCCAGCTTAGGTGTTAGAAAAATGCGTTTGTTGAGTAAACCCAAAAAGTATCATGCATTGTCTGGTTATGGATTAGAAGTTGTAGAGTACGTCGAGATATAGTGGATAAAAATCACAATATTTCCCATTAGGTATGTGCTAAACTGCGCGCCGATTTTTACAGTAAGGTTTTTACATGAATATTATTGAAGGTAACATTCGCGCAACAGGCAAAAAGTTTGCTCTTGTGGTTTCTCGTTTCAACAGTTTTGTAGTTGAAAGCTTAGTAGACGGTGCTTTAGATGCCCTTGAAAGACACGGTGAAGTAAACACTCAAGATATTACTTTGGTTCGTGTACCGGGTGCATACGAATTGCCAATTGCAGCTAAAAAGCTTGCTGAACAAAATAAATACGATGCAATCATTGCTTTGGGGGCGGTAATACGTGGTGGTACACCTCATTTCGAGTTTGTTGCTGGTGAATGTAATAAAGGCCTTGCTCAGATATCACTAGAATATGGTATTCCTGTTTCTTTTGGTGTGATTACGACTGATAGTATTGAACAAGCTATTGAACGTTCTGGCACTAAAGCCGGTAACAAAGGTGCAGAAGCAGCTGTCGGCGCATTAGAAATGGTCAACGTTTTAGCCAATATTGAAGAGGCTAAATAGGTGAAACCTAAAGCCCGCCGTCTAGCCAGAGAGCTTGCAGTACAAGCGGTTTATTCATGGCAAATGAGCAAAAATTCTGTTGAGCAAATTGAGCTTAGTATTGTTACTAGTAACAATATGCAGAAAGTCGATACTGAGTATTTTTTAGAACTACTGCGTGCAGTAGTGAAAGACTGCTCGGATTTAGATAAAAAAATCAAGCCTTACCTTGGGCGCCTGCCTGAGGAACTCGATCCTGTTGAAAATGCCATTCTTAGAATAGCGACCTACGAACTTGTTGGCAGAATTGATGTCCCTTATAAGGTTGTTATCAATGAAGCTATTGAGTTGGCTAAATCTTTTGGCGCAGAAGAAAGCCATAAATTCGTTAATGGCGTGCTGGATAAAGCGATAAAGACTCTGCGTAAAGATGAGTTGTCCTAACTTTTTTTAAATCGGTTCTGGTCAACGCTTCTCTCACCTGATTTAACTAAAAGTAGTAATTGTGAAAGAATTTAATATTATTGAAGACTTTTTCAAAGCGAAAAGTATTCAACGTAAAGACGTGATAATCGGCATAGGAGATGATGCCGCTGTCACGCGTATCCCTCAAGGCCAAGCTTTAGTCACTACTACCGATACTTTGATAAGTGGTGTGCATTTTTTAGCAGACACAGCTCCCCATGCGATAGCGCAAAAAGCTATGGCAGTGAATTTGAGCGATTTAGCTGCCATGGGTGCAGAACCTGCCTGGATCAGTTTGTCGTTAAGTTTGCCAGAGGTTGATGAAAGCTGGTTAGAGTCTTTTTCTGAAGGTTTACGTGAACATGCTATCTATTATTCTGTGCAGTTAATTGGTGGTGATACCGTTCAGGGGCCATTAGTGATAACAATCACAGCGCAAGGGTTTGTGCCTTTTGAGCAAGCATTAACCAGAAGCCAAGCTAAACCAGGTGATTCAGTTTATGTTACTGGTACCTTAGGAGATGCTGGCTTAGGTTTACAGATAGCACAAAAAAAATGTGTACTAGACGTCCAATTGAATAAAGATTATTTACTTAATCGTTTGAATTACCCCACACCACGGTTATTAGTCGGAACTAGCATTAGGCGTATTGCCAGTGCCTGTATTGATGTCTCTGATGGTCTGGTATCCGATATCAAACATATTCTTAAGGCATCTGAATGTGGGGCAACCATACATGTTGATAAATTACCCATGTCACAAGCCTTAAAAGAATCCGTCAGTAGTACTCAGGCAATTGATTATGCGCTAAGCGCCGGTGATGACTACGAGTTGTTATTTACTGTGAGTGAAGAGCAAAAAGGCCATCTAGAAACTACTTTGGCTAGTGCTAATGTTCATGCTACCTATATCGGTCAACTGAATGGCTGTGTTGGTAAGTTGGAGTTGCGCCAAGCTGATAAACCTTACGAATATAACCTCAAAGGTTACGAACATTTCTAATCATTCTCTGTGAGGATGAACATCATCAAAAAGGGCAACTAGTGGATAAGCAAATACGAAGCCGACTTAGCTTACTTAACCCCGTACATTTTTTGGCTCTAGGATTTGGCAGTGGTTTAGCTGCGAAAATGCCAGGCACATTTGGTACCTTGGCTGCTCTGCCGTTAGTGGTGCTGTTATCTCATTATGCTAGTTTTTCTGTATATTTAGCCGTCACCATCTTGGTTAGTATTGTGGGAATATGGATTTGCGGAAAAACTGCTAAAGATATGGGGGTGCATGATGATTCATCAATCGTTTGGGATGAAGTGGCAGGCATGTTGATCACTATGCTTGCTGTACCTTTGAGCTGGCAAACATTGCTCGCTGGTTTCGTATTATTTCGTTTTTTTGATATCCTTAAACCTTGGCCAATTAGTTACTTAGATAAACATGTGCACGGTGGCTTTGGCATTATGATTGATGATGTATTGGCTGGGGCATTTGCTTTGGGTATTTTACATTTAGGTTTGTTTTTAATTTAGTTTATTAATAGCGCCATTAACTTTTATCCTGTCTTATACCAACCCACATCAATAAGTGATCTCTTAGCGATATTTTAAAAGGGCTTAATCAAGGCGTTTGAATGAAGTAATAGTTATTCATTACTCTTTCAATAATATGCTCCGCCCTATTTTTATAATGTATGCTTAAGTCGATTAGAAAACTTTTCTAATACAGGGAATTCGATGCTAAAAACAATTAAAATTTTCATCATAGTTACAATGCTTGCTTGCTGGCTGCAGTGATGGCATAAGTGAAAAACAAAAACTCGCTGCGATTGAACAAAATAAGACCATTCTTGCTTTTACTTGCGAAGGTTATGGAAGTCGAAACACGCCATACGGTGACTTACAAAACAATATTTGGAATGCACATTCAGCTGACGATTTTGATTGGACTCAATGTTTAGCCATGAGGATAATAGGCGCTAATACCCAATATGGTTGGTATTGGCAATGGCCAGAAGATGGCGACAAAGTCTATGCACAGCCACAAATCACTTTAGGTAATAGTCCATGGTTACCCCATAACCAAAATAAGCACGGATACCCTATTTCTGTCAATCAATTGGATAAATTAGAGATTGATTACAGTGTGGAAATTTTGACTGATGATGAATTAAACCTTGCTAGCACTTTTTGGTTAACGCATGCCGATATTATCCAAACAAAGATTGATAAATCCACTATTGCAGCCGAAGTCATTATTTGGACCTATGCCAGTGATGATTTTTATGCCAATCCAGCAGGAGAAGAAGTAGCTGAGGTAATGATAGGTGGTATCGAATGGGAAGTGTGGCTGGATAAAAAGTGGCACGATACATTGGGTAAAAATGACAATAACTGGGTGTATTTGGCATTTCGCACTAGCCAACCATTGATGCAAATTAAGTTTGATGCTGCAGAGTTGTTACGCTACAGCATTGAGCAAAAATTTATACCATCTGGGCTATACATCGCAGATATTCAGCTCGGAACCGAGGTTATGAGCGGTACGGGTCAAGTTTGGTTGAATCATTATCAAGTCGATGTGGTATTGTCTAACTAAGAGCATGGCTTCGCCACTTTATGCGCTGACGCTTACTGCCATCCTTGGTAATTTCAAACGAATCCCTTCGTCCAACCTACTTTTTTGCTACAGCCAAAAAAAGTAGGTAAAAAAGGCCGCTCGCTACAAAAGTTTTTAACCGCACAAAAAGGCTTATTTTAGGGTCGTTCCAAATGTGTCCATCCAACTTCCACTCAAATGGCATCCTTGCCATTTGCCCCTAAAATAAGCCTTTTTGTGCTGAAACTTTAAATGCGGGAAAAGTGGCGGTGGCTTGGGGTGTTGGAATTAACAGGGAAAATAGTTCTTTATTATTGCTCCTGTTTCGATAGCTCACTGAGCCGAGAGTAAGTCAAATGCATCGACGTTGTCGACTGGAAGTTTTAGGTTGCTTTGCACTGAATTAACATGGATATCCTGTTAATTCCCTTCATGGCTTTTCCTTTTTAGATTGATCTCTTTCGTCTAAAAGTCGGAGCTTAGAACAGGCATTTAATTCTATTTTTCTTAAACAAGATTCAGGTTAATCAATTCAGTAGGATATCGGCCTAGTAACAAGCGAAGTGGGATAGGCAAGCTTAAAACACAATGGTGAATAGGGTAGCCGTGTAGGACGTCATCGACCAATAATGCGGCACTTTTAGCAATTCTCCTGGCCCCGCAACTGGGACAAACTCCGCGAGGTTTGCAGCTGAAAGCAACCAGTTTCTCGTGTTTGCAATCACCGCATACCACCCGCAAAAAATTATGTTCGAGACGGCCACAACGCAAAAAATCATCAAACTCTCGTTCGACGTACTTTGGTAAGCGCTTGTTTAAATGCCGGATTATACTGCTCAACAAGCTGATACATCAGAGTCGTTTCGGGGCGGTGGCGTTTGTATTGCCTCGCTTTCTGTAATGCCAGAAAATAGTTCATCCTTGAACGCTTGAGTCGTTGTTTCAGTGTGGCAGAGAAAGATTATGTGTTAGACCGGGCTCACGAAATTAATTAGTCCAGTAATTATCTGTATGTTGAATCAGTCAGGTCGAAAGTGCGCATTCGATTAGTCAGAAGAGACGTATTCAAGTGGTGGTTATGCGCACAAATCTGCATTTCTGAGACAAACCTGAACGTTAACTTTCTCAGTCTAGGCGATTGTCACCGCTACTTAATCGTATGACGGCAATTCAGCTCAAACCAGCCGTTGCTAGTCTGCAACCTTATCACTCTCCTGTACCGTACCAAAGCACCTTTAAGGCAAAACATAGCTATTATGTGATGGCTTAATAGCTATGTTAAAAAAAAATTATTATTTTATTCTTCTACGAAGCAAGCTTAATCCGAATAAGCTTGCGCTCATCAGAATAATGCCACTTGGCTCTGGAACTGGCTTAAGTTGTATTGTCGTATCAATCCTGAAGTTTGACTGAGAGGTGTGTCTTTCGGCAAAAAACAGATCCAAACTATAATCATTGCCTCTCTTTAAACCTAATGAATCCAGATCAACACTAGCAGATTCTGCTCTATGAATACCTCCCAGATCTATAACACGTTGATCATCGATAAACACCCAAACATCATCATCTCCGGTGAAAGTGAAGGTTTCTCCTCCATTAAAGGTAAAATCAGTATTGAGACGTAAAGTGAAGTGATAATTATGAGAACGGCCATCATTTCCACCTAATAAACCATCAATTGGGAAAAAGGTTGAATCGGTAAAGGTATAGATATTTGGGTCAGTAGTGATTGTATTATCGAAAGCCAGTGAATAGTTCATTTCCCCAAGCACATGGTCGGTACCAATTGAATACCAATCAGAAAAATTATCAGGGGTTGTATTCATCCTACCACCAATGAATGTTGGTGTTCCATCATTTCCAAGGGTTAGGCCAACCATTCCCTTAACCGATCCGCAGCAATATGATTGAAAATCTGGGTGATCATCACTCATATCGCGGATTGTTGTATTTAAATTTATTATTGCTGCACTGACTGATGTTATTGCAGAAAATGACAGAACAGTAATAAAAGTGGTAAGCGCTGATTTTATTTTCATATTTTAAGTTCCTGATATCGTAATTTAATTTCCTATAGACGCATATGCACAAGATAAGCCAAAAAATAATATTCATTTATTTCAATTGGTTATGGTAAATTGCAGTGTCTAGATAAGTGAAATATTTCGATACAAAAACAGATTTTTGATTGAATTGATGACCTAAAAACAATAAATTTAAAGTAAAAGAGGATTAACCATTAAAAGCCGTATTTGATAATTATCATGAATGTATTACGGTAAAAAAACAACAACCAGTCGAGTTTAAAATCAATTAAAACAAGCCTTTCAGAAGTGTTGTCGCTTAGTTCTCAGTTGCACTGTTCTTTTTATATCCTATACAAATATTTACCGCAATTCAGGCCATTTATGGGTTTAACGCTACCGAGTAAGTGGCTTGTAATAATGTGACCTATATAATTACCAATTCAGGAAATATTTGCAAAACGCGAATAAAAATGAAACCAGTATCTGATCATCGGACGACATCTATCAACGAGACATCGGTGACATCAGCAGTAAAACCTACGTTGCTCGGTGCCGCCGTTCATAATTTACCAAAAGTGAAACTAACGGTAATAAAAAAGTCCGCCTTGAAGGCGGGCTTTGCATGTCACTAACAACACTTGCTGCATGGCTATCCGTCGAGCACTGGAAAATTTCCTCTGCAAAACATAGTTAGATTACCAATGTTATATGGGAAGTGAGTGGACGGGATGTTGAAATATATCCATTTATTTCGTAACTTAAATTGACTAGAATCGATTTATTAGACACTTTGGTTAGCATAGAAGTTATTGACAGCTGAAATGTGTTGGGTAATTCATTTACAAACTTTTTAATAAACAATTAATTATGAATTCATTTAGCGAAATCAGAACATACATTTTGCGCAAAACTAGAGTTTTACGCAAAAAAGGCACGCTCAGGAAAGAGTTGGAAATAATAAAAAATAAAAATTTTGTAATTATTTCTGATAATTGTTGGGGTGGTGAAGTATATAAATGGTACAACAGGGCCTACAACACACCATTTGTTGGCTTGGGAATATATGGCGAGTGCTACATAAAATTACTATCATCTTTTGACTATTACATGGGCTTGGAATTAAAGTTCAAACCACAAAACGAAACAAAACACCCACACATGTTTAAAAAAGCCTACTACCCTATGGGACTTCTTGGGGATATTGAAATACATTTTGTACACTACAACAGCGAGCAAGATGCAAAAGATAAGTGGGATAAAAGAACAAAACGTATGATGGCAGTGAGTGATAAAAATAGTTTCTTTTTCAAATTTTGTGACGATTGGAAAGCAGAAGTAAAACAATTTGAGCAATTTCATAAATTGCCGTTTAAAAATAAAGTGTCTTTTATACCTGATAATAAAAAATGCTTTGATCATCCTGAGCATATTGCCGTCTATGAGCGGCATCGGACAAACACTACCCAAGTACCTAATGGTGTAGGTTTATTTAAAATTACATTTTTATATTTTGATTTAGCTCAATGGTTATCTACTTCAAACGTTAGAAGGACCAAATACTACGTTTCTAAATAAATTTCCCTCCTTTCGAATAGAAAAACGTATTGAATTAATCAATGCGTATTGCATCAATTTTAAATCAGAGATAGAAGCGCCGTTATTTCACTGACCTATTTTTATTGACCGAAGTCACAGTTCCAAGTGAGTTGTGAAGTGAATGAGCCTATTTTGGACACTTACCACTTTTAAGTTTAGACATATATCCCAGATCAGTATTTCAGTCGTCGAAGCTAAATAAAGACTAGAGTCTTTAGCTATTTTCGAGGGAATTACCGAGATGGCACTTTCACTATGAATATTAGGTTTTGCAAACCTCCTACAATACTTTGCTCATCATTTCAAACGGTTTGCGGGGACACCTATCATAACTCCCTATGAGAATTTAGGTAAGGGCCTCTTAGTCTGCAAAGCCGATGCTTTTGATTTACCCTAGACTCAAGGCTCGCTAGGGCAATCGCCATGGACAGGCGATTGAGCGGTGCGCCGTCTGGAACGGCCCAGCGCGACCTGCTAAATTGAAGTAATAGTTGGATGAAGAGCATTGCCTCCGAGCGGGCTTTCTTGGTTACTTCTTTTGGCTGTTGACCATATTTATGGGATAAATATGGAACAACTTTAGCTGGCCTGAAAGGTAAAGTGAAAGGATACACTTTATAAAAGAAGTAACTGATTCGAAGCAAAAACTGGCAAGCGGGCGCCGCGCGGGATGCCAGTAAGCGTCAGCGCATGTTTTATGTCGCGAAATAATTAGAAAACAATGACTTCAAACCTAGACACAATAATTAGCTATAAAAGCCTTCGATTCTGACCAATATCCCCGCTGCATCTAAACCTAGCTCAACATACATCTCTTGTTGTGTACCTTGCATAATAAATTCATCCGGAAGACCTAGCTGCAACAACTTACTGGTGTGTATAGAAGACATTAAGTACTCAGCTACCGCACTGCCAGCTCCTCCCATAATCGCACCATCTTCAAGGCTTACGAATAACTCATGAGAGACCGCGAGCTGATTAATGATGTCGGTATCTAAGGGTTTAACAAAACGCATGTCAATAACAGTTGCATTGATTTTTTCTGCCGCTTCTTGGGCATAAGGCAATAACACACCGAAATTAAGAATGGCGACCTTTTCACCTGTTCTTATGGTGCGGCCCTTGCCTAACTCAAGGTCCGTCATTTCAGCTACGGGTATTACACCTGTAGCTGAGCCTCTAGGGTATCTAAGCGCAGCAGGCTTTTGTAATTTATGTCCTGTGTATAACATTTGACGGCATTCGTTTTCATCGGCTGGAGCCATAATGACCATATTGGGTATGCAACGTAAAAATGGAATATCAAAAGCGCCTTGATGAGTCGGACCATCAGCACCCACTAATCCCGCTCTGTCTATTGCAAATAAAACAGGAAGGTTTTGTATCGCCACATCGTGAATAAGTTGGTCGTATGCGCGTTGTAAAAAGGTCGAATAAATTGCGACAACGGCATTGAGTCCTTCTTTGGCTAAACCTGCTGCAAAGGTGACCGCATGTTGTTCAGCAATCGCCACATCAAAATATTGTGCGGGGTACTGCTGTGAAAACTTCACCATGCCCGAGCCTTCTCGCATAGCGGGAGTGACGGCCATCAATTTAGGATCTTGTGCTGCCATGTCACATAACCAGTCACCAAATATTGCTGAAAAAGTGGGATTGCTGGGCGCGGCTTTAGGTAAGGCTTGATCTAGTGGGTTGAACTTAGGCACAGCATGAAACTTAATTGGGTCTTGTTCGGCTGACTCGTACCCTTTTCCTTTTTTGGTTACCACATGTAATATTTGTGGGCCTTTGATATTGCGCATATTACGCAATGTATCGACCACGCCATTCACATCATGGCCGTCTATCGGGCCAATATATTTAAAGCCTAGCTCTTCAAAAATAGTGCCTGGAACAACCATACCTTTTATATGTTCTTCAGCGCGGCTGGCAAATTCTTTAATCGGTGGCACATTACTCAGTAATTTCTTACCGCCGTCACGAATAGAGTTAAAAAAGTTTCCTGTTAATAATCTAGCCAAATGACTATTAAGTGCGCCGACATTTTCGGATATCGACATTTCATTGTCATTTAACACTACTAACAAATCTTTACTGATATCTCCGCCATGGTTTAATGCTTCAAAGGCCATACCTGCGGTCATAGCGCCATCTCCAATGACAGCCACAACCTTGCGCCCTAACGCTTCTTTTTCAGCAGCCACAGCCATGCCAAGAGCGGCACTGATTGAAGTAGATGAATGTCCTACTGCAAAGGTGTCATATTCACTTTCTGGCGGCCACGGGAAAGGGTGCAAGCCACCTTTTTTGCGAATAGTTGGCATACGTTCACGGCGACCAGTCAAAATTTTGTGGGGATAGGCTTGATGACCCACGTCCCATAACAGTCGATCAAAAGGTGTGTTGTATACATAATGCAAAGCCACCGTCAGTTCGACAGTGCCTAAACCTGAAGCAAAATGCCCACTACTTTGGCTCACGCTGGTCAATAAATATTGACGTAATTCAACACTTAGTTGTTTTAGTTTATCTTGTGATAATTCTCTTAACTGTTCTGGTGTATCAGCTTGAGCGAGGATTGGGTAGTGAGTAATATCTAGGGTCATTAAATGTATATCAACTAAGTAAATTTCATTTTATACAGCCAAACTTACGCTTAAATTCAGACATTCAGTAAGTACGGTGGATAACAAAGTCGGTAAAAGACACCAACATTTGGGTATTGTAAGGCAAAGCGCGCAAAGCTTGAAGTGCTTGTTTATGAAGATCGTCCAGATAAGCTTGTGCTGGCTCTAATCCTAACATGGCTGGGTACGTACTTTTGTTCTGAGCTTGATCAGATCCTTGTGGCTTCCCTAACACTGCAGAGTCTCCCACAACATCTAAAATGTCGTCCTGTACTTGGAAGGCTAACCCAATGGTTTTGGCAAAATTCATTAAATGTAGTCGACTTTGCGGCGTAATATCTGGCGCTAAAGTCATCGCCATTTCAACACATGCACTCAGTAATGCACCAGTTTTTTTGTTATGTAGGTCTTCTAATTGTTGTTGACTAATATGTTGGTCAGTGGCGGCTAAATCCATAGCTTGGCCTCCACACATGCCATTGTAACCCGCTGCCTGACTCGCAATTTTGACGAGTTGAATACGTTTCATTGCTAATTCACTTGAAAGCGGGTAATCGCACAATATTTCAAATGCAAGTGTTTGCAAGGCATCGCCAGCCAATATGGCGGTGGCTTCATCAAATTGAATATGACAGGTTGGATGACCGCGTCTTAGGTCATCGTCATCCATGGCAGGCAAATCATCGTGAATAAGTGAATACGCATGAATGGCTTCTATTGCGGCAGCTGGACCATCGAGATCTTTTTGCTGAATTGAGAGCATTTTGCCTGTGGCATAAACTAAAAAAGGGCGCATTCTTTTGCCGCCAATTAATAGTGCGTACTCCATGGCTTGCTTAAGTGTTTCTGCATGTTCAGGCAGCGCACTGATGGTTTGACTTAGAGTTGAATTAACCCTATCGCGACATGTTTGTTGAAAGGTGGATAAATTCATTTGGTAACCTGAATTATGGATAAGCCACTTACCCATATTTGAATGAGGTGTTTACCGAGTGTTTGTGTCAGTATCTTAGATAAATAAAAGTTAACGTTTTTCGACATTTCTTATCCAGAGATCAGGTTACTTATCAGATTCAAATACGTCTAAGGTTTGCTGACTATTTTGGCTGGTGAGAATGTGTACTTTTTGTTCCGCATCTTTTAACTTCTGTTGGCTGTGACGAGCAAGCTGAATACCACGCTCAAAGCTTTGTAATGCATCTTCTAAGGGCAAGTCGCCTTGTTCCATTTTACTCACTAATGTTTCCAATTCCTGCATGGATTGTTCAAACGTAAGTGATTCTGGTTTCTTTCGAGTTGTCATATAATTATTCAACTGATTTCTGAAGTGGCACGCACCTTACATGAGCAAAAAAAGAGGGTCAAATACTTTTCAGAAACGCTATAAATTTAAAAAATATGTGACTTCATCGGGATTGTAAATATCAGGCTAAACTAATAAGGACTGTGGTGACTACAGAAATATTAAAAATTGTCGATAAAATGATGGGCTTAGGTATCTTTTGATTTCAATTTTATTTACCTTTTTGCTTTGTTATTTCGGTTTATTCAAGCAATATGTTTTTGTTAGTTAGTATTTATACCTCTATTTCAATTGGGAGCACAATGTGGATTTAGCAACCATAATCGGTATTCTTGGCGCTATTGGTTTTGTTGTCATGGCGATGCTCCAAGGCGGTGACATTGCCATGTTTATCAATGTACCTTCAATCTTGATTGTATTTTGCGGCAGTTTATTTGTGGTGTTATCTCAATATACCTTAGGGCAGTTTTTTGGAGCGGGTAAAGTCGCGGGTAAAGCCTTTATGTTCAAAATTGATACGCCTGAATCACAAATAGAAAAAATTGTTGAAATGGCTGATGCAGCACGTAAAGGCGGGTTTTTAGCATTAGAAGAAGCCGAAATTGCCAATCCTTTTATGCAGAAGGGAGTTGATATGTTGGTGGATGGTCATGATGTCGAGGTCGTCAGAGCGACTCTAGTTAAAGACATCGCGATGACGACAGAACGCCACGAGTTTGGCGCAAGCATTTTTAAAGGCTTAGGGGATGTTGCTCCCGCTATGGGCATGATCGGGACCTTGGTTGGTTTGGTCGCCATGTTGTCAAACATGGATGACCCAAAATCAATTGGCCCAGCTATGGCCGTTGCACTTTTAACTACGCTTTATGGCGCGATGTTGGCTAACCTTATTTGTTTACCTATGTCAGTAAAACTAGGTCATCGTTCAGATGAAGAGAAACTTAACCAAAGTTTAGTGTTAGACGGAATTATTGGCATTGCTGATGGGCAAAATCCGCGGGTAATTGAAGGTATATTGAAAAATTATCTGGCTGCGAGTAAACGTGATTCAGCAGATGATGCAGAATAACTGATGGAAGATGAATGCCCTAAATGTCCCCCCAAAGGGCTACCAGCTTGGATGGGGACTTTTGCTGACTTAATGTCTTTGTTGATGTGTTTCTTTGTACTTTTGTTATCGTTTTCTGAGATGGATGTACTCAAGTTCAAACAAATAGCCGGGTCGATGAAATTTGCTTTTGGTGTGCAAAACAAAATTGAAGTGAAGGACATCCCCAAAGGTACCAGCGTGATTGCCATGGAGTTTCGCCCAGGCCGTCCAGAACCGACTCCTATTGATACGATCCAACAACAAACCATAGACATGACCCAAGAGATGCTTGAATTCCAAGCTGGTAATGAAGACTCTGCTGGTGGTCGTCAGAAACAACGTGGTGAACAAAGAGGTGGTGCTGCCCAGCAAACTGCTTCAGAACAGCAAACTACCAGTCAAAATGCTAGCCAAGAAGAAGTGGCTGAGCGTATGCGTAAAGTCGCCCAACAATTAGAAAAACAAATAGTTGATGGTGCCATTGAAATGGAATCTTTAGGTCAGCAAATTACTATACGAATTCGAGAAAATGGTTCCTTTTCTGCGGGATCAGCGTTTTTGCAACCGCAGTTCATCCCCATATTGCGCAAAATTGGCGCTTTGTTAGCTGATATGCCCGGTGATATTGAAGTATCTGGACACAGTGATAGTCAGCAAATTTCTAATGAACTTTATCGTTCTAATTGGGATTTGTCATCACAACGTGCAGTCGCAGTAGCTGAAGAACTCAGACGGGCTGAAGGTTTTGATGAGAGTCGAATGTCTGTTGTGGGTAAGGCGGATACAGCGCCAATGACCGATACCGATGATACCCAAGGGCGCAGTCGAAATAGACGGGTGGAGATTTCAATTAATCAGGGCAAACCTAAAGTATCTGATCCTATATCTGTTTTAGAGTAGGTTTCTAGTTATGTTGAGCATACTTTTCAAATTAGGTGATTGTCCGGTGATTTACTTTTTCGCTGTGCCATTTGTTCTAAGTAGTAAGTCGTTCTAATGAAAAGTGTTGCTATATAAAATATAAATTAAAACCTAACTGAACTTTTTGTAAAGACCCAAGTCTTATCTGTGTGTCCTTTATTTATATGTGTTTTTGTTTATGTGTGTTCTCTTTTATGCCTGATTTTATATCAGGCATTTTTTTGCCTGAAATTTACTAAGCCCATCAGTTTATTATGGCCTTGGTGAGCAATAGTCAGCGTACTTAAGTTAGATTTGTTCAAGTGAACTAACCGCACCGTAGCAAATCATCTCTTCCCTCATATATAATTACCTCAATAATCTATCGTTAAGTTTATAAAATAAATTCCATTAAAATCATTTAGAAGTCGATAAAAACGGCTAATTTAAAGCATTATTTGGGCTAATATATGCCGAACTATGTTTATTATGAAATGAAACTGGAGCTTCAACGATGAAAATCGCCCTTATGAACGAATTTAGCCAAGCATCAAAAAATACTGTTGTGTTGGAACAACTTAATGATGTAGCTGGGGGACTTGGTCACATCGTTTTTAACGTTGGAATGAGTGATGACAACGATCATCGACTAACCTATATCCACTTAGGTATTATTGCTGGCGTATTGTTAAATTCAAAAGCGATTGATTTTGTCGTCGCGGGATGTGGTACTGGCCAAGGTGCCTTAATGTCCTTAAATGCTTATCCTGGCGTAGCTTGTGGTTATTGTATCGATCCTGCGGATGCTTATTTATTCGCGCAGATTAATGGTGGAAACGCATTGGCATTGGCCTTTGCCAAAGGATTTGGTTGGGGAGCTGAATTAAATGTTCGCTATATTTTTGAAAAAGCTTTCACTGGTGAAAAGGGCTTAGGTTACCCGCCTGAACGTCGTGAATCACAAGTGACTAATGCTGGCATACTTGAAAGTGTGAAAGTAGCCACTACCAAACCATTTTTAGAAGGACTGAAAGCGATAGATCCTGAATTATTGAAAACCGCATTTGGTGGCGAACGTTTCCAAGCTTGTTTCTTTAATAACTGCCAGGATGATGATATTGCTGCTTTTGTAAAAAGCATTATCGCTTAATTGAAAAGTTAAGGACTACCACAAGGAAGTGGTTAAACTCATTGAATATAATGAGTTTATATTGAGGTTATTTTGAGCCTAAACTCGTGATAATTGGTGTCAGTATTTCTACTGACACTTTCTAACGGGTTTCGTTTTGTCAAAAAAGATAGATATCTCTGCCACAGTTACACCCAATTTCTTCATATAAGATCTATTCATTACTCGGTCTGTATCTAGCATAAACATCCAATCATCGACGAATAAGTCATATTCGGTGTCATCAACCGGTATACGTAAAGTATATTGCCAATTAAAAGCAGTGCCTTGTGAACCTCCACTGGCTTGACCTATCACATCAGCTGCACCACCTGTGACACTGCCATCTCCAGCAATTATTAAATCCCATATTCGAATTTGTTGTTCATCATTGTTATAGTAAAAGGTCTCATGTAATTGGCCTTTATTCCCTTGCCATGTCCCTACAATGTCGACACAAAAGCGTCTGGTCAGTTTGTTGCTATAGTCTTGTACTATGCCCCAGGCGGTGACTTCTCCATCAAAATATGTGGCTAAATCAAATTCAGGTGTAGTGTTGTCGTAATCATCAAGGGCGCTGCTACATGATAAAATAAAGGGAATGATTAGTACGAGCAATACATATTTAATTGAAATCATTTAGTTAATCCGATTAGTTTGTTGCGTACTTTGGGGTAACTACTATTTTCGTCAAGCCAGATGCGTAAAAAACTTTTTCCGAATGATTGGTCGTTAATTTTGCCAATTGTTTTGTTATTAAAGAAAAATTCACTTTGTTGGTCTTTATCAACGTTCAATAGAATCGTGTCGCCTTTTTTGATATTTGGAAGTATGTTGGTAAGTAGGGGCAGCCAAGGAGCATAAATTGCAGGGGCAAGTCCTAGCCTTTCCCATTCTTCTTGGGTTCTGTCTATTAAGTCTTCAGCGTCAATATCCCGCAAATAGTCAATTTTCAACACTTGTGGGAAGTGTTCTGCTTGATACTCACCGGTTTGATTATATAGGCTTGAATTGTAGACATCCCAAAACAACACTTTTAGTTTGCCTTCTCCTACTTTTTTTAAGTTAGGAAATGGGGTGGCCATAGTGGCTCCAGAATAAAATGAGGAAAATAAGACGGTTATAAGCCAAAAAATCAGGATGGTAGTGGTTTGATTTTTCATATCCTACAGTCCTTAACGACTAATGCTGTTTGAAAATGCAGGTTTACTGATGACTAATTGCACCGTACTGATGGTGCGCTCCAAGAAGCCGCCTTCGCAGTAACTAAAGTAATAACGCCACATATTCATAAATCGCTCGTCATAACCGTCTTTGGCTAGCGGTTCTTTGTTTTCGAGTAGTTTGTAATGCCAGTCTTGAAGTGTTCTGGCGTAATCTAGACCGATATCGTGCAAATCACGGATCATTAAATTAGTGTGTTTTCTTAAGTGTTGGTTAATCAATAATTGTGATGGCAAAAAACCACCTGGAAAGATATGTTTCTGAATAAAGTCGACACTTTTACTGTAACTGTCAAAGCGATGATCACTAATAGTGATTGCCTGCAGTACCATTAAACCTTGGTCTTTTAGCAGGCTCGAGCATTTTTTAAAGAAAGTCGGCAAGTATTCTTTACCTACCGCTTCAATCATTTCAATTGACACCAATTTGTCGTACTTGCCTTCGAGTAATCTATAGTCTTTTTTCAACAGGGTAATTTTGTCTTGTAGACCTTCCTTGTTAACTAAGTCCTGGGTGTATTGATGTTGTTCTTCTGAAATGGTGGTGGTAGTTACCTGGCAACCGTAGTTTTTCGCTGCATATATTGCTAATCCACCCCAACCAGTACCAATTTCGATTAAATGGTCTTCGGGGACTAACTGTAATTTGTCACAGATAGCTTTCAGTTTAGTGGTCTGAGCTTGTGCCAGAGTAGCGTCATGCGACGGGTAGATGGCGGCAGAATACATCATGCTGTCATCAAGAAAGCGAGTGTAGAGTTTATTGCCTAAATCATAATGTGCGGCAATGTTTTTCTTTGAACCGGTTTCAGAGTTTTTGTTGGCCAGATGACTAATCTTACGAATAGGAAAAGCCAGCCACTCCATTTTTGCTTCCCAATTGTCGAGTACTGGCAAGTTACGGGCAAAAATACGGATAACATTGGTTAGGTTAGGCGTGGTCCATAGACCTTCTGAGAAGGTTTCGCCCGACGCCACACTGCCACCAAACAGTAGCTTTTGATAAACGCTTAAGCATTGAATATCAATTTCAGCGTGTAAGTCAGATTCCTTCTGACCATAGGTTTTCACTAACACGCCTTTTTCTTTAATCATCATCTGACCTTGGGGCAAGCTGGCAAACACTTTTAACATAACGGCTCGGCACAATTTGTGTTGCCAAGATGAGCCTGAAGATTCAACTAATACTTGTTCTCCGTTTGGCATAATTATTTTTTACCTTGTTCTGGGTGTGAATAAAATGGCACACCTTTAATAAATAGTTTGAGTGCTTGCCAATAAATTCCGAACACGGTTTTTATCGTCATGCTAGGAATGCTAAGTAATACGTTACAAAGGCTTTTTGAGTTCAGTTCTATTCGGGACAAATTTAAACTGGCTACAAAGTGTTTCACCTCTTTATGACAAGATAAGGTTAATTTAAGTGATTGCTCTGGTTGTGAAATGTTCCACTTATATTGCATATCCATCGGGTTAAATGGGGAAACATGAAAAACCTTATCGCAATCTTCTTGTTTGGCTAAATCTACCAAATAACAGTGCCGATCATTCCAAGGGGTGTTGCTTACTTCGGCTAACAAATGACTAAAAGAACCGTCTTGTTGTTGTAAGTAATAAAAGTTAACTGGGCTAAAATACAGTCCAAAAGTGCGTGTTTGTCCGAGTAAATAAACGTTACCCACTAGCTGTTGTTCGGCCAGTTCCGACATCTTTTCTAATACCGATTGTTTTAACGGCTTGTCTGGGTTGCCAAAATAGTCACTGCGTTTAAACCTAATCGGCGCCCATGATTTTGCTGAAAACCCCCTGACCTCGGTTTCAAGCAAATTAATTTCATCGAGGTTGAGCCAAAGTAAAAATATTTGATAGGTAAACGCATGTTTTTGCGGCACAAATCGGCTGTGAAATACACTTCCCTTGTACAATGCGCTTTGCACTAGAGTTGTTCGCCAAATGCAGCGCACACATCTAAAGCACTGCGAACTCCGTCTTCGTGAAATCCGTTTAACCAGTATGCCCCGCAGAAATGCATCCCTTTTTTTCCAGATATTTCTGCCCATCTAGTTTGGGCCTCAATTGTTTGGTTTGTAAACTGAGGATGAGCGTAATGATAGGTGCCTAATATTTTTTCTGGGTCAATATCTTTTGTGTTATTCAGAGTGACACAAAAGGTAGTGTCTGATTGAATATTTTGCAGGATGTTCATGTTGTAGGTTAACACTGCTGGAGCTTGGAATTCTCCTTGGTATCCTTTTATTAAATAGTTCCAGCTTGCCCATGCCAGTTTTCTTATAGGCAGAACGCTTTCATCAGTGTGTAAAATGACTTCGTTTTTCGCATAACGGATATCGCCTAAAATTTCGTTTTGGCTTGCACTCGGCGCTGCAATAATGGCTAAAGCCTGATCGCTATGACAAGCAAAGATAACTTCATCGAATAAAAATTCGGAATCGTCCTGTAGAACTAAGAGTTTTTTGTTATCCCTGTCCGATACTGATTTTACTGAGCTATTAAGCTTTATTCTATCTTCAAAACCAGCAATCAACGGCTTTATATATTCTCTAGAGCCTCCTTTAATAGAACGCCATTGGGGTCTGTCAGTAATATTGAGTAATCCATGGTTATTGAAAAACCGCAGAAAAAATGTAAACGGAAAGGCTTTGATATCCTCTAAACTTGTCGACCAAATTGCTGCACACATGGGTAATATATAGTTGTAGGTGAAATCTTCACTGAACTGGTGTTGGATGAGAAACTCGTGCAATGTCTGGCGCCCAAAATCAGTATCTGCTTTGGCTGCTTGTTTACATATTTTATTAAACTTCAGAATGTCTCGGACAATCCTCCAAAATTTTGGGCGTATTATATTTCTTCTTTGCGCAAATAGGCTGTTTAGTGTATTGCCATTGTACTCAAGATTTTGAGATAAGTTTTTAACACTAAAGCTCATTTCGGTGGCTTGGGATTGAACGCCAATTTTGTCCATTAATTTAATAAAGTTCGGATAGGTCCAATCGTTAAAAACAATAAATCCTGTGTCAATTGCGTATTGTCTTCCGTTTACTTCAACATCTTTAGTTGCAGTATGTCCGCCAATATAGTTATTTGCTTCAAAAAAAGTCAGGTCGTGCTTTTTGTTGAGCAGGTGCCCACAGGTTAGCCCTGAAATCCCTGTGCCTATTATTGCTATCTGTTTATTCATTTTAGTCCTATGGCTTTTCCAAACATGTCGCGATACAAATCAGTGACATGAAGACTTTCAATTTTTTGGTATTACATACCTCGCTGCGCCATGAAGAGATCACTTAGTTGATAACTTCACAATTTATTTAAGATCTAAATCAGAGAAGTAGGCGTATCGAGTTCATTAATTACTCTAAGATAATTTTTTATATGAACGCTTGCTTCACTATACCTTTGTTTCCTCTTTCGGCGCACCTATTACCGGGCGGTAGGATGTCATTGAGAATATTTGAACCTAGATATGTACGCTTGGTTAAAGAAGCATGTGCAGCCGATACTGGTTTTGGTATTTGTATGGTGAATGCACAAGGAGACAGAGATAGAAATGAGCACATTTATCCAATGGGTACTTACGTCAAGGTTATCGATTTCAATTTGCTGGATGATGGTTTACTAAGTGTTACTGTTGAAGGGCAAAGGTGTTTTAAGATCTTATCAGTTACAACTGAAATTGACGAGTTGAGGATAGGTGAATGTCAGTGGTCAGATGAATGGACGGCCCAGGCTGTAAATCATCTCATATCGCCAATTGATGAAAGGTTAAAAGAAATTTTTGACAAGTACCCAGAATTGCAAGTGTTACACCAAAACCCTAAATTTAATGATCCAATATGGGTGATTTATCGCTGGTTAGAGTTATTGCCAGTCAATGCGGAACAAAAACAACAATTTTTGCAGCAAAAAGACTGTATTAAGGCTTTAGATTTTCTGACACAATTGGTTGAGTGATCCTTTAATCAAAACAACTAGTATCTATTAACAATATCAATTGATTGGTGGTGTAAGTACATGTTAGTTGGAATAACTCTGGAAAATAAACAAATTAATTCCATGAAGCCAATAGAATGCGCAGATGAGATGTCCGGCTATCTGCGCCTCGTAGCACAAGATCGCTGTAAGCGTTCATTCTCGAAGATATTCAATTATTTTGCACCTAGGCTGCGTTCATATGCTCTGAAGCAAATGGGTAACGATGCGCTTGCAATGGAGATGGTGCAAGACACCATGTCTAATGTATGGCAAAAGTCTCATCTTTTTAATTCAGAAAAAGGTTCGCCTTCTACTTGGATATTCACCATCGCTAGAAATATTCGATTTGACATGCTGAGGAAACAGCGAAATCGCAAAGAAGATGTGTGTTCAGATGACCTTTGGCCTATTTTGTGTGAACAAACGGCAGACGTAAATGAAGTGTCTTTAGATCATCAAGTGACCATGGATGAGATCGGACTATTATTTGAGTCCCTACCAGAAAAGCAAAAATTAGTGATTGAAGCGATATATATCGATGGTAAATCTCAACAAGAAGTGGCAGATGAATTGGATATTCCACTTGGTACAGTAAAATCTAGAACCAGACTAGCACTACAGCGTTTAAAAGAGATGGTACAAGACGATGATTAGTTTTCACCCCAAATACATAGATTTACAAGCGTTTTCAGCCGGAAATTGTGAACCTGCCATGGCATTAATGATTTCTGCTCATGTTGATATGTGTGCACAATGTCAGCAAGATTGTATCGAGATACAAGCTGATTTGGCCGGAGAGTTATTTGCTGAGCAAGCAATCATTAAACCATTAGACAGCGACTATCTTGAAATGATGTCTAACATTACACAGTTACCTATTGCTAAATCCCCGGTAGCACAAGCAAGTAATGCTTCGATTGAATTAGACGGTAAGTTTTTTGAGTTACCTAGAGCCTTAAGAAGGCAAGTGAAAAATACAGGGAATTGGTCGCGTTTAGTCGGCAAGATATGGCAAGCACCGGTTAATTTAGGTGGTATTGGTAAAGCCAACTTTATGTATATGGAGAAAGGTGGACGTGTACCGGAACACACTCATAAAGGCACAGAGATGACGTTGGTCATTGATGGCCAATACGGCGATGGGATTGCCGAGTATGACTGTGGTGACTTTACTGTTATGAATAATCAGCATAAACATTTACCGCACTCAGAAGCCGACGATGGCTGTTTAGTCTTTACCATTGTTGACCAACCCCTACATTTTACTGCAGGTATCGCGCGATTGTTAAACCCGTTTAGCCATTTGTTTTTTAAGTAAAATTGCTTTTTAACTTTGACATAAAAAAACGCGCTAAAAGCGCGTTTTTTTATAAGTTGATTTTATCAACTTATAAAACTGCTATTTGGATAATTCAGTTTAAGAGTTTTCATCGCGTTGTTTTTTAATTCATCTAGCTTAAGCTGATCGTAACATTCGACCATTATTTCAAGTGCTTCCTGCACATGGCTGGTATCAGGATAGTGCTCAATCACATATCTGCCTCTGTTAGCTGCTGCTACATACGCATCACGGCGCATATAATAGCGAGCAATGGCTATCTCGTATTTTGCTAAACGACTTTTAATATGCAACATACGTTTTTGTGCATCTGCAGCGTATTTACTATTTGGAAATTTTTCAATCAAACGTCTAAAGTCGTTAAATGCTTGACGAGAGTTACTTGGATCGCGGTCAGATCTGTCAATTCCCACTAACTCCTGGAAAAGATTACTATCTACTTCCATATTTGTTAGACCGCGCATGTATAAAGCGTAATCTACGTCTGAGTGATTAGGGTTGAGTCGAGTGAATCGGTCGATAGTCGCCAAAGCCTCATCAGTTTTGCCTACTTTGTAATAGCCATAAATAAGGTCTAACTGGACTTGATGTGATAAAGGTCCAAATGGAAAACGTGAATCCAAAGCACTTAATGCTTCTGTAGCTACGTTAAAGTTTCCAAGGCGCATTTTTTCTTTCGCGTCGTCATAAAGACTTTGGGCACTTCTATTACGTAGCACTAGATCGACATCTTCGTCCTCTGGGGCCGATGAACATCCAGCTATAACAATTAAAACACTGGATAATATAATATTTTTTAGGTTGATTTTACTGATCATATTGCTCTTATTTACTCTCATTTCAATTTCGATTGATTATGCATGATTCATTAGGGGTAAAAATCCGTTAGAATAGTGTTTTACCAAATCGATTACTGCAGCGCATTCTACCCCAGCAAATTGGGCTATGCACATATAAATCGTTACGAAACACTTTCAGGATGTTTAATACATGTCTACCCCACATGAAAAAATTCAATTACAGGCAAATGTGCCAGAAAACTTATTTGGCAAACGGTTGGATCAAGCTTTGGCCGAAATGTTCCCTGATTATTCAAGATCACGCATAAAAGAATGGATTTTGGCTGATTACGTTAAAGTAGATGGAGAAATACTGAACAAACCTAGAGAAAAATTGATAGGTGAAGAACTTATCGAGATTGAAGCTCAAATTGAAACTCAGGTTCAGCATAAGGGTCAAGATATTGACTTAAATATCGTGTTTGAAGATGAACATATTTTAGTGATTAACAAACCCATGAATCTAGTCGTGCATCCTGGAGCTGGCAACAGTGATGGAACAGTGCTGAATGCTTTGCTCAATCATGCACCAGAGATTGCTAACGTGCCACGTGCAGGTATTGTACATAGACTCGATAAAGATACGACTGGCTTAATGGTAGTAGCGAAAACTATTCCGGCACAAACTCATTTAGTAGAACAACTGCAAGCGAGAGAAATTAGCCGAGAATACGAGGCTGTAGTAGTAGGGACTATGGTCGCTGGTGGTACGGTTGATGAGCCAATAGGTCGACATGCTACGAAACGTACTAACATGGCTGTTCGAGAGTCAGGTAAACCTGCCATGACGCATTACCGCGTAAAAGAAAAATTTCGTGCTCATACCTACATTAGATTGAAGTTGGAGTCTGGTCGTACTCACCAAATTCGGGTGCATATGTCCCATTTGCGATATCCTTTAGTAGGTGACCAGGCTTATGGTGGTCGTCCTAAACCTCCCAAAGCGTGTAACGAAAGAATGGTAAACATGTTACGCATGTTCCGCAGGCAAGCCTTACATGCAATCCAATTGGAATTAACTCACCCAGTAACCGGTGAATGGTTAAGTTGGAAAGCGCCCCTACCAGCTGATTTTGTTGAACTTCTGGAAGTATTAAGAGAAGACAAATCTGAGCATGGTAGTGGAGAAGTGTAGTTTTGCAGCAGCCGACTTACATTCAACCTGATTGGCCGGCGCCCAGCAATGTTAAAGCCTTCACTAGTTGCAGACGTGGGGGGGTTAGCCTACCCCCTTACGATTCATTTAATCTAGCGCAACATGTCGGTGACGACCATAGATTAGTTGATAAAAATCGCCAACTATTGCCCAATTATCAAAACTTTACTTGGTTAAATCAAACTCACAGCAATATTTGTATAGATCTAGGTATGAACCAAGGTCTGGAAGATGCTGAGATGCAAGCCGATGCCTGTTTATCTATCAAGAAAAATCAGGTGTGTGCTGTGATGACTGCAGATTGTTTGCCCGTTTTATTGTGCGATCAACAAGGCACTTGTGTTGCAGCAGTACATGCAGGTTGGCGGGGATTAGCGGATGGTGTGATAGAAAATTCCGTGTTGAAAATGCCGGTTAACCCAGACCGGTTAATGGCTTGGATGGGGCCGGCGATTAGTCAAAGAAATTTTGAAGTAGGGGGAGAGATAAAAGAAGCTTTTATTCATTACCCACAAGCTTTTCGTCAAAACGCTCATACGACTCAAGATAAATATTTTGCTGATCTGTATTACATCGCCAAACAAAAAATGTTGGCTCTGGGAATAACACAAATTTTCGGAGGCGAATATTGTACTTATCAACAGTCTGACTTGTTTTTTTCTCACCGCAGGGCCTCTCATCAAGCAGCTAGTGATGATATTCCAATCGCTACAACAGGAAGGATCGTAAGCGCAATTTATCTAGATTGATGTTTGTACTTTAAACTTGATCTTCATCAGTAAATTCTTCTATTTTTCATATACTAATACACTAAATTAGAATCTAACCATGTAGCCTACTTTGGTTGAAATTTAATCCATGTTTTGGGTAGTGACTTTCTTTACCAGACTTGATTAGTATGTAAATTGTACCCATAACTGAACTATGCAAAATTCTAGTGGAGTAATTTTATGCGCTTAGATAGTTTTACCAGTAAATTTCAAATGGCCTTGTCAGAGGCTCAATCTTTGGCCTTAGGTCGTGATCATCAATATATAGAACCAGTACATTTGATGACTGCCTTGCTCAATCAGCAAGGAGGTTCTGTACGTCCATTATTTGATCAAGCGAATATCAACGTTAATAGTTTACGTTCAGCCTTGTCTGAAGCGGTAGACAAACTCCCTCGAGTTGATGGAACTGGCGGTGATGTACAGCTAGGCAAAAACACGGTTGTGCTGCTTAACCTCAGTGACAAAATAGCCCAAAAGCGCAAAGATGATTACATTACATCAGAAGTATTTGTTTTGGCGGCCTTACAGGATAAAGGCAGTTTAGGTCAGCTACTTAATCAATCCGGCGCTGACCAAGAAAAAATTGAGCAAGCAATTGAGAAAATGCGTGGCGGACAAAAAGTGACGGATCCAAATGCAGAAGATGTGCGTCAAGCGCTAGATAAATTCACAACAGACCTCACTGAGCGTGCTGAACAGGGCAAATTAGATCCCGTTATCGGGCGAGATGATGAAATACGTCGGACCATCCAAGTGTTACAACGCCGCACTAAAAATAACCCTGTTCTCATTGGTGAGCCAGGTGTAGGCAAAACGGCTATAGCTGAAGGTTTAGCTCAGCGCATTATTAACGGTGAAGTGCCAGAAGGATTAAAAAACAAACGGGTGTTGTCCCTTGATATGGGCTCTTTGATTGCTGGGGCGAAATTCCGAGGTGAGTTTGAAGAGCGCTTAAAAGCTGTGCTTAACGAACTAAGTAAAGAAGAAGGCCGAGTCATTTTATTCATCGATGAACTGCATACTATGGTTGGTGCAGGGAAAGGTGAGGGGGCTATGGATGCAGGCAATATGCTTAAACCAGCCTTGGCAAGAGGAGAGCTACATTGTGTAGGTGCTACTACACTAAATGAATATCGCCAATATATTGAAAAAGATGCAGCACTGGAGCGTCGTTTTCAAAAAATTATAGTAGATGAACCGAGTGTTGAAGATACTATTGCTATCTTGCGTGGCTTAAAAGAACGTTATGAATTACACCACTCTGTTGAGATCACTGATCCGGCTATTGTTGCAGCAGCTTCTTTGTCCCACAGATATATCAGTGACCGACAACTACCAGATAAAGCAATTGATTTGATAGACGAAGCTGCTTCTAGTATTCGTTTGCAAATGGACTCGAAACCTGAGGACATGGATAAGCTTGAACGTAGGATCATCCAACTTAAATTGGAAGAGCAAGCTCTGGCCAAAGAGAAAGACGAAGCTAGCCATAAACGCTTAGAAGTCATTGAACTAGAGCGTGAACAAGCAGAGCATAAATTTTCCGAGTTTGAAACCATTTGGAATGCTGAAAAACAGGCAATGCAAGGTACACAGACAATTCGATCTGAACTTGAACAAGCTAAATTAGATTTAGAAATTGCCCGAAGAGCCTCTGATTTGAGCCGTATGTCAGAATTACAATACGGCAGAATTCCAGAGCTTGAAGCTAAATTAGAACTCGCCACCGAGTCTGAAACGCAAGAAACTACTTTGTTGAAAAATAAGGTAACTGAAAGTGAAATTGCCGATGTATTGTCTCGCTGGACAGGGATCCCTGTTTCTAAAATGCTTGAAGGCGAAAAAGCCAAACTGTTATCAATGGAAACTGTTTTACACGAAAGAGTAGTAGGGCAGGGCGAAGCTGTGACAGCTGTAGCAAATGCTATTCGTCGCTCACGAGCTGGATTATCCGATCCCAACCGGCCAATTGGTTCATTTTTATTCTTAGGACCAACGGGGGTCGGTAAAACAGAACTTTGTAAAACATTGGCTGGATTCTTATTTGACACTGAAGATGCCATGATCCGCATCGATATGTCGGAATTTATGGAAAAACACTCAGTGGCTCGTATGGTTGGAGCGCCCCCAGGATATGTGGGGTATGAAGAAGGCGGTTATTTAACCGAGGCGGTTAGGCGTAAACCTTACTCAGTTATCTTGCTAGATGAGGTAGAAAAGGCCCATCCAGATGTGTTTAATATTTTATTACAGGTTTTAGATGATGGCAGGCTAACAGATGGTCAAGGCCGCACTGTCGATTTTAAAAATACTGTGATTATTATGACCTCCAACTTAGGCTCGGATATTATTCAAGAAGTCAGTGGCGAAAGTAACTATCAGCAAATGAAAGGTTTAGTGATGGGAGCCGTAGGCGAACATTTCAGACCTGAATTTCTTAACCGCGTGGATGATATTGTTGTTTTCCATCCACTGGGTAAAGAACAGATCACCGCTATCGCCAAGATCCAATTACGTTCATTACGCGAACGCTTAGAAGAAAAAGGCTACAAACTTGAATTAAGCCTAGCTGCTTTAGACAAAATTGCTGATGCTGGGTTTGATCCTGTTTACGGAGCAAGACCTTTAAAACGGGCTATTCAAACAGAAATTGAAAACCCATTGGCGCAAAAAATATTGTCTGGCGATTTGGCTCTTGACTCGGTTATTAAAATAGATGTTGATAACAATGGCTTAGTCATTCGCTAAGCCATAAATTTCTGTTGTAACTTCCTTCAATTAGCCTCTCTAAGGTAGGGGGGCTAATTTCCATACTGTTTTAATGTGAAGCTTAAAGTTCCAATAATAGGGACTGTGCTTGTGTTCTTTCCTGAAATATTTGCTCTGACTCTAAGGCTATTGTAAGTTCTGATTTAGCCTCTTGCTTCCTACCAAGTATATTTAATGTATAAGCCAAGTGGTAACGAATAGTAGGACTTTCAGAATTTAAGGTAAAAGCCTGCCTTAGAACATTTAGGCCTTGCTGTGCATTGTTATTTTTTGTTTACAACCACCCATGAGTATCTAGTATAGATGAAGAGTTTGGGTTTAAATTAACGGCTTCTTGAGCGTAAAACATAGCTTTCTCAATATCGATACTACTGAGGATATTGGCAAGGTTGTTATAGATATTCGCTTTGTTAGGTAAATTATCTATTAAAATTAACTTTTCATAATGTTTGCTTGCTTCAGAAATTTTTTGCCTTCCAAGAACAATAAATCAGCATATAAATGCCGTGTAAAATTGTCATCTGGTTTAGATTCAATTTGTTTACTAAAGATTGTAAGAATGTCCGCTCGATGCACATTTTGATTCGCCAGTTTATAAAGTTCTATTAATGCTGCTGTAAAGTCAGGTGATAGAGAATAGGCTTTATTATAATTTTGATAGGCGTTTTCTAACTCTCCAGTTTCTTTAAAATAATGTCCCTTTACTAAGTGTACATTTGCATTGTTGGGGAAAGATTTTTTCATTTTTTTGATAAATGGGTCTGCTTGTGAAAACGCCTTTTTTGCGAATAGAAAGTTAGCATATTCAAGCTGAATCATTAAATAATTTGGGGCGAGTTTTTGTGCCTTGATTAAGCTAGATTCAGCTCCTTTAAAATCATTGTTTGCCAATTGTAAGCGACTGAGTTGAACCAACTTTTCAGGTTGTCCTTCCCATTCGAAAAATAATAAGTCGAGCTCTCCCTTGGCTTTTTCTGATTGTTTTAAGGTGATATAAATCTTTGCCTTTTCATAAATGTATTCAGGCTCTGAGGGGCGAAGTTTTAATAATTGATTTAACTCACTAATCGCTAATTCTAAATTATCTTGTTGTTTATAAATGCTTATTAATAGTTCACGGGAGGAAGTACTAGTCGCATTGACTGTTTTTGCTGCAATAAGTTGATCTATTGCATCATTTAGCCGAGTTTGTTTAATTAGTATTTGGCCATTAAGTAACAGAGCTGAAAAATTTGCTTTGTCCATTTCGACTACTTTTTGAATACTTGCATATGCACCTTGCAAATCGCCAGAAGCAAATCGGATACGGCTCTTATGAATCAGCCCCGCTATATTATTAGGGTCTTGCAGCAATACCTTTTCCAGCAGTACATTGGCTCGTTCAAAGTCTTTCAACCTGATAAATAAATCAATATTTAGTAATTGATAATCCAATCTGTCAGGTGTGATTTCAAGTAGGCTTTGCGCATCTATTAGTGACTCTTCATATCTTCCTAAGCTTGCAAGGAGACTCGCTCTAAATAAAATAGTATCGATACTTTTGTTATCTGCAAGCGTGGTTTGCAAAATGTTTAATGCGTCTTTGGGATTTTTACGTCGACTAAGAATTTTAGCTTCTAGTAATAAAACGTCTGGTGCATCATTACCATGACGTAGCTTTAGTTGTTGAACCAATGAATCACACTTAAAAATTTTGTTTTTTGATAAATAAAGGTCGCAGGATAATGACGCTATTTGAATATTATCTAAAATTAACCTTTCGTGGCGCTCTAATAACTGTGTTGCTGCTTTAATCTCGTTAGTACGTATATATCCTTCTGCTAACATCGCTACTATTTCTGCAGACGGCTCTTCATTATCCAAGTAACGACGTAGTTCACGGACAGACACATCGTAATTTTTATTCAGGTGGGCAACAATCCCCGTCACTACACTAATCTTAGAAAGGTACTGCTTATTGGTCTTGTCTGAGAGACTTAAAGTCTGGCTTAATTCAGTCAATATTACATCAGCTTCTTCATTTTTCTCAGCCATGGCTAAAAGACGTGCCTTTAGTAATTTTGTTTGTAAACTGTCTGGGGTTTGTACTTCGATTTCACTCACAATCTCGCTAGCTTTGCTTATGTTTCCAGTTTGAGCATAACTATTGGCTAATGCACGCATTATGGCTGGATCTTTAGGTGCGTTTTGGTAAGCATTTTCAAACGCAATTAGCGCTTTATTATATTGCTTTTCAGCTTGATATATTAGCCCACTAAGTAGGTGACTCTGGGCATTTTTAGGTTTGATGACTAAAGCCTGAACTATTAACTTTTTCGCCTTAGGAAAATCATTATTTAACATAGCAATCTGAGCAAGGCCATTCATCACTCGGATATCATTGCTAAATTTTTCGCTAGCAAGTTGAAATTGTTTTTCGGCCAAAGAATATTCATTTTGCTGGATATAGGCGTTTGCTTTTAAGAGATAAATGTCAAGTTGAGTTGCTAGATTGGCATTGCTTGGAATGTCTAATTCAATCACTTTTTCATATTGCATATTCATCAAATAGGCATTGGCTAAAGGAAGGGCGACCAAATTAAGGTCTGCGCCGGCTTGTATAATTTCTTCAAATTCGGTTATAGCGGCATCTGGGTAGCCATCTATTAAAAAAATTCTACCAATTAACAATTTTGAAGGTAAATGCTCAGGTGTTTGTTGCAATGCATTCTTTAAATGTATGTAAGACTCTCTGAATTTTTCTTGATTGAATGATATTAGGGCTTTTTCATAGTCTTGTGCAGTGTCCGAATGTGCCATAAATGGCATAAAGAATAAGCAGATAAAAATAGAACGCTTACATAATACAATTGAATTCAATAGTGATTTCATCTAGTTTGAATACTCTTACGATGGGTGACATTTGAACTGAGTGTAATATTACTTTATTCAAAGTCATTTTTCTTAATGGCTATGTTTTTGTAAACTGTTGCAATACTGTATATAATTACAGTTAATAAGGAGGTGGTCTATGATCCCAGCAC
>ENA-OSET01000646-OSET01000646.1-sediment-metagenome-genome-assembly--contig:-NODE-646-length-38259-cov-25.650018_pt1 | contig 38259 bp, 43 predicted proteins | sample MGYA00237882_ERZ534229 | MGnify/ENA primary metagenome ERZ534229 (study PRJEB26408, sample SAMN06266212) | sediment metagenome | isolation source: Hudson Canyon methane seep mesocosm | place... | reverse complement strand
AAAACTTGAGGTATCTATTTATGCACCTTTCCCTGTAAGCATTTTTATCCCCTGCCAAAAACGCATCACTATCTAACTTCTTACGGAACCCCAAGTCCAACAAGAAGTACCCTTGTAGTATTAATATGGACATTCCCTGTTAGGTCATGAACTTGTTCAAGGCTGAAACCATGATTAAATTTGTGATGCATAAATGAAAGTTTACCCGAATGACTTGTAACGCAAGAAAGTCCAGCATCCTTATAAATTGTATTGATTAACCGGTTGAGTGACTGAGGTGAATATGAACCTTTCTGACTTTTGAATAAATCCGAATGGATACTAAAGCTAGCAGATTCTTTTTCCATCCTGCTTTTAATATATGAATCTAGAGCCCCCTTCAATTGAGGATTATTTAACGTTAGGGGTTTGAAGTCCAACGGTACGAAAACGTACGCTAAGGATTTACATCGCTTTCTGAAGGCTGATTTAGTGGTCTAAGACCCCCTTTCATGACTGACTCTTCTAACGTGAATGAATAATGGCCAAGTACATTCAAATGCTTATACCCCAAAGGAGATAGTCTCGCTTCATCTTCTTCTCTGATTGTTTTTGACTGTTGATGTATATGATCAAGGGATGCTTGCATATAAATGGTATTCCACAAAATTACAGCATTAGTTACCAACCCAAGAGCCCCAAGCTGATCTTCTTGTCCTTCTTTATATCGCTTACGAATTTCTCCTCGCTGACCATAGCAAATAATTCGAGCAACACTATGTCGCCCTTCTCCTCTGTTTAATTGGGTTAATATTCGGCGACGATAGTCTTTATCATCAATGTAATTCAACAAATAAAGCGTTTTATTAATACGCCCAGCCTCTATAATTGCAAGGGCAAGGCTGGAAGGACGTGTGCTTTTCAAAAGTGACCTGATAAGTTCTGAAGCCTGTACAGTTCCTAGTTTTAAAGAACCTGCAATTCTCATCATGTCATCCCAGTGTTGTTCAATGCGATAAGTATTTACATTGCCTCGAGCCAAATCATTGAGTACTCCGTAATTCATATCTTTATCTATTCGCCAAAATACAGCTTCACCAGCATCAGCTAGCCGAGGTGAAAATTGATAACCAAGTAACCAGAATAAACCAAAAACCATGTCACTGGTGCCTGTCGTATCAGTCATTATTTCAGTCGGGATTAATCCAGTCTGCTGCTCTAACACCCCTTCTAAAACATAGATGGAATCTCTCAATGTTCCAGGTATGACGACACCATGGAATCCAGAGTATTGGTCTGATACAAAGTTATACCAGGTAATACCTTTGCTGGAACCAAAGTATTTTCTATTTGGTCTCGTATTAATTGATCTAACAGGTGTTACAAAACGCATTCCATCAGCAGAAGCAACTTCACCACCACCCCATTTATTGGCTAAAGAAAGTGTAGATTGAAAATCAACTAATTTTGCATTAGCTTGAATTAGAGTTTCTGCTCGTAAGTAGTTTTGCCTTACCCAGCTCAAACGGTGCCGAGTCAAAGCAGGTATATGGTGTTTAATTAATGGCTCTAATCCTATATTACAAGCTTCAGCCATAAGCACGGCGCAAATACTGACAGTTAAATTATCAGCACGTGCATTGGATTCACTAACATGCGTAAATTCATCAGCAAATCCAGTATGAGCATTAATTTCCAATATCAAGTCTGCTAGATCAACTCTTGGCAATAATGTAGTCACTTGCTTATTGAGCAAAGTTAGGCTGGGTGGCTCATCTAGCTTATCCAAATTGGTAATGGTTAATGAAGGGTTTTTTCCAGAGTTATCAATTCTTACTGATTCATTAGCATTGAAATTAGCGGCAACCTGTTTATACGTTACGTCCAGTTGGTTCGCTAATTTACTGATAGCCTCATCTGGTTGTACAGGGTGTCCAAGAGAGCGGCAGATTTGTATTCGATTAGCTTGCCAATCCGTACCCTGTAATAATTTGTCTCGGGTATCTCCCCATCGGTCACTGTTTTGTACATAAATATCGCGTCTTCGTAATGCATCTTGTAATTTTTCGAGAAAACAGAGTGTGTAGCCTTTTTTAGTTACCTGGTTATGTTTATCAAAAACTAACCGTTTCCAAGAGGCCGTGATAATTTCAAGAGGTGGATCATCAAAGATTTGTCTATGTGATGAGCTATTGGAAGTAAGATATTTGAGTGCAGAAAATACATTTTCACCTGCGGGTGCCATTTTGAAGTCTACATTATTGAGTAGCCGTGGTAAAAACCGCTTAACTTTACCGTATTGTGCAACTATCTCATTATGAAATTTGTCGTCATAGGGACGTGCAAGGCCGTTTACAATAGTAATTAGCTCAGTCAACTTTTCTTTAGAGGTTTTGTTAAAAATAACATCTCGTAACTGATCTTCATTGGCTTCATTATTTACTATTATTTGACAGACATCTGCTAATGCAAGTGCTGATTTGTCTAGATCCTTCAATGTTCGTAATCGATTTTTTTGACCCAGTTTTTTAGCATCGCTAGAAATTTTTGTGATTAATAGGTCAAAAATATCCAAGGCATCATCAAGGGCAACAATCTCAAAGCTTTTAACAAAAGCCAATAAGATAGCAATGCGTTTATCATCAGCCATTCTTGCTATTTTAGGCACAGAAATTACACCTGCATGACGTGCAAGATTCTTTAATCGTATAGGGGGTATATGAGTAAAACTTAGGTTGTTGATGTCAAATGCTTTCAACTCTAGATAACGATCTATTGAAGCATTAAAGGCTGGGCTACTGATGGTTACTGGGCCTTTTCGGTAGTAATCAAAAAGAGATGAACGCATGCCTTCAGGCACTTGAAGTAAGGTTTCTAGTTTTTCTTTTTGCTCAATAGTTGGTAGAGAAGATAATCGTAGCCATAGTTGGTTATTAGCTCTTTCTCGAATCTCAGATATTAATCTCGATAATGTTGACGCACCAGGTAAGAGAACTTTATTTTTGATCAACCAGGCCGTTGCAAAGTCAAACATTAAGCTGGGTCTTTCATTGCTTATCCAAGCTCGAGTATAAAGTAATCGGCTAAGACGAAATGACCAAGGTGATTCATTAAACTCCCTGTAACCATAGTGTTTTCGGATAATAGCGGTATGTTCCCGTTTAGTCGTGTTTCTTTGTGCATATGTTGCCAGTACAGAAATATTTGGAATCGATAATTGTCTGGCCACAAATATTTTGACGTTACTTGGAACAAGCATTAAATTTGAAAGAAAATTCCCTAAAAACCGAGCAGAAGTCAGTTGCAGGGCAAAACCAAACTTATTTTTATTACCCCGTCTATTTGATATGAATGCTAAATCTGCTTCATCTAGATGAAAGTAGCGTGACAACTGAACTTCATTTGGATCGCCTGAGAACTGACCGTACTGAACTTTCTGTTCTGGCGTTAAAAAGTCTACGGCCATTAAATAACCTCATACAAATAGCAAAAACAAAAAATAGACGTCTATGTGTCTATAATATTATAAATTAGTAGACAGGTTAAATTGATATCATTACCATGTCCATTAAATCGTTTATTGTAACTTAATAGACGAATATTCTATTAATCGATTTAGGAGATGTTTTAATGAGGCTTTTTGGTTATGCTCGAGTATCCACGAGCCAACAATCTCTTGATATTCAAATAAAGACACTTCAAGAATCTGGTGTCAAAGAAAGACGCATCTTTACCGATAAGGTTTCTGGCAGTCATGTAAATCGAGAGGGATTACACATGTTGAGAGTCAAAGTCGAAAAAGGAGATGTTATTTTAGTAAAAAAACTTGATAGACTGGGGCGAGATACTGCGGATATGATTCAGTTGATTAAGGAGTTTGATGATATGGGCGTTGCCATTCGGTTTTTAGACGATGGTATTAATACGGAAGGTACTATGGGGAAAATGGTCGTCACCATTCTTTCAGCTGTAGCCCAAGCAGAACGCCAACGCATCCTTGAACGTACCAATGAAGGACGTATTGAGGCTAAAGCTAAAGGGATTAAATTCGGGCGTAAACGTACTATCGATAGGGAAAGAATACAGAAACTGCATGACACAGGTATGGGAGCTACAGATATTTCTAGGCAAATGGGGATTGGTCGTTCAACAGTTTATAAGCTGCTTAAATAACAGTCAAAATAAGTGAGATAAGCATCAGGTTGAAGTCTAGCAAGAAAGATCTTTCTTTTTTTGTTTGAATACTTGGTTTAGAAACATACATATTATATATTTTAGGTAAAACCATTATGGATGATCCATATTTAGATTTAATTGATGAGCAATGGAATAACATTGCAAAGCTTTATCTTAGTTTTCGAGATAAAAATCCAATAGTAGAATATGATGTTGTTTACAAAAAAATATTCTCCTATCCAGCTATGGACTATGTTAATGGCTTAACTGAAAGAACAAGGAATAGAACTAAAAAGCAATATAAAGAGGCATGTAAAAATAATCAATTCATGTTATTTGTTAGAGATGAAAATAATAATAAATTAAAATCTTACATATTAGACATACCTGAGTAAAGAGTAAAAATCAACTTAAGATGAAATATTTCACACTAAAAAGGTAGGATAATTTGGCAAAAGTAAAAATAATTTACGAAGATCGGCCTACAGTTTATGCAAAATTTAATCATCCTCAATCAGATGACTACATTGAATATAGCTCTATTATTCAAATAAAAGATTCAGGTAAACAACCCATTTCAATTCAATTAAAATTTACAGGTATTCCCTCATCATTTGCTCCAATGCCACCAGATGAACATATCATTAAAGCCCCGAACATAATTGAACTATATGTAAAGCTCGAACGTTGGCTGGAAAAGTTTGGTTATAAAATCAGATAATATGAGAATAGCGTGAGATTTTTCATCTTAGCTTAGCGTACGTTTTCGTACCGTTGGACTTCAAACCCCTTATTGTAGAAGACTTTGTGTTTGGTGAGAAAAGTACAATAGTGCTTGATCCGGGGGAAGAAAAGTTAAGAGCTGAGTTTGAAGGGGTTAAGCGTTCTTTTATTCCCATGCATGAGATTATTCGAATTGATCAGGTGGAACGAAAGGGTGTGGCAAAGATACTGTCAGACAAGCAAGTAACTAAGTCCTCGGGAAATGTATCGTCCCTGTACATCCCTGATAAGGATTAGTCAGGGTTTGAGTGCTGTGTTATTTAACAATTCTTAGCTGAGGTTTGCTAGGTTTCTTTTCTGGTGGCGGTGGAGTGTTATCGTCATCTTGATAGTCTTCAGGGTCAAAAACCATTCCTTTGCCATTCTCTTTTGCATAAATTGCCAGAACAGCTGCTGTTGGTGTAACTATATGCATGGCCTTGCCAGAGAAGCGTGCATTAAACTGAATTTCTTCATTGCCTAATGTCAGTCCTTGGATTGCTTCAGGACGCAAATTTAATACGATCTTTCCTTCTTCAATATAATCTTCAGGCAAGATTGCGTCGGTGTTATCTGCATCAACTAGCAGGTGGGGGGTTAGTTGGTTATCAAGGATCCATTCGTAGATTGAACGAATTAGATAGGGTTTTAATGAGGTCATTTGCTTTGAGGTGCCATTTTCTTTTCTTCTGGGCTAAGGCTTGTTTGAAAGGCCTCTCTAGCAAATAATCGATTTGCATAATCGGTTATTGCGGTACCTAGTACACTGAAATCAATACCAAGGCTAGGTAGGCGCCATAGTAAGGGGGCCATGGCACAGTCAATTAATGAGTATTCCTCGCTCATAAAGTAAGGTTGTGATTCAAAAATTGGCGTAGCTGCTATTAGGCTTTCCTTAAGCATTTTTTTTGCACGAGCTGATTTTTTTTCGCCGGAATTTAAAATCTCATCAAGCAATTGATACCAGTCTTGGTCAATACGTTTGATAATCATGCGAGTATTTGCTCTGGATACAGGATCCATTTGATGCAAGGGGGGGTGAGGAAAGCGTTCGTCCATGTACTCCATAATAATTCTAGAGTCATATAAAACTAAGTCACGTTCAATTAAGGTGGGTGACGTGCCGGTCGGGTTAAGCTCTAATACATCTTCGGGAGGTTCGGCGGGATTGAAAAATTCAATGTCTGCTGTAACGCTTTTTTCATACATCACTAAGCGGGCACAATGGCTTAGTGCACATGTGGGTGATGAAAAAAGTGTCATTATCGATTTTCGAGTAGTGGTATTTGTCACGAAACACAACCTCAGCGATTGGAACAATAAAAGATCAGCATTATAGCATATACTTTGCGCGGCCATTGCTACGGATTTCTAGCAGCTGATTTTATGCCGATAGCAGCGTTGCTGAAACAGTTATATATCTCTCGCTATGTGCCAGTCTCGGCATCTTGCTCTCGACAAAAATTAACTCGTTATAACAGCGCATCTGTAATCACGCGAAGTATAGCTGTGTTTTTTGTTATTCTGAAATTGAGGTTAAAAGCTAGAGAAGGAGGAATGGTTTGACGGGAGGAGAGGTTGGAACGGGCAGTAATGCCCGCATCCTTGCGGGCTTATGCTTTGAATGTTTAGTGAATATCTTTCCAGTATTCCTTTTTAAGAAGATAAGCAATAATAGTAAACATTAACAGGAAGAAAAGTACATATTTCCCCAGTTTTTGTCTTTCTAGCTGAACGGGTTCTCCAACATAGACAAGGAAGTTTACAAGCTCTGTCACAAACTGGTCAAACTCTCTGCGAGAGAGCTGGCCTTTTTCTTGTAATTTTAAATGAGTAATAACATCTTCACCATGTACTTTTACAATGACAGGTGACTGAACGCCTTGCAATTGCCATAGCATATTCGGCATACCAACGTCTTTAAATACTGTGTTATTAACACCTAAAGGTTTACTTGGGTCTGTATAAAAGCCTTTTAGGTAGGTGTATAACCAGTCTCCCCCTCTAATGCGAGCTATTAAGGATAGGTCAGGCGGGTTTGTTCCGAACCATTTTTTTGAGTCATGATCGTTCATTGCTGTCAGCATCGGATCATAAATATTAGCGCCTTCTGGCGCTATTTCTGCCAAAACTACTTCTTCATCAATCTCAATATCCATTGCTAGGCGTTTGTAACGCATATATTTAGCTGAATGACAGCCTAAACAATATTTAACGTAGTGCTCAGCACCCTTCTGTATGGATGCATAGTCTTCTAGGTCTATGTCAACATGTTGTAGTTTGACACCTCCACCCGCAGCAAAGCCACTAAGAGGTAATAAAAGTAATAAGGTTTGTATAATCTTTTTCATAATTAATCCAAGCTGTCCTTTAGTTTCTTTACCACTCGATTGGTTACCTGAATAATACCTTTTTTATTAGGTTTGACAGGAAATGCAGTTGCTCCCCAGCTGGTTTTCATTGGCTCGTGAGTCGTCATCTCTTCAAGTACATCGACTATTGCGTGGTATTGATCTTCTGCATCAGGCTCATCGGTGACTCGTTTGGGTACAGGTTTTGTTTTTTCCCAGCGAGTATAGATAGGCATTAACAAGAAAAATGCAAAATAAATGACGGTAAATACGCGTGCCATCATTGTATAGGTCGGTGTGGCTGGTTGTGTTCCAAGATAGCCTAGGACTAAAAAGCTGATAACAAATGCAAATAGTGCTTTTTTGTATATACCACCTCTGTAACGTATCGATTTAACTTCACAACGATCCAACCAAGGTAATAGGAATAACACAATAATTGAGCCGGCCATTGCAATGACTCCTGCAAATTTATCGGGTACTGCTCTTAGGATTGCATAGAAAGGAGTGAAGTACCATGAAGGTTCAATATGCTCCGGTGTTTTTAATGGATCAGCAGGAATAAAGTTGGCATTTTCTAGAAAATAACCGCCCATTTCAGGCATGTAGAAAATAACGGTGGCGAAAAATATTAAAAACACACCAACACCGACGATATCTTTAACCGTGTAATAAGGGTGAAAAGGAATGCCGTCTACTGGTTTCCCCCAAGGATCTTTAGATTCTTTAATTTCAATGCCATCTGGGTTATTAGAACCAACCTCATGTAAAGCAACAATGTGTAGAAATACAAGAATGATTAGCGCTAATGGAACGGCGATTACATGAAAAGCAAAGAATCGGTTAAGTGTGGCATCTGAAATGACGTAGTCGCCACGAATCCATAGTGATAGCTCGTCACCAACAACAGGAATAGCACTAAATAATGAAATGATAACCTGCGCACCCCAGTAAGACATTTGTCCCCAAGGAAGTAGGTAGCCCATAAAGGCTTCAGCCATTAAGCAGACAAATAGTAACATGCCAAAAATCCAAATCAGTTCTCTGGGTTTTTTGTATGAACCATACATCATGCCTCTGAACATATGCAGATATATCAGAATAAAAAAGGCCGATGCACCAGTTGAATGCATGTAGCGTACCAACCAGCCCCAGTTAACATCTCGCATGATATATTCTACTGAGTCAAATGCTAATTCAGCATCTGGCTTGTAGTTCATGGTTAATAAAATACCGGTTAAAAACTGGTTAACCAGCATTAATAAGGCAAGTGAGCCGAAGAAGTACCAGAAATTAAAGTTTTTGGGTGCGTAGTACTGAGCCATATGCTCATTCCACAACTTAGACATTGGGAAACGCTCAAGTGCCCAGTCGGTACATGCAGTTATTTTCTGTTTCATGCGGTTGCTCCTTCAGTTTCTTCACCAATAATGATAAGCGTGTCTGTTATATAACGATAAGGAGGAACGGTAAGATTGGTTGGTGCTGGTACGGATTTAAATACACGGCCTGCCAAGTCAAAGCCTGAGCCGTGACAAGGACAGAAGAACCCGCCTTTCCAGTCTTCGCCTAAATCAGCTGGTGCCAGCTCTGGTCTAAAGGTCGGTGAGCAGCCTAGGTGAGTACAAAGTCCAACCGTAATGAATATCTCAGGCTTAATGGCTCTCAATGTGTCGGTGATATATTCTGGTTGATCTGATTCAAGAGAGTCAGGGTCTGCAAGCTTGGCTGTATCTGTTTTTAATGTTGCCAATACTTCTGGTGTTCTAGATAAAACCCAAACCGGTTTTCCTCGCCAGGCAACACGAATTAACTGTCCCGGTTCTATTTTGCTGATATCAACTTCTACAGGTGCTCCTGCTGCCATTGCTTTGGCGCTGGGTTGCATCTGCGAGAGAAAGGGAACTGCCAAATATCCAGTACCAACTGCACCAACAACGGTAAGAGCCGTTGTTAGAAATTGGCGTTTGGAATTGTCGACGACGCCTTCATTACTCATATATAACACTCCTGGTTAGACGAAGATGCAGATTAGAGATTTTTCCAGGATGAAAAGTCATCAAATTACATCAATTTATTATATTTATTGGACCAATATACCATTACAGCTGGTCTTTGTTGAAGCTGAAATTAATATTTTGTTGTTGTTTTTTACTACCCTATCAGCTGTTCTAGAGTGCGATCTCTATCTATGTTATTGATAATAGGTGTGATATGTTTGTTGTTTTTAACCCCCTAAAAGACTATCAAGTCATTGCTTAATTGAGTTGATAATTTGTGATATGGCCTCAATAAATAAGTTATTTTCTTCGGGTTTGCCAATAGTTACTCGTAAGCAGTCAGTTAAAAGTCCACCTTGTGGAGACATGTTTTTAATTAAAATGCCCTGTTTTTTTAAGGCATCAAAAATCTGTGATGCTTGGTCTTTTGCTGTTTTAAAAAGAATGAAATTTGCTGAACTGGGGTAGATTGTTAACCCTGTCAATTGACTCAGCTGTTCCATTAAAATGCTTCTGTCTTTACATATTTGCTGCGTCTGTTGTTTAAACAAGTTCTGCTTATTGAGTGCAAATTCAGCAGTAAGTTGTGTCAGGCTGTTAATGTTGTAGGGTAAGCGAATTTTATTAAGTTGTTCGATTATATCGCTATTTCCGGCAATATAACCTAAACGTAAGCCTGCCAGGCCAAGTTTGGAAACGGTGCGCATGACAAGCAAATTATTATATTTGGGCAGTTTTTCCATGAAACTGGCATCAGCAAAGGGTGCGTATGCCTCATCAATAATGACTAGACCAGGTGATGCGTCAAGAATAGCTTCTATATCTTTCAGTCTAAATAAATTGGCTGTGGGGTTGTTGGGATAAGCAAGGAATATAACTGCTGGCTTAGTTTTTTCAATAGCACTTAAGGTGGCACTTATATCTAATTCAAAGGTATTGGCTAGTAATGGCGTGCTTTGATAGTTTAAACCAAGGCTGAGAGCGACTTGTTTATACATAACAAAACTAGGACTGGGCGCTAACACATGAGAACCGGCCGGCAGAGCCATGAGTAGAAGCTGGATAATTTCATCTGAACCATTGCCTAGTAATATCTCGCTTTGTTGAGGTATTTGGTTGGTTTGTTTTATGGTTTCAGCAAGGTTTCTAGCTTCTGGATCTGGGTAGCGGTTGATTGGGCAGTCTTTTATAAAACTAAGCCACTCATCTTTGATATCATCAGGCCAGCTATAAGGGTTTTCCATGGCATCTAGCTTGATGAAGCCTTTTGACTCGGCTACTTTATAGGCCGACAGGTCTAAAACTTCTTTACGGAAAACGGTGTTGATTAGTTTGTTTGTCATAATTGCACTTAAAGGGCCAAAATCTAAAGGCTAAAATAATGAGTGGTTTGCTACCTTTAGTCTGTTCCTTTTATCCTGAATTCGGCTGATCGAGCATGAGCGGTTAAGCTTTCTCCTCGTGCTAGAACAGAGGCGGTTCTTCCCAGTGTGTCGGCACCTGATTCTGAACAATTGATGATGCTTGAGCGTTTTTGAAAATCGTAAACGCCCAAAGGGGATGAGTATCGTGCGGTACTAGAGGTTGGTAGGACGTGGTTGGGGCCTGCGCAATAGTCGCCTAATGCTTCGGCTGTATATCTTCCCATGAAGATAGCACCTGCATGACGAATCTGTTGGTTCAGTGTTTCTGGGTCATCAACAGATAACTCTAAATGTTCTGGTGCGATAATATTGGCTACTTCGGCCGCCTGGTTAAGGGATTCAACTTCAATTAAAACACCTCTACCATTTAACGAAGCCTCGATAATGTCTTTTCGCTCCATGCTCGGTAGAAGTTTGTTAATACTTTGTTCAACTTGTTCCAGATAGTTTGAGTCGTTAGAAATAAGTATGGCTTGTGCATTTTCATCGTGCTCTGCTTGTGAAAACAGATCCATCGCAATCCAGTCCGGGTTGGTCTTTCCGTCGCAAATAATCAATATTTCTGAAGGACCCGCAATCATATCAATGCCGACTTGACCAAAAACCATTTTCTTTGCAGTGGCGACGTAAATATTGCCAGGACCTACAATTTTATCCACAGCAGGAATTGTTTTTGTCCCGTATGCAAGTGCTGCAACGGCTTGAGCTCCGCCAATGGTAAATACTTTATCAACACCGGCTAAGTAGGCCGCTGCAAGGACGAGTTGGTTTGTTTCACCATTTGGGGTGGGGACCACCATGATAATGTCTTTGACACCTGCTACTTTTGCAGGAATGGCATTCATTAAAACAGATGATGGGTAAGCGGCTTTACCACCGGGAACATAAAGGCCCACCTTATCTAATGCAGTTATTTTTTGACCCAGCACTGTGCCATCATCCTCTGTATATTGCCAGGACTGCATTTTTTGCTCTTCAGCATAAGCGCGTATTCGATTGGCAGCTGTTTGTAGTGCATCGGCCTTTTCAGCAGATAACGTGTTCCAGGCTTTTTCTAAAGAGTCGGTAGAGAGTTGAAGTTCTGATGCTTTTTTGAACGCTGTGTGATCGAAACGGTTGGTGTAATCCAGTACGGCTTTATCACCTTCTTTTCTAACCTGGCTGATGATATCTAAAACTTGCTGATGAATTTCAAGATCATCGGACTCATCCCAAGCTAGTTGGGCTTGTAATTGTTGGTTAAAGTCTTTATTGGAGCTCTTGAGTTTGGTGATTTTTATGGAAGTCATAACAAGGATTTTAATGGTTTTGTTAAGAAGTATTGCTGAAATCACAACTTAGGAACGAGTATTTAATAATGCCCGAAAGTGTGGTGCAGGATTTTGGCTTCACAGCTGTGTTAGGGACGCAAGCGCATAGCAGAGGCTACACAACTGTTTTTCTAGCACGTCTGTGGCGTCAAAAGACACGTCAGATTCGAGTATTATTGAGTTCTCGTTCTTTAGGTTGGTGATAATGTAACCCAACAGTTTATGAGGGACTGGAGGGTTACATTTTGTTATTACTTCAGCTTTGTTACAGTTTTAAATTTATAAACTGCGAGTTTTTAATGTTTTTTCAAATTGATCCAGTAAACTTTGTATCATTTGATGTTTCATTTTCATTGACGCTTTATTGACGACAAGGCGGGAACTGATGTGGGTAATGAGTTCTTTAGGTTCTAGGCCATTGGCTTTTAAAGTGTTTCCTGTATCAACTACGTCTACAATACAGTCAGCAAGCCCGACTAAAGGGGCTAGTTCCATGGCGCCATAAAGCTTAATGATTTCAGCCTGTACGCCAATATCAGCAAAATAGCGTTGGGCTGTTTTTACATATTTGGTGGCGACTCTGATTCGGCCTTTAATCTCAGGTGCATTGACAGGTGTAGCCGTCATTAATCTACATTTTGCGATCCCTAAATCTAAAGGTTCGTAGAGGCTTTCTGCGCCATGTTCTAATAAAACATCTTTACCGGCAATACCCATGTCAGCAGCACCGTACTCAACAAAAGTGGGGACGTCAGTTGCTCTAATAATAACCAGTTGCACATCATCTTTCGTGGTACGAAGAATCAGCTTTCGGCTGGTTTTGGGGTTGTCTATCGGTACAATGCCCGCTTCTTCTAATAAAGGAAGTGCGTCATCGTAAATACGGCCTTTTGATACGGCAATGGTTAGCATGTCAGATTACCTTGGAATTCTTCGAATGGTTGCGCCTAGTTGCGCTAGTTTTTCTTCAATATGATCATAGCCCCTGTCTATATGGTAAATACGATCAACCAGTGTGTCGCCATCAGCAACGAGTCCTGCTAAAACGAGACTTGCAGATGCGCGCAAGTCTGTTGCCATTACGGGGGCGCCGGTGAGTCCTTTTTTGCCTGTGCAGATGGCTGTGTTGGATTCTAGTTGAATGTCTGCTCCCATGCGTTGCATTTCCTGGACATGCATAAAACGGTTTTCAAAAACGGTTTCAGTAATAATACCAACGCCTTCGGCAACACAGTTCATGGCAGTGAATTGTGCTTGCATATCTGTGGGAAAAGCAGGGTAGGGTGCAGTGCGAAGACTGACAGCCTTAGGTTGTTTTCCATGCATGTCCAGCCCAATCCAGTCTTCACCTGTTGTTATTTCAGCGCCTGCTTCAACGAGTTTTTCTAATACGGCATCAAGGGTGTCAGGGCGAGTATCTTTAAGCTTTACTTTGCCTCGAGTAATTGCTGCTGCAATTAAATAAGTTCCCGTCTCAATTCGATCTGGAAGAATGTCGTAGTGAACGTCTTTTTTTGCAAGTTTTTCGACGCCTTCAATCACTAGAACGGCGGTACCAATACCAGTTATTTTTGCACCTAAGGCGTTTAGGAAATGCGCTAAGTCTGAGACTTCAGGTTCTTTTGCTGCATTTTCTATAATTGTGGTGCCTTCAGCAAGAACAGCGGCCATCAATAAGTTTTCGGTGCCTGTGACGGTCACTTTATCCAGAACCAGTTTGCAGCCTTTTAGCCGATCGACTTTGGCATGAATATATCCCGCTTCGACTTGAATGTCGGCTCCCATTTTTCTAAGGGACTCTATGTGAATATCAACAGGACGAGATCCAATGGCACAACCGCCAGGTAAGGAAACGTGAGCTTCACCAAAGCGACTAAGCAACGGACCAAGCACTAAAATAGAAGCGCGCATGGTTTTTACCAGCTCATAAGGTGCTTCATATTTTGTAATTGTATTGGAGTTAACCAAGATGTTCATTGTTTCATCGATAGTTAGCTCTATGCCCATTTGACCGAGCAGTTGCATGGTTGTTGTTATGTCATGCAAGTGAGGAATGTTACCTATGCTAACAGGTTCTTCGCTGAGAAGTGTGGCTGCTAAAATAGGAAGCGCAGCATTTTTTGCACCAGAGATTCTAAGTTCTCCGGAAAGTTGTGTGCCGCCGGTAATAATGAGTTTATCCATAGGGATTTGGTCTAACCTGAAGTAAAGTTTTTGTTTTGGTTCAGCCTTAATATGTGATGTTTTTCTTTTTATGAAAGCAGAAAGTTTTCTATATTAAAGTCAGATAGTTTAGCAAGTGTGAGTAACTGATGCGGAACATTTTTAAATTTTAATGCGGTATTCTGCTGCTTACTTTGTTTTATCCATTCGATAATTAAGGCAAGGCCAGCGCTGTCGGCATGGAGGACTTTATCTAAATCTATCAGGATTTCTTTTGCTGAACTGGGGAAATTAAATGTGTTAATTTTATTTAAGGTCAAAAATGTCATGTCACCTTCGACGAAATAGCTTCCTTGTGAGTGTTCTATCAGTTTAAATAATGACATTATTCTTCGGCAGCATCTTTAAATAAAAACTGACCAATCACTTCTTCTAATACGATAGCTGATTGTGTAAGATCAATTTTACTATTAGTTGCCAGAAATTCTTCTGAGCCACCTGGCTCCAAGCTGATATATTGTTCACCAAGTAAGCCAGCAGTATAAATGCTTGCCGAGGTATCGTCAGGTAAATTGTTGTATTGGGACTCAATGCTCATTTCTACAACAGATTCGTAACTATCTCTATCAATAAATATATTGGAAACCCTGCCAACACGAACACCTGCTAAGGTCACTGGGGATTTAACCTTTAAACCACCGGAGTTTTCGAAGTTAGCACTAATGGTGTATGTGGTATTGCTGGAAAAGGCGCTAAGGTTGCTGATTTGCATAGCCATGAAAAAAAGTGCGGCTATGCCACAGGCCACAAAAAGGCCCACTAATGTGTCCTGGGTTTTTGTATTCTGCATATTAAATGTCTCCAAACATAAGTGCGGTCAATATAAAATCAAGACCTAAAATAGTAAACGCTGAATTAACAACTGTACGGGTCGTTGCTCGACTAACGCCTTCAGAGGTAGGGATGGCATCATAACCCTCGAATAAGGCAATCCATGAAATAACAAAACCAAACACGATGCTTTTAATAACGCCATTGATAATATCGTCTTGAAAATCAAGGGTAGATTGCATTTGTGACCAGTAGGCGCCTTCATCAACGCCAAGCATTCCAACACCAACTATATGTCCCCCTAATACGCCAATTGAACTAAATAGTGCGGCGAGCAAAGGCATAGCAAGCAAGCCTGCCAAAAAGCGAGGGGCTATTATACGTTTTATTGGGTCTATAGCCATCATTTCCATGCCTGATAACTGCTCAGTTGCTTTCATTAAACCAATTTCCGCGGTTAAAGCAGAGCCTGCGCGCCCGGCAAATAATAAGGCTGAAACGACAGGGCCTAGTTCTCTAACGAGAGAGGCTGCAACCATAACGCCCAGGGTTTCTTCCGCACCAAAATCAGATAAAATATAAAAACCTTGTAGGCCTAGAACCATGCCGACAAAGAGTCCGGAAATGGTGATAATTAAAAATGACAATACGCCAACTGAGTAGAGTTGATTATTTAATAATCTGGGGCGAATTAATACTGAGGAAATCGCGGATAGCGTTTGCAGTAAAAAAAAACTACTTCGGCCCAGTTTTGCGAAGCTGGATAAAGTAGTATTGCCTAGTTTTTGAAAAAATTGAGTCATTAGTCGTTAATATTCAAATAGGTCGTTGTTATAGTCGGCGGCTGGGTAGTGAAAGTGTACCGGGCCATCGGGATGGCCTTTCATGAATTGCTGTACCCATTCTGAATCAAGATTTTGGATTTGTTCGGGTGTCCCTTCTCCAACAACTTTTCCTTCTGATAGCACGTAAATATAGTCAGCGATGCTAATGGTTTCTTCTACGTCATGCGAAACGACGATACTAGTCAGCTTTAAGGTGTCGTTTAAATTTTTAATTAACTTAACTAGCGTACCAAGAGAAATAGGGTCTTGCCCTGTAAACGGTTCATCATACATGATCATCATTGGGTCCAGAGCAATTGCCCTGGCTAATGCAACGCGCCTTGCCATGCCGCCAGATAACTCATTCGGCATAAGGTCCTTAGCACCTCGTAACCCTACAGCCTGTAGTTTCATTAAAACGAGGGTTCGAATCATGGACTTACTTAGAGACGTGTGTTCTTTTAATGGGTAGGCAACGTTTTCAAAGACCGTTAAGTCGGTAAGCAAGGCTCCGCTTTGAAATAGCATGCCCATTCGTTTTCTAAGTGTATATAAATCATTACGTTTTAGTTGGTGAACATGGCTCCCATCCACGGTGATGATGCCTTGTTCTGGGTATAATTGTCCGCCAATTAGTTTGAGTAAGGTGGTTTTTCCTGTGCCACTAGGTCCCATAATGGCCGTGATCTTTCCTCGTTGAATGGTTAACGAAATGTCATCAAATATCTTCCTTTCTCCACGAGAAAAAGTGAGATTTTCAATGCTAATAAGATCATTGCCAGAATTGACAGGGTTATCCATGTGTCTACTAAATTTAATAAAGGTAACAGAGTATTCTCTCTGAGACTGGTATGTTAAGTCAATCTATTGTCGATAATTTTGCCGAGCTAAAAGGCTTTTGATGGAGGCGCTATAAAAATGTAATAATAAACATATTATGAAATGCTTCGTTATTCTTTAGAAGGTTATTTCGTCAATTTTACCTATTTAATAAATATCACATGGTTGTTAATTTTGTTGCTTTACTCGTTGGTTTGGTTGTATTAGTTATTGCGGCGGATAAGTTTATTGTTGGTACGGTTTCTATTGCTAAAAAGTTTGGAATATCGCCTTTATTAATAGGGCTTACTATTGTTGGTCTTGGTACTTCAGCACCAGAAATACTAGTTTCTGCTATTGCTTCTTGGCAAGGAAATGCGGGCTTGGCTGTTGGTAATGCATTGGGTTCAAATATTGCAAATATTGCTTTGATTTTAGGGTGTACTGCGCTTATTTCACCTTTGGCATTTAAGTCTGATCTATTAAGACGTGAACTCCCTATTTTGATGATAGTTAGTTTGGCTTGTTTTTTTATGGCATTTGATGGTCTTGGTCAAGTTGATGGCATCATCATGCTGATGATGCTAGCTGCTTTTTTGACCTGGTTAATTCGTTCTGCCAGGAAAGATAAAAATAATACCTCACTTAATGATCCGCTGGAACAAGAATTGATTGCTGAAATGCCTGAAGATGTATCTGAGCAAAAGGCATGGTTGTTTTTTGGTGCAGGCTTAGTTGGCTTGTTGTTAAGTTCAAGGCTATTAGTGTGGGCGGCGGTAAATATTGCAGAATCATTTGGGGTGAGCGATTTGGTTATTGGTTTAACCATTGTTGCATTAGGAACGAGTTTGCCAGAGTTAGCCGCATCTATAAGTAGTGTGCTGAAGAATGAAGACGACTTAGCTGTGGGTAATGTGATTGGCTCTAATATGTATAATTTATTAGCGGTCTATTCATTGCCGGGATTAATTGCTCCTGGACCTGTTGCGGAAAGTGTTATTTGGCGTGATTTCCCTGTTCTTCTGGGACTTACGGGAATTTTGTTTATCTTAGGCTATGGGTTGACAAAGGCAGGGAAGATTGGTCGATGGGAAGGTGGTGGTTTATTGTTAGCATACTGTGGATATCAGTGGGTTATTTATCAAAGTACTTTGGCATAATTTATGATAAACCATGATAATAACCTTAAGAATTTAGGGTTAGCCGTTATTAATGCTGAGTTAGAGGCTGTTTCTGCATTAGCAGAGAGAATTAATGACGACTTTGTGAAAGCTTGCCATTTGATGCTTGCTTGTAAAGGACGGGTGGTTGTAACGGGAATGGGTAAGTCTGGGCATATTGCTGGAAAAATTGCAGCTACACTTGCAAGTACGGGTACCCCCGCTTTCTTTGTGCATCCAGGTGAGGCCAGTCATGGTGATTTGGGTATGATTACTCAGCAAGACGTGGTGTTGGCATTGTCTAATTCGGGTGAGACAGGTGAAGTATTAACCATTTTGCCTATTATTAAACGGATTGATGTGCCATTTATTGCTATGACAGGAAATGCTCAATCATCATTGGCTAAGTTTGCAACGGTTCATCTCGATGTGTCTGTGGAGCAAGAGGCATGTCCATTAGGGCTGGCGCCGACTTCAAGTACAACGGCTGCTCTAGTGATGGGAGATGCTCTGGCAGTTTCGTTATTGGAAACAAAAGGGTTTTCTCGTGATGATTTCGCTTTGTCTCACCCTGGCGGAAGTTTGGGGCGACGGTTATTGCTGATGGTTAGTGATGTTATGCATTCAGACTCTGAAGTACCTTCAGTGATGGAGAATGCTTTGGTTGTGGATGCTTTGCTGGAAATGACTGATAAAACCTTAGGCATGACGGCAATTGTTGATGCTCAGGGGCATGTCGCTGGTATTTTTACCGATGGTGATTTACGCAGAATGCTGGAAAAAAACATAGATATTCATGTGGCAGTAATTTCTGAAGTGATGACAACAGGATGTGCTGTAATAACAGATGATGTTTTAGCAGCAGAAGCTATGAAGGTTATGCAGCAAAAAAAGATTAATGCACTATTGGTTGTTGATAAAGAAAATAAGTTGCTTGGTGCTTTAAATATGCATGACTTGGTTAGGGCAGGGATCGTTTAAATTCAAAGGAAAAGGTGCAAATGCAGGATATTACTGAAAAAGCTAAAAAATTAAAACTATTAATTCTTGATGTTGATGGCGTGTTGACAGATGGACGTTTGTTTTTTGATGATAATGGCAAGGAATATAAAACTTTTCATGCGCGAGATGGGCATGGCATTAAACTTTTAAGACAAACAGGTGTTGAAGTAGCGGTTATTTCTGGTCGAAAATCCAATTCCGTTGCGCTACGAATGAAAAGTTTGGGTGTTGAGTATGTATATCAAGGCCATGAAAATAAAATCGCTGCTTTTAATGAAATTATTCAATCACTATCCATAAGCCCTGAACAGGCTGCGCATGTCGGGGATGATTTGCTAGACTTGCCGGTGATGACTCGGGTAGGCTTATCTATTGCAGTTAACGATGCGAATGATTCAGTTAAAGAATATGCAGACTGGTGTACAAAAACAGCCGGTGGATTGGGCGCTGTGCGGGAGGTGTGTGACTTTATTATGCAGGCACAGGGTACTTTTGATGGTGTTTTAAAGAGCTATATGCAATGAGCTTTGGGCAATATAAAGTCTACCTAGTCTTGATATTATTGGTGCTTGGGTCTTGGTTATTGTCGAGTTTGTTTGATAAAGAGCAAATTGTAACAAGGGTTGTGGTTGATCACAGTCCTGATTATTTTAGTGAAGGTTATTATAAGAAGGAAATGTCAGAACAAGGGATAATTGATAGTGAGTTGTTTGCCAAAAAGATGATTCATTATGCTGATGATGGAACAACGCATATGGAAAAGCCGGTTATGACTTTGTACAATCCTGATTTACCGCCTTGGGTTATTAAGTCTGAAACAGGTGTTTTGGAGGCGGATGGTGATCATTTGTTACTCGGTGGGCAAGTTTATATTACGAGAGAAGGGACTGAAACACGTAAACCATTTGAAGTGAATACTTCTGAATTGAATGTTCAACTTTCTATTAGTTATGCCGAGACGAATCAATGGGCTGAAATAATTGATGGGGCAAATGTAACGGAAGGTATTGGTCTTGAAACAACATTTAAAAATCCAGTGAAAGTAAAGTTTTTATCGAAAGTAAAAGGACGATATGTATTTAATTAAACTTTTTGTGCTATTAAGTCTGCTAGGGTTTGGGCAGTGGGTACATGCTTTAAAGAGTGACTCTGAGCAACCTGTTCATATAGACTCTAATACAGCAAGTTATAATGACAAGACGGGGACCAGTGTCTATACAGGTGATGTGGTGACCATTCAAGGAAGTTTGCATATAAACTCCGATAAATTGGTTGTTTATGTGACCAATGGCGAAATAGATAAAATGGTTTTTACCGGCAAGCCAGCAAAATTTAGACAACTACCCGGTGTAGGGAAAGAGGAAATTCATGGAGAAGGATTAACGGGGAACTATTATCCCAGTAAAAATAAATTGGTTTTGATTGAAGAGGCTGTCGTATCTCAGGGGAATAATAAATCTGCCAGCAGAATTATCACTTATGATAGTAAAAATTCTTTGATTCAGGCCGGAGAAAAATCATCAGATACCAAAAGAGTTCATTCTGTTTTTAAGCCTAAAGCAAAGAAGCCGGAGTCTGAATGACACGATTAACAGGGAAACACCTGGTTAAAAGTTATAACAAGCGGAATGTGGTTGATGGTGTTTCGTTACACGTTGATACGAGTGAAGTTGTTGGGCTTTTAGGGCCAAATGGAGCGGGGAAGACAACCAGTTTTTATATGTTGGTTGGGCTGGTTAAGGCGGATGCTGGAACTGTTTTTTTTGATGAAGTGGATATTACACACTACCCTATGCACCATCGAGCTAAATTGGGCATAGGCTATTTGGCGCAAGAGGCATCTGTTTTTCGAAAATTAAGTGTTGCAGATAATTTACGTGCAGTTATTCAGCTTAGGTCGGACATGACAAAAGGTCAGGCTGAATTATTAATTGAAGAGTTGTTAGAAGAGTTTAGTATTTCTCATTTGCGAGACCAAATCGCTCTTGGTCTTTCTGGTGGGGAACGCAGGAGAGTGGAGATAGCCAGAGCGCTGGCGACTGATCCGCAATTTATCTTGTTGGATGAGCCATTTGCAGGGGTGGACCCTATTTCTGTGATTGATTTGCAGAAAATTATTGCGCATTTAAAGCAGCGAGGCATTGGTATTTTAATAACGGAGCATAAAGTCAGGGCAACACTAGAAATCTGTGACAGGGCGTATATACTTAATGAGGGGAAAGTGATTGCTGAAGGTTCTACTCAGGAGATTGTGGCGAATGAAGAAGTTAGAAAGGTGTATCTAGGTGATAACTTTAGTCTTTAATTCTGGATATTATTTGTAATGAAACAATCCTTACAGCTACGCATAGGTCAAAGTTTAACAATGACGCCGCAATTGCAGCAGGCGATCAAATTGTTACAGCTTTCAACACTGGATTTACAGCAAGAAATTCAGCAGGCACTTGAGTCTAATATGATGCTTGAAGTTGATGAAGACTCAAATGTCTCTCAAGAAGTACCTAAACCTGAGGTGGAAAAAGAAATTACCAGTGAGGGCTCGCAAACAGATATGCCCGATGAGTTACCTGTTGATTCAAATTGGGATGATGTTTACGAAAGTTCTCTACCAGCCAGCTCAGCCCCTGCTGAAGGGGTGGAATTTGAAACCATACATAGCAAATCTGAAACTTTACTTGATCATTTATTGCAGCAGTTAGATCAGATTTCCATTTCAGAAAGAGATCAGGCAATTGCGATTGCTATTATTGATTCGGTTAATGATGATGGTTATATACGGGAATCAATTGAGAATATTTTTCAAGGCTTACAGCAGCAGATTGAAGATATTGAACTGGACGAGGTGGAAGGTGTGTTGCATCGGGTGCAGAATTTTGATCCCATAGGTGTAGCAGCGAAAGATTTGGCTGATTGTTTGATGATACAGTTAAAACAATTACCGGAAAATGTACCCTTTCGACAAGAAGCGATGGATTTGGTTAGGCGTCACCTTGATTTGTTAGGAACGCATGATCAGGCGAGATTGATGCGTAGATTGGGGCTGTCAGAATATCAATTAAAAGAAGTGATTGCATTAATTAGAACGCTGGATCCTAAGCCTGGGGCTCAAATTGAGAGTGTTAGGTCTGAATATATTGTGCCGGATGTTTTTGTCGACAAACGAAAAGGGCACTGGCAAGTAAATTTGAACCCTGATATCGCACCTAAATTAAGAGTAAATTCTCTCTATTCAAACATGATAAAAAGGGCGGATAATAGTAAGGAAAATGTTAGTATGAAGGACCATCTACAAGAGGCACGATGGTTTATAAAAAGTTTGCATAGCAGAAATGATACATTGCTTCGAGTAGCTACGAGTATTGTAGAAAAGCAAGAAGCATTTTTAGATCATGGGGCTATTGCAATGAAGCCGATGGTATTAAGGGATATTGCTGAGGAATTGGAGTTACATGAATCAACAATCTCTCGGGTGACTACTCAGAAGTATATGCATACGCCTAATGGTATAGTAGAATTCAAATATTTTTTTTCCAGCCATGTTTCAACGGATGGTGGAGGAGAGTGTTCTGCAACAGCAATCAGAGCATTTATAAAAGAGTTAGTTGAAAATGAAGCCCCGGCAAAACCATTAAGTGACAGTAAAATGTCAGGTATTTTAAAGGAAAAAGGCATTAATATTGCGAGGCGAACAATAGCTAAGTATCGTGAATCATTGTCTATTCAATCATCAAGCCAGAGAAAACGTCTTTTATGACGCCTGGTTAATTAGTTTTTAATAAGGAGTTTATTCCATGCAAGTAAGTGTAACGGGTCATCACGTTGATGTAACTGATTCATTAAGAAATTTTATTGAAGAAAAAATCAGTAAGTTGAAGCGTCATTTTGATAATGTAACGGATGTACATGTGATTCTAACAGTAGAAAAGTTAGAGCAAAAAGCAGAAGCAACCGTTCAAATTAGTGGTGCAAAATTGTTTGCAGATGATACTAAAGAAGATATGTATCAGGCAATTGATGGTATGGTTGATAAATTAGACCGTCAAATCATCAAACATAAAGAAAAAACCGGAAGTCATAGATAGTTTAGACAATTGCAAATTGGCCGTTCTCGGTCAGTTATCACATGGTAACAAAATTAGGTGCTAATTTTTTTTGTTACTCAAGTGACATAATATTTGCTTTTAATCGGCTACTATACCGATATTTACCGGACTGTTCGACTCAAAAAACAGTCCGGTAAACAGACGCCTAGATGGTCTGATGTATTGAATAGTTAAGCTCCCTTCTTTTATTTTTACTTTTATACTTCAAGTTATGCCCTCATCAACTGTAAATCAAGAAAATAGTAGAAACTTATTAACACAAGTAGCCGAATTATTAGAAACGGGATCGGGTGTTGAAATAAGAAATTTTGTTCATTCTTTGTATCCAGCAGAAACGGCAAATATTCTTGAAGCGTTAGATATAGAGAAGAGAGAGCGGATTTGGCAAGTTATGCCTCCCAATGTTATGGGAGAAATACTTGTTAGAGTCAATACTGAGGTTGGGCAAGGCCTGCTGAAGATTACGGATAGAAAGGATTTAATCAAAGCAGCTGAAAACCTTGAATCAGATGATATGGTTGATTTACTACATGTGCTTCCTGAGCCGCTGTTGTCGGAAGTCATGGAGTCTATGGGGGTTCATGAGCGAAATCGACTTGAGTCTACATTGACATATGACGATCATAGTGCGGGTGGTCTTATGTCTTTGGATGTTTTGACTATAAGACCGGATGTGACGCTTGAAGTGGTTATGCGTTATTTGCATAAAAGGGAAGGGATGCCGGCATCAACAGATAGTTTAATTGTTGTTGATCGATCAGATCATCTATTAGGTGTTTTGCCTCTGGCGGATATCTTGACTAATGACCCAAGTACCAAAGTTGCAGATGCAATGGATGATAAAACTAGAGGTATTTCATATTTAATGCCTGCACATGAAGTTGCCATGTTGTTTGAGCAGAGGCAAATGGTTTCATCCCCTGTGGTTAGCGACAATGGCCGATTAATGGGCCGCATTACCATTGATGATGTGGTTGGGATTATTAGGGAAGAAGCAGATCATTCTATTATGAGTATGGCGGGTCTGGATGAAGAACAGGATATGTTTGCACCTGTGATGACAAGTGCTAGGCGACGGGCAGTTTGGTTAGGTGTGAACTTAATAACGGCATTTCTGGCATCATGGGTGATTGGTTTATTTGAAGCAACACTAGAGGAAATTGTGGCTTTGGCTGTACTTATGCCAATTGTGGCGAGTATGGGAGGGATTGCAGGTAGCCAAACGTTAACCTTGGTTGTCAGAGGACTGGCCTTAAGACAGGTGAGTCATGCTAATGCGACACAGTTATTAGTCAAGGAACTGTCTGTGGGTATCGTTAATGGTTGTTTGTGGGCGGTTGTTGTTGCCATTATTGCCAGTATATGGTTTCAGGATATGGACTTAGGTTTGTTGCTGGGTGCTGCTATGGTTATTAATCTGGTGTGTGCTGCTTTGGCGGGGGCGAGTATTCCGATGATTCTTGATAAAATGGGAATTGATCCTGCGTTGGCAGGTGGTGTGTTGTTAACAACGGTTACTGATTGTATTGGCTTTATGGCTTTTCTTGGCTTAGCAACGATGTTTTTATTATAGGATTGAAGTGATGATCGCGACTGTTCAGTGATTATGGAAATAAGAATAAACGCGGACTTGAGTTTTTAATTATCTAAGTCCGCGTTTAGGAACGAGAATTCAATAATACCTGAGACTGGCAGATCTTTTGACTCCGCAGACATGTTGGAAAAATAGTTGCTATGCGCTTGTTTTCGACCCTATAAATAATACTGTGGAAAACAAAATCCTGTGTCATGCCTACCTTGGGTGGTTATTAAATCCTCGCTCCTTATATGCTGTATAAGGGCTTTATTTTAATGATAAAAGCTCAGTACGACCTTCCATTACAAAATTCAGTTTACCTTCTTTTGCTAACCAGCCGATGGCTCTTTGAACGTCATTTTTAGCTATAGCTGTTTCTTTAGTGACCTTAGAAACGCTAGTCGCGCCGTTTTCATCTAAGTATTCCCATATTTTTCCAGCAGCATTACCAATAGTTTCTGACATGATTTTTTTCTCCAGTAGTTTAAATGATTAAGTTAATTTTTTTTGCCAGATTCTTCCGGCAATATAATGTTTAGTTCCAGTGTTTCTTGGTCATCATCTTGTTCGAAATTCACAGAAATGGCATCCTCACCCACATGGACATATTTTTGGATGACAGCAAGGAGTTCTTGTTGTAATTTCGGTAAATATGAAGGCTGATTACGTGATGCACGTTCATGAGCAACAAGAATTTGTAAGCGTTCTTTTGCAACAGAAGCAGAGCTGGGTTTAGTTGATCTGAAATAGTCCAATAAACTCATTATTTTCCTCCGAATAATTTTCCAAAAATTCCTTTTTTCTCTTCTTCGATAAAGCGGTGAGGCTTATCTTCACCTAAATAACGAGCTACAACGTCTAAATAGGCTTGGCCTGCATTGCTTTCTTCATCAAGAATGACCGGTGTGCCTGAGTTGGACGCGTTTAAAACAGATTCTGACTCGGGGATGACGCCGAGTAGATGAAGAGATAGGATATCTTGAACATCTTCAACGCTTAACATTTCACCAAGCTTTACTCTTTTAGGGGCGTAGCGGGTGAGGAGTAAATATTCATTAATCGCTTCTTTACCCTCTTCAGCTCTGCGTGACTTACTTGCTAATATGCCTAACATTCTATCTGAATCTCTAACGGAGGAGACTTCTGGGTTTGTTACCACAAAAGCATCGTCTGCAAAGTACATGGCTAAGTTTGCACCGCGCTCTATACCCGCTGGAGAGTCACAAATGATATATTTGAACTCTTTAGAAAGTTCCTCTAAAACTTTGCCGACACCTTCTTGTGTTAAAGCATCTTTATCGCGTGTTTGTGATGCGGGTAGTATATAAAGCTGGCTGCAACGCTTGTCTTTAATTAAAGCCTGACGAAGCGTTGCTTCGCCATTGATCACATTAACAAAGTCATAAACAACGCGACGCTCGCAGCCCATAATTAAATCAAGGTTACGTAAGCCTACATCGAAATCTATAACAGCCGTTTTATGACCTTTTTTGGCAAGCCCCATAGCAATAGCTGCACTTGTGGTTGTTTTTCCAACGCCACCTTTTCCAGATGTTACGACAATAATTCTAGCCAATTTTTTATCCTCTACGATACTGTTTGGGGTAAAACCTACCCTCTAAAGTTTTTTAATAATTAAAGTTTGTTCTTGTAAATAAATTTGAGTAGGTTGGCAATGTTCAGCCTTGTCGAGATCTTCGCTTACTTGATAGTTTCCTGCAATTGAGACCAGTTCAGCTTGTAAATCGGAGCAAAAAATACGACTCTCTGTATTGCCTTGAACACCAGCTAACGCTCTGCCTCTAAGCGCACCATAAATATGTATATTACCCTCAGCCATCACTTCAGCCCCCGCACTAACATGTGACAAGATGATTAAGTCACCTTTCGCGTAAATACGCTGACCTGAACGAATAGGGTGGCTGATTAATTTGTTTTCTACCGATGGAGGTGTGGGTTCAGCAGGTGTTGCCTCTTCCTCTATCGATTTTTCCTCAACAGCCGGTTTATGGGTTGAAATTGCAGAAGAAGTTGTGCGGATAGTTCGAGTGGGTATGTGCAAATCAATCGCTTGGGCATTTTGCTTGTCGTTTCCACCACTCACGCCAACTGGGAATAATGCATTGTCCTGTAAACAATGAATTAGCTGAGCCGTATCTATTTCGTTTTCAGAGGTGTTGCAAAATTGTAAGTCGATTAAAATTGGAGAATTTTTAAAAAAATCAGGTGCTTTGGAAATTTTTTCTTTTAACTGCAGTTCGACTTGTTTCAGTTCGGCACTAAAAATGACTAAAACGGGTACGCTAAAAGAGGTGCTTTTAAATTCTAAAGCAGATTTTTCGAAATTAGGAATGGTTGCGTCTGTCGACATTGGTTAAAGCACTTTAATGAAGGGGTAATTAGTTGGATAATAACATTTTTTTTAATAAAAATCATTCATCAATAGCTAATAATTGAGATTTTAGTAATTGTTCATCGGCCAAGTGTAATTCAAGGCTTCTCGCAACGCTTTTGTTAATGGCAATGCTGAAATATTTTGGTGGAAAGTGGGTGGTGGAAATTGATTCAGGTGAAATTAGAATCGTTCTAGCCAAGTCGCTAATTTGTTGATGTATTTGTTCGGGAGAAGAGTAGATAGCAGCTATTGCGCCCGCATTTGCGTAGGACTTGGAAAAACCAAGGACGGGAATGTTATAGCGGTATGTTGTTAATAAAAGGTTAGAAATGCTATGTATGTTATGAATTTGAGGGTCTGGTAGGGTAAATAAAACATCAATATCATTGATGAGGGTATTTAGCTGGCTACTCAGATCTGAAGGAGAGTTAATGGTTTTGTTTTTTAGTGAGTAACCGAGTTTTTCGGATATTTTTTTAAGGCGATTGAGCGAGTTCTCTGAAAAGCTGGCTGTCAAAACACCTAATCTTTTAGCATTAGGCAGTAGTAGTGATAGAAATTTTAATTGTCTGGAAAGTGGTTGGTCTAAATAAATGAAGAAGCTATTGTTGTTTTTTATAGAACAATTATCTGGAGGGCAGGTTGAAATTTCTTTACTTTTGTTTTTGGAAATAAGCGTGTAAATAGTCGGCGTGGAAGAAGGCGGTATTAGTCGTGATGAACGAGTGCCCAATGTGATAATTAAAGTGGGTTGGTCATGGATGATTTGCTGGTAAGAAGTATCTTGAAAGTGAAGAATTCGAACATCACTAGTATTAGATAGACTTTGTTTGAGCTGTTTACTGATTTGTTGATGGATTTGAATGCGGTCATCAGTGATGACAAAAATAGATGGCTTTTTAGCATAAGCGTTAGTCGGCATGAATAGCAACGTGGTTAGGAATAAAATGCCTGCTTTTTTTATTGTTAGGCTTAGCTGTTTGTGCCGAATAGCCATTATCAATTGTTATATAAACCAGTTGGAGGAATGAGAAAAATTCATTTTATAAGGCAAAATGTTCAAGAACTTCTATTCAAAGTTGGTTGTTTAAGGGGGGGGTAACGCTAAAGCTCATTCAATTATAATAAATTATGGCAAGTTTAGCATTAGTTTATATGTGGAAATAGAAAAATGAGCAAGAAGGTCAGGTCAGGGGGTAAAGATGGCGCTAAAGCGTGAAATTGATTTTTTTAGATTGCTTGCAAAGAGTAGCTTGCTGGGCTTAGGAATACTACCTGTTTTTAAAAGGTAATATTCCTAATATTTTATAGATAATGGGGATTAAGGAAGCATAAATCCCCGAATAGTAAAGAATAAAAATGCAGCTAAAAGTCCAGATAATGGCACGGTGACCACCCACGCTGTAGCAATCTTATATAAATGTGAACGTTTGACAAGTTCTTGTTTATATCCTTTTTTCAGGCTTTTACGTTCTTTGTTGGTTAATGCTGTGATTGCTGTTTTCGCTTTTAGATCGGAAAGGATTTTAGCTTTTGTTTCTATTGAAGCTTGTTCAAATTCTTTTAGAAGGATCTCGACTTTTTCAGGGTCGGCATGTTCGTGATGCTCTCTGATTGCTTCAATTCGCTTTGCATTGCTGTGTTTAAGATATTCACGCAAGAAACCGACACCAAAAATAGCGCCTACTGCAATGTGAGTTGAACTGACGGGTAAGCCTAATTGACTTGCAATAATCACTGTAATAGCGGCTGCCATTGCAATACAAAAAGCGCGCATTTTATCGAGTTCAGTAATTTCACTGCCTACTGTTTTAATCAGTTTTGGACCATATAAGGCTAATCCAACGGCGATGCCACCTGCTCCAACCAACATGACCCACAATGGTATAGCGGCTTTCTTTGCAATATCTGCATTTAAAAGAGCATCGTTAATAGCTGCAAGAGGGCCGATAGCATTTGCTACATCATTAGCTCCATGGGCGAAACTTAATAATGCTGCAGAAAAAATCAGAGGAATTGTAAATAGTGTGTTGACACTTGCTTTTGAATTTTCAAGTTTAGTGGCAACTTTTTTGATAAGAGGGCTAACAATTAAAAATACGGTAATGGCAATGGCAAGGCCAATACCACCAGCAACAAGAATATCCAGTTTCCATAATTTTTTAAGGCCTTTCATAATCAAGTAAGTGGAAAAAACCCAAGCCATAAGTGAAATGAGAAGCGGTACTATTCTTTTTGCAGCAGCGATTCTGTCTTCTTTATAGGTAATCGTACGTTTAATTAAATAGAGAAATGATGCTGAAATGATACCTCCAAATAATGGAGAAATGACCCAGCTGGCAGCAATTTTTCCAAACACTGCCCAGTTAGCAATGCCAAAGCCCCCAGCGGCAATACCTGCACCAAGAACCCCGCCAACGATTGAATGAGTCGTTGAAACCGGCGCATTAAGTGCTGTTGCAATATTTAGCCAGATTGCAGCTGCTAATAAAGCTGCCATCATTAACCAGATAAAGGTGTTTGAATCATGGATTAAAGACGGGTCGATAATACCTTTTTTAATTGTGCTAACAACATCTCCACCGGCGATAATTGCACCAGCAGACTCAAAAATTGCCGCAATAATGATCGCACCGGCTAAAGACAGTGCTTTAGAACCAACAGCAGGTCCAACATTGTTCGCCACATCATTAGCGCCAATATTAAGAGCCATGTAAGCACCAAAGCCAGCAGCAACAACTAACACGCTACTTGTCCCTTCTGGGAGTATAAAGGCCGACACCAAGTAAATGACGATCAATATAAATGTAAAAGCGGACAGGGCTTTAAAAAAGTCCTGGCTTAATAGAGAAGAGCTTTGTAAATTGGAGTTATTCATAAGATTGATCCAAGTATTTTAGAAATAATGGTGATTATGGCAAAGGTTACTATTCTATTACAGTTTTGTTACAGGAACATTACAGTAATATTACGGTCGACCTTATCTGTTCGCGATACGCGTATAAAACAGATAAAATATCTATCCACTGTAGAAATGCATAAGGTGCAATTATAAAAGAATTAGCGTTTAAATACTCAATCCGGCGTAGCCAAAGAGCTAAAAAAACACGGATAGTTGTGACTGTCGATAAAATAGAAGTGGTTGCACCTTTGCGAGTATCGTCTAGTAAAATCCATCAATTTGTCACATTTCAACAAGATTGGGTTGTTTCTGCAAAAGAGAAAATAACTAAGCAAGCGCAAATGATAAAAAAAATTGCGCCTATAAAGTTTGTTGATGGTGCTGAGGTCCCTTTTAGAGGGGAGTTGATTAAATTAAGGTTTAAATATGTTAATTCGTCAAAAAAAATACGAATTGAATTGAGCAATAAGACATTTATGGTTTATCTGTCGAGTGAAATTGCAGAAGCAAGTGTTAGTGATTTGGTGAAATTAGCATTAACTGATTGGATGAAGTGTCAGGTTGCTAAGGATGTCGAAGCCGTTGTGTTAATACACGCCAAAAAATATAATTTATATCCACGATTTATTAAAATAAAAACCCAAAAAAGCCGTTGGGGGAGCTGTGGTATACATGATGATATTAATTTAAATTGGCTATTGATTCTTGCGCCTGTAAAAGTTTTGGAATATGTTGTTGTGCATGAAATATGTCATATTAAAGAAAGAAACCATTCAGCTCGATTTTGGAGTTTGGTAGAAATGCATTGTCCCGATTATCAAGAGCAACGTTTATGGTTAAAGAAAAATGGACAGTCTTTAATGCAAGGCTTGTAATGGTCAGCAAAATTAAAAAAACTCTATTTTATATCTTTGTTGCAATCATACTGTTTTCTGGACAGTTTCTGTTTAGCAGTAATCAGTTGCAAGGAAAGCCGCCACTGATTGCTAAGCATACTATTGAAGGGCGTGATGTTAAGGGAATGGTTGCTAAAGGTCCTGTTATTATCTATTTCTGGGCTGAATGGTGCGGTATCTGCAAAATGATGCAATCAGCTGTATCCGCAGTATTAGAAGAATATCCTGTTGTAACCATCGCAGTGAGATCTGGGACAGACTCGCAGGTTGAAGCATACCTACGCCAATACAAATTAAACTGGCCAGTGGTTAATGATCCAAACAGTGAAATAGCCCAGCAATATGGTGTTAGGGGAGTACCAAGTTTAATTATCGTTAATAAAAAAGGTGACGTAGGTCTGATTGCATCGGGTTATACCAGTGAAATTGGGATAAAGTTCAGAATCTGGTTGAGTGATGTTTTTTCTGGGTGAGCGTTTTTTATACTAAGCTTTCGCTGATGGATGGATTTTAAACTCTATTGATCAGTTGCAGGGCAAAGTTGATACTGAAGGCTAAAATAAGCAACAATATGCCTAAGGCCAGTCCTAGCTCAAAATCCCCTTTACTGGTTTCCAGTGCAATAGCGGTTGTCATGGTTCGGGTAATGCCTTGTATATTTCCACCGAGCATCATTGCGGCACCAACTTCGCCTATCGCTCTGCCAAATCCCGTTATTACACCTGACAAAATACTAAAGCGACATTCACTCAGTATGGGGATGATTTGTTGTTGCTTGTTTGCTCCCAGGGTTTTTAATGTGCTGATAAGTCGTTGATCTGCAGAATGAACCGTCACTAAGGTCATATTCATTATTAAAGGTAGGATCAGGCAGGTTTCTCCAATAATGACTGCTGTTTCTGTATAAAGCAGACCAAAATCACCTAACAAACCTTGGCGACTTAACAGGCCATAGAAAAAAAGACCAATCATAACCGTGGGCATTGCCATTAATGTGTTGAGTAATTGCTGAATAAAACGTTTGCCAATAAAGTCTGATATTGCAGTCATGATACCCAAAGGTATCGCTATGATTGATGCGAAAAATGTAGCTATCAGTGATATTTTTACAGATGTCCAGACAATTTGATAGGTGTCTGGGTCAAACTGAATAAGCAGTTGCAGTGCTGAAAGCAGGGAGTCAGAAAAGTAATTCATTACTATGGTCTTCGGTCCGATTTTGCTTTAATCACGCTGCCAGTGCCCCGATTTACCACCGTCCTTTTCCAGTAATTGTACGGATTGAATCACCATGCCTCGGTCAACCGCTTTGCACATATCATAGATAGTGAGCAATGCAACTTGTGTGGCATTTAAGGCTTCCATCTCCACACCCGTCTGGCCATTGGTTTTAACTGTGGTTTGGCAATGAATACGATGCTTATCCTGCTGAGTGCTTAGCTGAATTTCCACATGAGTCAGGGGTAAGGGGTGGCAAAGTGGAATAAGGTCGGCTGTTTTTTTGCTGGCCATAATACCTGCTATGCGAGCAATGCCTAAAACATCGCCTTTTTTATGCTCACCGTTGTTAATTAAAGCCAGGGTTGCCGGTAGCATTTCTATAAACCCTTCAGTGACAGCGGTGCGTTGGGTGATGGCTTTTTCACCAACATCAACCATATGCGCTTCACCGGATTGGTTAAAGTGAGTCAGTTTTGTCATTAGTTTAGTTCTTAGTCTTATTATGATCGTTGTCGTAAATTATAAATTAAGCCTGTGTGTTTAGCGTAAAATAAAATACATTTTTTAGTTATAGGAACTTTTATATATGTCGATTAAAGTCCGTTATTTTGCCAGTTTAAAAGAATCTATTGGGCGTGCAGAAGATGAACTTGCGTTTGTGGATATTAATTCAGTAGCTGATGTTTGGGTGAATGCTAATAAAGATACCGATAGACCCCATAATATTTTAGCGGCAGTCAATATGGAATATGTGGGGTTTGATCATTTGGTTCATGATGGTGATGAAGTAGCATTTTTTCCTCCTGTGACAGGCGGCTAAGATGGAAATAAAAATAGTCACCGAGCCTTTTGATCCTTGGCAGGAAATTCAAACCTTTCAAAAATCAGCAAAACAAATGCATGGAAAGTACGGAGCAACCAGTATTTTTGTAGGCACTATGCGAGATTTTAATGACGGGGATGATGTTAAAGGGATGACATTAGAGCATTATCCTGGAATGACTGAAAAGCAACTGGCTCATATTGTCGATGAGGTAAGTCAGCAATGGTCTGTGCTTGATGTATTGGTGGTGCATAGAGTGGGGGATGTTTTTCCTGATCAGCCGATAGTGCTTGTTGCTGTTTGGACATCACATAGAGGTGATGCGTTTGATAGTAGTCGATATATTATGGAAGCACTAAAGTCCAAAGCACCTTTTTGGAAAAAGGAATTGTTGCAGTCTGATGATTTACGATGGGTAGATAAGAATACCGATGGTTATAAGGCAGCTGGCAATAAATAACCCACCCAGATTGCGCAGATTTTTTGTTTCTGATCAATCTATCTCAAGAGGCACATAGCCAGCTACGTAACGATTGAGATGGTTTGAGCAGAGACAAAAAGGCCAGCATGGTGGGTGGGTTATTTGTTGCGAGTTGCCTAAGTAGGAGGCCAGTCCTCGGGCCAATTTTTATTTAAAATCGAGCCGAGGGTGGCGTACCTACAATATGTTTATAGTAATGGTGCGATCACTAAAGAAACCACAGACATTAATTTTACAACGATATTCAGAGCTGGACCTGATGTGTCTTTGAAAGGGTCACCAACCGTATCGCCACAAACAGCGGCTTTATGAACATCTGTTCCTTTACCGCCATGAGCACCGCCTTCAATTAGCTTTTTAGCATTATCCCAGGCACCACCGGCATTGGCCATAAATAAAGCCATTAATACGCCAGCAACTAAAGAACCGGCTAGTAAGCCGCCTAAAGCTTCTTTATTAAGTAAGAAACCAACTAAAACAGGTGTGCTAATGGTGACTATGCCAGGAAGAATCATTTCACGTAATGATGCTTTCGTTGATATTTCAATACAACGAGCTGAATCAGGAGGTGTTGTACCTTCCATTAGGCCAGGAATATCACGGAACTGGCGACGAACTTCTTCAACCATGTCTTGCGCTGCTTTACCCACTGAATCCATAGTCATAGCGGCAACCAAGAAAGGTACACAACCACCGATAAATAAGCCGATAACAACTAATGGATCAAGTAAATCAATTGCAGTTAAATGTGCGGCAGCGGCATAAGCGGAGAATAAGGCTAATGCAGTTAAAGCGGCTGAACCGATAGCAAAACCTTTACCTACAGCAGCGGTAGTATTACCAATTGCATCTAAGGAATCAGTAATGGCACGAGTTTCAGGACCTAATTCTGCCATTTCACTAATGCCACCGGCATTATCAGCAATAGGACCGTATGCATCAACCGACATGGTAACCCCTGTAGTTGCAAGCATACCAACCGCCGCGATACCAATACCATATAAACCAGCAAAGTGATAAGCAACAAAAATAGCAGCACAAATACCTAGAATTGGGAAAACGGTTGAACGCATACCAATACCTAATCCAGCGATAATATTGGTTGCTGGACCAAATTTTGATGCGGCGGCAATTGCTTCAACAGGTGCTTTTGATGTGTAGTAATCAGTTACGCGACCAATAAAAATACCAACGACCGTTCCACCTAATAGCGCATAAAATGGGCCATTAACAGAAGTGGTTACACCATCAATAACAAATTGAATGTTGAATGCTTGAATGGTAAAAAAAGATAACGCTAAAAATAGTAAAGCTGAAATCCAAGTAACACCTTCTAATGCATGTGCAGGATTGATGTTTTTAAGCAAATTCATGCAGAAAACACCGATGATTGATGCGACTAAACCAAGAATAATTAGAGCCAGAGGAAGTAATAGGGCATTGCTTTGCATTGCTGCATCAGAAAAGTTGGTTGCTGCCGCTGCAATAGCGATAGTTGCAATCACTGAGCCAACGTATGATTCAAAAATATCAGCACCCATACCTGCTGTATCGCCAACATTGTCACCAACGTTATCAGCAATAGTAGCAGGGTTGCGTGGGTCATCTTCGGGAATGTTTGCTTCCACTTTACCCACTAAATCAGCACCTACATCAGCGGCTTTCGTGTATATACCACCACCAATACGTGCGAATAATGCGATAGATGAAGCACCCATGGCAAAACCGCTAAGAGTAGTGTAGTTAGCAGCATTTGATGAGTCGATCAGAGAAAACGCAATAGCAACACCTGTTAAGCCAAGTGATGCAACAGCTAGTCCCATAACAGAACCACCACCAAAGGCGACCATTAATGCAGCGCCCATACCTTCCTGGTTAGCAGCTGCAGAGGTGCGCACGTTGGCGCGTGTTGCTGCTTTCATACCAAAGAACCCTGCAAACATTGAACATGCTGCACCGCCAAAAAAGGCATATGAGGTTTCTGGAGTAATTAAGAAAAACAGTAGTGCCCCGATGATAAGGACGAAGATGGATAAAATTTGGTATTCGGCTTTTAAAAAAACCATGGCACCATCGTGTATAAGCTCAGCAATAGCTTTCATTTTGTCGGAACCAGCATCTTTAGATAGGATGCCGCGATAGATAATATACGCGATAATTAACCCAGCGATACCAAAATAGGGACCGATAGATGCAAAAAGATCAATGCTCATTTAAACCTCCAGTTATTATTATTTTAGAAGGCATAATGCTATAAATTAAGGTTTTTATCTACCGTTATTTATTTTTACACTATTGATTTCATTGTTTTATAGGATGGTAGAATGCTGTTTTTTTACATTGATAATTGGTATGGAGTAAAGAGTGCAAGGTAATTTAAGAAAGATGAAAACGGAACTGGCTAGCCCAGTAAAATACCAATTGCCATTATCTGATCAGCTTGTTGATTTAAATCCATTGATTGGGCAGGCGGTTAAATTGAGCTTTACCGGCAATATAGCTTGTGTGCATTGTGATAGAGCAATAAAGAAAAGCTTTAGTCAGGGTTATTGTTATCCCTGTTTTAGCTCTTTAGCTCAATGTGATATGTGCATTATGAAACCTGAAACTTGCCATTATGAGGCGGGAACTTGTAGGGAGCCCAAATGGGGGGAGGAGTTTTGTTTTCAATCTCACTATGTGTATTTAGCTAATTCATCAGGCGTTAAAGTAGGGATTACCCGAGGTACGCAAGTGCCCACTCGCTGGATAGATCAGGGAGCTATTCAGGCTTTGCCTATTATGAAAGTGAAGTCACGAATTATTTCAGGCTTAGTTGAGGTGGCTATTGCTCAGCATGTGAGTGATAAAACCAGTTGGCAACGAATGTTGAAGAATTTAGTAGAGCCTGTTGATTTGGTGGCAAAGCGTGATGAATTGCTGGTTTTGTGTGAGTCTGAAATAGCTGAAGTTACTCAGCGTTTTGGTGACGATGCGATAGAGCTATTGCCTGGTGCAGAAGCGGTAGATATTGAATTTCCAGTGCAGCAATACCCGCTAAAAGTTAAGTCATTTAATTTTGATAAAACGTCTGAGGTCTCAGGTGTATTAGAAGGGATAAAAGGGCAATACCTACTATTGGATACAGGTGTAATTAATATCCGTAAATTTTCAGGGTATGAAGTGAAATTAGAAGTGATGTAGGAGCGCCGCCCTCGGCGCGATTGATAATGGACGGTTTTAACGAACTGCAAGGTCGAAGAGCTCCGTTTTATAATCGCGCCGAGGGCGGACGCTCCTACAATTAATGGTGATTATTGTGAAACCACATGCTAAGAATCTACGGAAGGGGCGGTATTCTGAAGGGAATCGGATTTATTTGATTACAACGATTACTGAAAATCGTATCAAAGTATTTGAAGATTTGGTTTCAGCAAGAATCATCATTAATGTTTTAAAAGAGGAGCAAAGCAGAAAAAGTGTCGAAACATTGTCATTTGTTTTAATGCCAGACCACTTGCACTGGCTGATGCAATTGAATGCAGATAGTCATTTATCTAAAGTGGTGGGGCGGATAAAATCAGTTTCAGCTCATCAATTAGGTGGAAAAATTTGGCAGGCGGGTTTTTATGATCATGCTTTGCGTAAGGAAGAGGATATACAAGGAATAGCAAGGTATATCGTTGCAAATCCATTGCGAGCAGGCTTAGTGGATAAAATTGGTGATTATTCACATTGGGATGCAAAGTGGATGTAGGAGCGCAGCCCTCGGCGCGATTCAAACAGGCTCTTAATTTCTTTGGTATTGTGCATCCACCTATTATTAATCGCGCCGAGGGCGGGCGCTCCTACAATGTATTTTTGTTATTTTTGACGAGGTTGGCGGTACTGCTCTTCTTCATCGTAATACTCAGGAAAGCCAACCGCTTTGGTTAAATCATTAAAATCCATAACGCTGGTTTTCTCACCATTTTTCAACGCCACTAATGATTGTTGCATGGCCTGGATGGATACATTAAGCAAAGTTAGTGGGTAAACCGCTATCTTATAGCCCATAGCCTCTAATTGATCGTGATGCAATATGGGCGTTTTTCCATGCTCAATCAGGTTGGCAACCTTATAGCCATCGACTTGTGAGCAATATTGCTGCATTTCTTCAATGCTTTCGGGGGCTTCTAGAAAGTTGATGTCAGCCCCGATTTCATGAAACATTTGACAGCGAGTAATGGCTTCTTCAAGGCTATCCGTTGCTCTGGCATCCGTTCTAGCCATAATTAAAATATCTGCCCCTTCGTTACGAGCGTCAACAGCCGCTTGAATTCGCATAGCCGCTTCATCTCGGCTAACGATGCTTTTGCCTTTTGTGTGGCCGCAGCGTTTGGGTGCAATTTGATCTTCTAGCATAATGCATGCAAACCCTGCTTTGGCGTAACCCTTTACAGTGCGCTTGATATTTATGGCGTTACCAAAGCCTGTATCACCATCTCCCCAAATAGGGATGGAAACGGCCTCGCAAATATTCTGACCTTGATTTAATAATTCAGCGTATGAAATAAGTCCGGTATCAGGTAGGCCTAAGCGACTGGCTGAAACAGCAAAGCCACTCATAAAAGCGGTTTCAAATCCCGCTTGTTCGCAGAGTTTTGCTGAAATAGCGTCATGACAGCCGGGCATGCTTAATAAACTAGGGCGATCAAGTAATTTTCGTAATGAATCAGCGGGTGATAAAGGCATTTTGGTTTGGCTTCGGTAAGGTAAGGGAGCTGGAAATAAATATGCATCCAGTATTGGGCAGGGTTTTTGTTTGTCTTCAGTCGTGTAGAAAGAGACGCATAGCAGGCTACGGTCGCAACCAGCATCCTGCTTCAAGCGACACTTGCACATCCGTGTGCTACGCAACTTTTCTACACGGCTGAAGGGGGCAAAAAGATTAGAAGAGCTTTAGCGATTCTTATGCTTTTAGTGCCAGCAAGGCTGAATAATTATTTGTTTCCATCTCCCTAAATATTTATAAAAGTGTGATTTTACCTAAGAACCTAGTAAAATGGACTGTTTTTTGATGGGGCACGTCATAGCTATAGC
>ENA-OSET01000645-OSET01000645.1-sediment-metagenome-genome-assembly--contig:-NODE-645-length-38273-cov-3.626689_pt1 | contig 38273 bp, 34 predicted proteins | sample MGYA00237882_ERZ534229 | MGnify/ENA primary metagenome ERZ534229 (study PRJEB26408, sample SAMN06266212) | sediment metagenome | isolation source: Hudson Canyon methane seep mesocosm | place: USA:Hudson... | reverse complement strand
TCTATCGTTGAGTCAAAGGCACGATAGACAACACCCATCGCACCTTTTCCCAGCACGCTTTCGATTTGGTATTTTCCAATCGAATGAGGTAATTCGTTTACTGACATAGTAGAAATACAATATGTTTCATTTATAAGAGCAGCCTAATGCTAATCATCCATTGTTTCATCAAGCATCTTCAGAGCATTATCAAGGCTCCGGTGCATTCGATTAAATGAGCGCCCCAATGATGCAACTTCATCACTCCCCTTAATATTCAACTCTTCTACATTTAAGTTACCCATGCTCACTTCATCTGCTTTTTCTGAAACACGTCTCACGGGTTTTATCACGATTACGTGAAGCATAATATTAAGCAACACACCCAACAAAAGAAACACTCCGATTAACGAACCAATAAAAACATAGAATGTTTCTTCTGCTCTTTTTAACGGAACAGACATGGGTACGGAGACCACCTGAGCGCCAACAACCTCATTAAGCTTCCAACCAAAACCATTACTGTCACCATATGTATTTATCAACGTTTCAGGTGCTTCAGAAGGCTTCCCGTGACATGATAAACAAGCTGGATTGGTAATTCTAATAGGGTGCCCAAGATAGAGTGAAGGCCCCGTAGCCGTCTGGCGCTCACCAACCAGTTCTTCAGATGTTTCACTATTACGAAACCATGAAATAATATCTGACTCCCACTCTGTGGCACGGTTAGCTGGGTTAGTAGGATTAAGTGTGGCTTCTTTATAACTATAATTAGGATACTTCTTTTGCAATGCCTTTACATAACTGTGCGCGGCATAAGCTGGCACCGTTTGAGGTATAAACTGACGACGCTGTTGAACGGCCAAAAGGGGTTTAACTTCATTAACCGTATAATGTCGTACAGCAAGTGCGCTCTCCATCATTATTCGTGCTTTTTCCAATACTTCTTCACGAGCATTTTCTTGCAGTATGTTATATCCCAACAAGCCAGAACACAGTACTCCAAGTAGCGTTGCGATACTTAGAACAAGGTTAAATTTTAGCCGTAATCCCATCATCCTTCCTTTTTATTTAAGTTCTTTTTCTAGCTCTGTACACTTCATCAGGGCCTTATGACCTAACGCGAATTGCCCTAGTTCAAAATTAACATTGTACGTTTGAGTCACAGGCCATGTTGGCCAAAAACCAAGCGTCAACCTGGCAACTTCTCCTTCTTTCATCTCACTAATTAACGTCTGGTAACGTTTCTTAAAACTAATTGAAGTATGGTTTACTATATTCTCAACCGCAATTTGTGGATTTGCATCAATAGTGACGCCCACCCCCTCATAACCAAGGTCTATATTCGATCGTGTTTTAAATAAAACCTGATTTTTTTGTACAATGGCATCTACCGGAGTCTCACCCTGGCCATCCTCAATTAATAGCCTCCGATACGATAATGCACAACTGCCCTTTAGGTTTGACTCTCTAATCAAAGTCCAACTTTCATCAACTTTCAAAGGTAAGCGATCAAGCGCCACCTCTAAGTCTGGTATTATTTTCGAAGTAAGTTCTTCTTGTTTTATCTCTGCTGGTGCAATAACTATTACAGCCGCAATTTTTACACCTGGAGCGTCAACCTGTCTCTCTTTTTTTGGCTGAGTTACTTTTTTCGGAATTACTTTTGCAGTTGATACGACTGGTTTGGGTTTGGGAACTACAGTTTCAACCTTCACTTGTAACGGTACTTTAGGCTTGTTCTCTGAGGGCACTAGTGCTTTTTCCACAGACGGCTCTTGCTTAATTGCTGTATTAGGCTGGCTATCAACTTTATTGTTTTTTTTCTTAGCCCGTGATTGCATGCTTTCTTCATGTGCATCAGGGCGAACCATTTTCGGCTCAATTTTCAAGCCTACCTCAGACTTTGGCTCTAGGTCAGCAGGCTGCACTATCTTTTCTTTAGGCGTGCTAGCGCACCCATTAATAAATAACAGTAGCGTAACTATTACGAATACAAACCTTCGGGGTCTGCGGTGTAAAGAAATCATATACATTAATCCAAATCTACATTCTGAAAAGAGCCATCAGCCATGATGACCGAGCCCCATACACGATCGCTCCCCTGATGATCAGACGGGCTAAATGAAATTAACGAGCCAATACCCAAATCAAGCTCTTTCGTTGCTTCCAGTTTATTGACTAACTCTTCTTCAGTAAAATAGCGACCTGAACGAGTTAATGCCTCACAAAAAATAGCCGCAACAATATACCCCTCCAATGAGACAAAGTCAGGTTCTTCATTAGGGTAGTATCGTTTTATATCCGCTCTGTATTTCAACACACCAGATGAGTACGAGTTATAGAGAGGAACTACCTGCGTAACTAAAATATCTTCAACAAACTCCGGCCCCATTTCTAATAAAAGCTCTGACAATGCGCGAGCGCCTACAAACGACACATTAGCAATATCACCCCAGAACCCAGCCGTACGCATCTGATAAGTAAACGCTGCGCTGGCAGAATAGGTAGCAACGACCACCACGGCATCTATAGACTCCAGCTGCCGTGAGAGTTCAATAACGGCATTATCGACCTGAGCTGTATTTCGCTCATAAATAACTCTCAATATATCCGAAGGCTCCACATTGTATTCAGCCAGTGCTCTCTCAACGCCCATAACCCCATCTTCACCAAAGCTGTCATTCTGATAAAATATAGCTATTCGCTTGGGGTCGATCTCCTTTACCTTAACAAAATAATGGACGATTTCTTCAGTCTCTTCTGCATAGCTCGCACGATAATTAAATACATATCTATCAGGCGGACTATTTCGAAGTAAAGATGCCCCCGACAAACTACCAATAAGCAAAGAATTATGCTCAAGAACCATAGGTAAAATAGCCTTGGCTGTTGGCGTGCCAACATTCCCCAGCATTGCTAATACACCCTTGTCTTTATCGAGAAAAGTCTTCACATTCTTTTTGGCCTGCTCAGGCTCATAGCTGTCATTCCTGGCTACCAGCTGAAGCGTTCTACCATGAATACCGCCCCGTTCATTAACCGATGCAAAATACGTTTCAATACCTATCTTCATCGAACGCCCGAGCTCTTTTGCACTACCACTAAAAGAGGCGCTCATGCCGATCTTAATATTATTTTCTGAAACACCTCTTGCATCTTGCTTACCCAACACGGTGTAAAGCCAGAAATCATGTACCTTATAGTGCAAGGGTTTATAGAACCAGAAACTACTCAATGCAAGCATCACCAAGACGACAAAACCTACCGTAATATGTTGACCACGTCGCGTTTTATTCTTTTTGAATGACCCCATTTTATAACCACTAGATTCAAGGTCTGCTGCTTGGGTATTTAATGAGGCATGGTATTCGTCCACTAGCTGCGACTGAGTTAAATTCTGAATATCTTCCAGTGTTACTGGTTCAACACCACTCGCCGTCGGCATTGAGGCATCTTTTCTGGGAGCAATACGTGTAGCAGAGGGCATTTCCTCAACATCCCCCAACAATCCGACCTTACCAAAGATGGACTGAAACCTCTCTGCATCCTTAAAACTTAGATTCTTCCTAACAATGACTCGCTTGCCACTTATAAGCGACAAATATTGCTTTTCATTAAATTTAAGAACATCTTTTATTCTTTTAACGCTCTCTTCAAGGTTTTTACCGTCTTTCATGCGCCCCGAGAAAATAAACTGATAATGGGTAACTCCACCCACTAAAAGGTCACTCAGTTCTGCAGGGGAAACTACCGCATTGGAAAAAATATCATTCCATAAATCTTTAACTGTAGAGTAACGATGCGCCTTATCAATATGCATTGCTTTATCTATAACACCTTGCAGAACAAGGCATTCGGGATCAAGCTTTTCAAAAGAACTTAACGGTGCGGGATGCTCGTCAAGTTGCTTGCCCATGATAATTTCACGGTTTGCGCCTTTAAAAGGGTTAACTCCCGTTAGACTGAAATAGAGAATGGCTCCGAGAGCATAAATATCTGCTCGTGGGTCAATTTTTCTCTGCCCTTCAATTTGCTCAGGCGACAAATACCCAGGAGTCCCCATAACCATACCTAAGCGTGTATGTTTCAGGTCTTCTTCTGCTAATGGTTTACTGATTCCAAAATCAAGTACTTTTGCAATCGTGTCACCGCCAGAAACCTTCGATATCATTATGTTATTAGGCTTAAGGTCTCGATGAACAACATTTTGCTTATGGGCTGCATGTACACCATTACAAACCTGCTCCATCAGCCAAACGGTTTTCGCTAAGGGCAAACCACCTTTCGAAGAAACAATGTCACCTAGCGTTTCACCTTCCAGCAACTCCATTGCCAAATATACAACACCGTCTTCTGTCTGGCCAAAATCAAAAACACTCACCACATTCGGATGGTTTATTTGACTACAGATCCGGGCTTCACGAAGAAATAATTCAATGAAGTCTTCATCATTGAAACCAGGTCTCAATACTTTAAGAACAACGGGTCTTGATAAGCTGATTTGCCATGCAAGGTAGACAAGACTCATACCACCATCGGCCAAGGGCTTATCAACTCGATAAGCATCCTTTAATATGCGGCCAACTAGGGGGTCATTCATTATGTTGTTGATATTAAGGTGTGCCTCGCTCAATGGTCTCTATTAACTCTGAGAAAATAGTGGCATCAGGAAATACTTCTCGACCAGCCTTAGCAGTTAAAAGTGCACGTTCATTATCGCCAGACTCTACATGGCTATTCACACTTTCAACTAAGGATTGCTCTACCGCTTCAATGCCTTGTAGTGCATCGATATTATCCGGATCAATAGACAATATGATCTTATAAGCATCGTATGCATTCGATCCTGGAGGTGAAACCAAACGTCCAATTCGATTATAAGTTTCTGCGACTTTAAATAGCTTAGTTACTTTTGCTGACTTTTCAGGGCTTAAACGCTGAATTTCTTTATTTTCCCGAACAGGGTCACTCTTTATTCGTGGAGTGTCTGGCTGTTGAGGCACATTTACGGAAGCGGCATTAACTGGCTGAGCTGTTTGGGGGGATAGTGAAACTTCATTAGATGGCTCCGAAATAAACATAAAACCCGCCAAGGTAGCCATAGCAATAACAGATCCTGCTCCGAACAACTTAAGTCCTGCACCAGACGAAGACTCACCTCCAGACTTAGACGTAAGCGCTGCAATAAACTCTTCCGCATTCTGAAAACGGTCAATGGCCTTTTTCGCTAAGGCTTTTTTTATCACCTTATCTAAATACTTTGGCAGCTTGGTATGAACCGTTGATGGAGGAGATGCTTCAACATTAATGATTTTCTGAGTAATGGCTGTTGTTGAGTCTGCATTAAAGCAATATTGTCCTGTAAGCAGCTCATACAAAATAATGCCTACGGCAAATAGATCAGACCGAGCATCGGCAGGCTCTCCTACGCACTGCTCAGGAGACATATACTTAGGGGAACCAATAATCGTCCCAATCTGTGTCATTTCTGAGTTGCCTAATTTGGCTATACCGAAATCGGCAATTTTTGCTACACCATCACTGGCGATAAAAATATTTGCGGGTTTTAAATCTCTATGAGTAATGCCATGGTGATGAATTCGGGCTAAACCATCCAGAACATTCTTAATAATCATCACACCCTGATCAACAGTAAAAGGTGTCTGCTCATCAAGCATATGTTTAAGCTCTTGTCCTTCAACATATTCCATTACAAAAAAAGGGCAGCCATCCTTTTCACCGGCATCAAACACCGCCACAATATTCGGGTGGGTCAGCTTTCCTGCCGCCCGCATTTCGTTTCTGAAACGCTCCCTAAACTCACACGAAGGATTGTTTTCTAAAAGTGCCTTATGAACCGTTTTTACAGCCACCATGCGTTGAAAGTCTGGATCATAACACTTGTAGACCTTACCCATGGCCCCTTCGCCCAGCTCCGATATAATTTGATACTTACCAAATGAAGCATCATCGTCTCGATTAGCAGGAATTACTACGGTATCTGACATATAAAAAACCTAAAAACAGTACTTTTCATTTCAAACTATTTGTATTTCAAACTATGCGGCATGCTTAATTCTGGGGAAACAAAAAGAATTCCCCAGCCTCATGCCCTGCATACTTTATTGCTCCATAGTCAGGTACCTGCTCATGAGCCAGCGCCCTTGACCCTCTTCTCACATCACCCAGTACAGAAACAAACAAACTATTGCCATCTAGTACACGATTATTGGTTTCCAGCACATTAATGAAAGCCTTAGCAAATATAGAGTGCTTCCCTCCGCCTGAGTCAAGTACTGGACGAACACCACCTGCCGTTAACACCGTTCTCGCTTTAACGTCTGTCATTACATCAAGCCATTCTGTAATATCATCATCCGATAAATCTAGATTTTGACGCGCCACAGATGCTGTTGAAAGTGTACCCGCATAACAGGAGTCCGCCACAACCATCACATGATTTGCTTTCATGGTATTAAGCTGGTCTGAAATTGATACATTTGATAACCAGTTGGCTGAGTTGCCAGGCTCCGCATCGACAGGTAGCCAAAACCCTCGCTCGTTACTATCATCCAAGTCTCCATGGCCCGCATAGTAGATAAGTAAATTATCTTCTTCAGCCAAACTGTCTCTAAGGTCATTAATAGCAGATAAGATTTCATATCGGTTGGCATTAAGTAACAAACGGGTATCAAAACCGTATCGTTTGTTCAGCACATTCGCCACCGCCGTAGCATCAGAAACCGCCGTCTTTAAATTAACATAATTGGCATATTCATTATTACCAATCACCAAGGCATAAAACTTGCCGTATTTATCTGATGATATATTGGTGCTGCTTTGGGAAGATAAATGCTGCTCTGTTGCAACTGAAGCCTGAGGGGAATCAAGAAACATAGTAAAATCAAAACCAACAATTTGTTCCGCCTGATCAATTGCACTCATCGATACCTGTGTGCGCTTACTCTCAATAGGTACATTCAGGAAAAATAAATTAAATTCATCTAACTCAACACGTTGACCATTAACCATAAATTCTGAAACACCCGCCTGCGCTTCAACTTTCCCTATCACCTCACGCTCACTCACTGCATTTCTCAGCAATGCACTTGGGCCACTTCTCGTGAGCGAAATAGGAGGGTCAATGATGTGAATAGTGGGAGGCGAATATTTAGATAATGAGGTTGCACTTGCCACTGAGGTCGAGGAGCGCTTTGCAGCTAGTTCTTTTTGCTTCTTACTAATAGCGGCCTCATTTTGCGCTTTATATTGCTGCAAACCCTCTACATCAACCTGAAGCTTGCTAAGCTCGGCTTCAAGTTCTTGCGTAGCAACAATAGTCGACGCATATTGAAGATTATCGTTACCTAAGCCTGATGCTTTTCTATACCAGTTCAGGGCAACAATTGAATCTTTCTCTACCCCTAAACCTTTTTCGTATAGGTTTCCTAAGTTAATTTGAGCCCGTGTCAGCCCCTGCTTTGCTGCTTTCTTGTACCAAACTGCAGCTAACTCATAATCCGGCTGGAGCCCCATCCCTTTCTCATAAATTTCACCTACATAAGCTTGAGCTTCAGGGTCTCCTGTCTGCGCTTGGGGCAACCATGTTTTCAATGAAGTCGCATAATCCGCCCTATCAAAAGCAGTATACTCACCGCCACGAATAGCACACTCAGAAGCGGTGATTTTGACTGGCTGGCGGGATGTCATAAAACGAGAGCGCTTACCTAGCTGCTTAAGTTTCCCTGGTAGCAAACAATCAACAACCATTAACTGGTCTGCGGCTTCGGTACCGCCTGCGGGTTCAACGACCTCAGTAGCGCAACCTGCTAAACCTAAAGCTAACACCACGAAACCCATTCTTAGCATACCGACTTGCTCCAACATAACTTTCAAACTCCAATGATACATCATCATATTTCCATGCTCCCTTACCGCCAAGCCAATCAAGCCATGGCACTGCCGCTATAATACCGTTTATTATTTCTTCTTGTTCTTTTATTGTGCGCCATGATCAATTTCATACTTTGTACGCTTCAGTACATTAATAATATCTTCACTAAAACTATTCCAGCCATCGTTGTGCCCTCTTACAGGTAGTTCAATAAGTTCAGCATTCTTTTGCTTTGACGCAAATTGTTTAACCCATTCAGGCCTAATCACAGAGTCGTTAGGCGAATAAAAATGTATTTGATGGACTTTGTCATTTAAACCCAAGCTAAGCGATGGATCCAATGAGCCCACCAGCTCTGAATACTGGTTATGTTCAACCCACTGTTTAACCTGCAAGTTACCCGCAATAGTCACCACTGACTTAACATTATGCATTCTTTCAGCCATCAACATTGCCAGCGTCCCACCGCCACTGTGGCCCACTAAAATCAGTGGGTAATCAGGTAAGGCTTTATTTAATGCTCCCACCATACTTTTCACAACGTCATCACCGTACCGACCATGGGTATACCAATAAACAGAGCAACGATCATCATCTAAGTCATAGTAACAGGGTCTTCCGAGATAAACCGAAGGCACATCTAATTTTATAAACCACCCTAACAATAAAGGACTATCGGATGTTGGTTCATATGAAACTTGATGCCGACTCCGCCATGGAACACCATCTCCATCAATAAAAACCACAACAGCCCCGTCATCCCCCGCATCTAAGTTAAACGATAGCAGGTGCTGAAATTTACCGCCTGAAACCACTTTATAATCTTTCCCCGCATTTTCAAAAACCTTATAAGCAGGCAGAGAGCAAGCGCTAATCACACACAGATAAAAGGCTGCAATAATTGTTTTCAATAACAAGCCTCCTTTCAAGCGTAATAAGATTCTTATGCTAGGCTTATTTACACTGAGTTCTTGCTTCATTATCGACCGTTAGCGTTAGATTAATTAACAATTAAGGAAGAAATGTGAAATTCCACTACTTGATGCGCATTTTTAATGGGTTCCGCATTTACTTTAAAAGATTGGTTTTGTATAAATAGACTCATCCAAGTATATATTAGTTACTAAACATAGATAGCTTAGCCACTATTTGCAGCTACGGATCAAAAAGTAAATCATCCGTAAGCAGACACTCACCTAATTTAAAGACGGCATAAATGGACTTGTTAGACATTCAAGGTTTGCTCACCCCTATTGATGGGGAAAATTCTTGCGGTCAAGATTTGAGAGAAACATCAAATCCTGACTATCAGACACTGAAAGATACCCGTAGGGCCATTGCAGGGCTCGCTAGATCCAGAAAATTTGATAGTGACGCTAACCATGAGATCAATACCCATTGGCAAACAATTTTTAACCTTGCTCCCAAAGTAATTAAAGAGCAGGCTAAAGATCTTGAGGTTGCCGCATGGCTTACAGAATCAGCACTCAGGTTACATGGCTATGCTGGTTTACGGGCAGCACTGACTCTTAGCAAGGGCTTAGTCGACCAGTTTTGGGACAACCTATACCCCTTACCTGATGAGGACGGCATTGAAACTCGCGTGTACCCATTATCAGGCCTAAACGGTGAAGATGGCTCAGGCACATTGATTTTACCGCTGAAAAATGTAGAGTTAAGCGAAGACGATGACCAGCCCTTTACCTTCAACCTTTATTCTCGTTGCCTGGAAGCGGAAACCATTACCGACCCAGAGGCTCGGCAACAACGAAATGAAAGCATTGGGATGACGATCCAGGCTATTAATAGCCAAGTAAATGCATCGTCTAATCAATTTTATCAGTCAATGATTGAAGATATTGAAGTAAGTCTGGTTAATTTCAATGAAATGACGACGATACTGGATGAGAAATGCGGACTAGCTGACTCGCCTCCAAGCTCTGCCATCAAGAAAACCCTTGAAGGGGTCTTGGAAACGCTTAAATCATTAACAAAGAATAAGCTGGCAATAATGGAAGAGTCCACAAACGATACAGACGATTCGAATACATCAAGTGCCGTAACACCACAGTCTGCTGCTCCAGTTCATCAAGCATCAGCAGCAACAGGGCCAATAGCATCAAGACAAGATGCATTAAATAACCTGCTTTTGGTGGCTAACTATTTTCGCCAGACTGAGCCTCATTCTCCACTTTGTGGTGCCCTTGAAAGGGTCGTTAAGTGGGGTAATATGTCACTGCAAGCGCTTATGATCGAATTAATACCCGATCCAACGGCCAGAGCCAACTACAGTGTGCTAACCGGTATCGACCTTGGAGAAGACGCTCTGCCTATTGGCCAGCTATCACAATCAGCCAAGACAGTAGAAACCACACAAGATTCAAGCACTACTCCAAACGAAGTTGTACCGGAGCAAGCGCCAAAAAGTAATGATTTCGGCCAGGAAGAAAACCTGGGCGGCTGGTAATTAAATTATTTAGAAACCTGTTTTTGAGTGAACAGAATATATAAACGAGGGATACAACATGTCTGACAGCTTACAAGATAAACTTTCGAGAGTACGGAAACCACGTGTTCATATTACTTATGATGTAGAAACCAATGGTGCTCAAGAGAAAAAAGAATTGCCATTTGTTGTGGGTGTAATGGGTGATTATTCAGGTGATAACACGGCCTCTAAAAAAGCGATGAAAGAACGTAAGTTTGTTCAGATCGATAGAGACAATTTTAACGATATCATGGGCAAAATCGAACCGACTTCTGACCTTAAAGTAGATGACAAACTATCAGGCGAAGATGGAAAGCAGATGGGCGTTAGTCTGCAATTCAACTCCATTGAAGATTTTGAGCCACAAAATATTGTTAAGCAAGTAGAACCGTTAAAGCAGCTACTTGAAGCACGAAACAAACTTCGTGATCTAATGAGCAAAGCTGACCGCTCAGATGAGCTAGAAAGCGTATTAGAAGAAGTGCTTAAAAATGCAGATTCCATTGCATCATTATCAAGTGAATTAGGCATAGAAGCCGATAAACCAGAAGGAGAAGAATAATGAGTGAAGCAGAAGCACAAGGCCAGGGAGCAGAAGCTCAAGAAGCCGAAGCACTCAGTTTTCTTGACCAGGCTTTAACAGCAACCAAACAAACAGAACCAGACACCGCTAAAGATTTACTTGCTAACCTTACCAAGCAAGCAATGGCTGGCACACTAACATGGGATCGTAATCTTACGGTCACTATTGATCGAGCAGTGAGCAAAATTGACCAATTAATTTCTGCCCAGTTAGCAGAGATTATGCACAGTGAAAAATTCCAGAAGCTTGAAGGTTCTTGGAGAGGTATGCATCACTTGGTAATGAACTCTGAAACAGGTTCGTCACTAAAAATTCGCATGCTTAACGTCAGTAAAAAAGAACTCTTTAAAGATCTTGATAAAGCGGTTGAGTTTGATCAAAGCCAAATTTTCAAAAAAGTGTACGAAAGTGAGTTTGGTATGGCCGGCGGTGAACCGTATGGCACCCTTATAGGTGACTATGAGTTTACTAACCATCCTGATGACATTGATTTATTAAGTAACATGGCAGGCGTGGCCGCTGCAGGCTTCTGCCCCTTCGTTTCTGCTGCGGGTGCAGAGATGTTTGGCTTTGAAGACTTCACTGAGCTTTCAAACCCTCGTGATCTTGAAAAGATTTTTGAATCTCAAGAATATATTAAAATGCGTAGCTTCCGTGAATCTGAAGATTCTCGTTTCGTATCACTAGTCATGCCTCGCGTACTTTCAAGACTTCCGTATGGAGATGCATCCAAGCCTGTTGAAGAGTTCCGCTACGAAGAATTCCCTCTTGATGAGCAAGGCAAAGCATTAGATGTTGCTCATGACCAATACGCATGGATGAACGCAGCCTATGCAATGGGCACTACGCTGACAAATGCATTCTCACAATATAGCTGGTGTACAGCCATCCGTGGCGTTGAAGGTGGTGGTAAGGTTGAAGGTCTTCCTTCTCACTTATTCAAGAGTGACGACGGCGATATTGACCAGAAGTGCCCCGCAGAAGTGGGTATCACTGAACGTCGTGAAGCTGAACTTTCTAAAATGGGATTCCTTCCACTATGTCACTTCAAAAATACTGACTACGCAGTATTCTTTGGAGCACAAACTATGCAGAAGCCCAAGAAGTATGACGACCCGGGCGCAACGGCCAATGCTGAAATTTCTGCACGCCTTCCATACATCATGGCTACATCACGTATCGCCCACTACCTGAAAGTAATGGCTCGAGACAAGATTGGTTCCTTTATGGAAGCACAAGATGCAGAGCGTTGGTTGAACCGTTGGATAAACACTTATACCAACAGCAACCCTGATGCCAGTGCTGAAATGAAATCTAAATTTCCACTAGCCGAAGCGAAGATTAAGGTTCAGGAAAACCCTGGCGCGCCAGGATGCTACAGTGCCGTTGCGCACCTTAAGCCTTGGTTACAAATGGAAGAACTAACTGCATCACTACGCATGGTGGCAGACATTCCAACGTCAGGTTAAAACTGACATATAAGGGGGCGGGTGACCTCCCCTTTATAATCTCTTTTCAAATTACACACCTTAAAATTAACAACTGGCATAACGATTCCATGCTCTCAGCAACCATAGAACAAATATTACAAGCAATGGAATCAGGGGATGCAACCAACAGCAACTCCACAAAATCATTACAACACCTATTTTCCGGTATTTTAAAAAGCATTGAAGAAGCAGGCTTTCCACCGCCTAAATCTAACGACGACTTTTGGCTTTGGGTTAACAAAATAATTGCTGAAATTGATACTAAAATTACAACTCAACTCAATGCCATATTACACCATCCCAAAGTAATCCAACTAGAAAGCACTTGGCGTAGCTTATTTGATCTCGTTGATTTCTCGCTGGGGCGAAAGAATATCAAGATACGTGTCCTTGATATTAACTGGGCAGAGATAACTAAGGACGTCAACCGAGCCGCTGAGTTTGATCAAAGCCAATTATTTCAGAAGGTATACAGCGACGAATTTGATATTCCCGGGGGAGAACCATACGGCACCCTCATTGCCGATTTTAGTGTATCCCATAAACCATCACCCGAGCATCGCTATGATGATGTACCCACAGTAGAGAGACTTGGAGAAATCGCAGCAGCTTCATTCGCCCCCCTGCTGATTAATGCGGCACCTCAGTTATTCGGCTTAGATGATTTTGACCAGTTAACACAACCCGTCAACTTCCATGATATTTTCCAAGAAGCAGAATATCGCGCATGGAACCGTTTACGAACACACTCAGATGCGAGGTTTCTTGGTATTACATTACCAAGAACTCTGCTAAGAACACCTTATACAATTAAAATTGATACCGTTGGTGGTATTAGGTATGAAGAGTCTACGGCTCATGCATCCAAAAATAATTATGTATGGGGCAACGCCAATTTTTCATTGGCCAAAGTGCTAATTAGAGAGTTTTCAGAGGTTGGCTGGTTTTCGCATATACGAGGCATTCCAAGAGATAAACTGGCGGGAGGTGTTGTTCCCGATTTAACGGTAGACTATTTTTCAACTGATAAGAAGCCAATAGCTGACAAGCCTATTGCAGATATCATTATCTCAGATAACAAAGAACGTGAGTTAAGTGAGTTAGGGTTTATACCATTCTGCCAATGTTATGATTTACCCATGGGCGCGTTCCATACAACGCCCTCATTACATAAACCCAAGGTGTATGACGACAGGCAGGTAACTATTAATGAAAAGGTTGCATCCTCCCTTCAGCATGTGCTTTGTGGCTCACGCTTTGCGCACTATATTAAGGTCATGGCGCGAGATAAAATTGGCTCCTATGTTCGTGCAGATGAATGTGCCTCACTCATACAAAACTGGCTTAATGAATATACGGTTGCACAAGAAGACGCTGAATGGCAGATGCAGGCTAAATACCCCTTACGAAACGCAAAGGTCGACGTAAAAGAGAGCCCCGATAAACCTGGCTCTTACTGGGTTGATATTAATCTACAACCACATTATCAAGCCGATAGCTTGGTCTCTGAATTACACCTTACTACGGAATTAACACCGCCACGTTTAACGTAGTAGTACGAAATAAGGATACTATGCCATGGGCCAACCAAAGAAAGGTCAATTACTAAGAGCATCAATACTAGACCGTTTAATTGACGAACGTCCAGACCAAACTAAAGAACCTGAAAAACAAAGACACCAGCTTATGAATGAGATACGGGATGGAGTACGTAGAGATTTGGAAATTCTTTTAAATACTCGATTTCGAGGTTTATCACCTCCAGAAAGCTGTACCGAACTTGAAGAATCGCTACTTAATTATGGCCTGCCAGACCTGAATACATTCAATTTCGTCAGTGGTAGCAGTCGAGAACAGTTTTGCACGATTGTTCAAGACCACATTAAAAAATTTGAGCCACGGTTCAAATCAGTTCATGTATCTATTCCGGATGATAATAAAGTAATGGGTGATAGTTTAGATTTTCGTATAGAAGCAATCATGTATGCAGACCCAGCCCCTGAAGAGATTATTTTTGACTCATCCCTTGAGCCCATCACTAATATTGTTCAAATTGGTGAGGTGCGCTGATGTCAGATGAACTTTTGTCCTTTTATGAGAAAGAACTCGCATTTTTACGCCAGTCAGGCGCTGAGTTTGCAAAGGCGCACCCGAAAATAGCCGGACGCTTACGCATTAGTGACGATGTAGTAGAAGACCCACATGTATCTAGATTACTAGAAGGTGTAGCCTACCTTAATGCGCGCATTCAACAGAAACTGGATGATGACTTTCCAGCTTACTCAGATGCGCTGCTTTCAAACCTCTACCCTCACTACTTGCGCCCTATTCCATCAATGTCCATCGTGCAATTTCAACCCGAGCATGACCTGGATGCGGTAATGAAAATCCCAAAATCTTCATTAATTGAAAGTGGCTCTTTCCATGGAAAGACATGTCAGTTTCAAACCGCATATACTTCTGACCTAGTGCCAATAAAAGTCACTAAAGCACGCCTGCAAGAGCGCCCATTTGTAACACCGGGAGCCAAAGAGGTTCATGGCGCTGAGGGAGTTATCCACATTCAACTCGAAACCCACACACCAGAAATTAATTTTAGTGATCTGGAATGTGAGCACCTTCGCTTTCACCTGAAAGGCCAAGCGCAGCATATTTACCCTCTCTATGAACTAATACTCAATCAAGCAGAGCAAATCGTTGTTGCTTCTGATGACGGCAGTTTCAAGTTAGTTAAACCCTCTCATTTAAGGGCCGTAGGGTTTGAAGAAGATGAAGGTTTATTACCATACCCGGCCCAATCATTTATCGGTTATCGCTTATTAACTGAATTCATGGTATTTCCTGAAAAGTTTTTATTTTTTGACCTTTGTAATATCAAGAATTGGTTTCCTAAAAACACCCATAAAATTGATCTTTATATTTACACTACAAGCGGAAATCAAGAACTAGAAAGACACCTTAATGAAGAATATTTTGCCCTCAACTGCACTCCCGTTGTTAATCTTTTTCCTCATCGAGCAGAGCCTATTTCACTAGAGCACGAACATGATAGCTATCAAGTGATTCCTGATGCCCGCTTTCCAGAACACTACGAAGTATACTCAATAGATAAAGTAGTAGGTTTAACCGGGGATGGAAAAAAGACCGAGTACAAACCATTTTACGGACTAAACCACAGTGATATCCAGCGACATGAGCAACGTTTCTGGCATGGTGAGCGACGAACAACTAGCGACGGTGAAATGGGAAATGAAACAGGCTCTGAAATAGACATTTCTTTGGTCGACCTGAACTTTAGCCCCGTTGAAGCCGAAGACGAAACCATCGCTATTACTTCACTTTGCTTTAATCGAAATACACCTGAAAAATTACCATTTGGTGGAGGTCAGCCACATTTTAAACTAGTTGATCTTGGGATTATGCTTAAGAGCATTGACACCTTAACAAGGGTGACAAGTACAATAAGACCACCTCAAGGCAATGGAGCCCGATGGAGACTTATTTCACACTTGTCTCTTAATCACTTATCTCTCGATGGAGACAATGCAGCAGGTAAACTGAAAGAAATATTATCTCTTTATGATTTCACAGATACCGCGGCGAGCCGAGCATTAATCAACTCGATTCAAGACATTCAAACCCGCTCAATAACAGCCCCTATTACATTACATGGTAGAACAGCTATCTGCAGGGGAACAGAAATAGAAGTACTGTTTGATGACTCACTTCTTTCAGGAAGTAGTGTTTATCTTTTTTCATCAGTATTACAACAATTCTTCTCACTATACTGTTCCATCAATTCATTTACGCGCTTAATCGTACGATTAAAAGGCAGAACTGAGGCATATAAAATATGGCCCCCCAGAATCGGCGAAAAAGCACTTATTTAATTGAAAAAATCGAGTCAGAGCCATGGCGGTTTGACTTTTTTCAATTGGTAAGACTTCTTGAAAAGCAAGCTCATAGTAATGAGCAAACAAATCAGGATGTCGGTGAATTTGCACCTGTAAACCGCGAGTCGGTTCGGTTCAAATCTAACCCTCATCTGAACTTTGAGCCTGCACCTGTAAAAACAGTAAAGAGGAAAGAAGGACAATCTGAAAAAAACAGCAATGAGCCTTTCAATACGCAATGGGAGCTAGAAGTTAACTTCTGGGGGTTAAACGGTAGTGCAGGTGTATTACCCTTTCACTACTCTGAGTTAATCATACAAAGGCTGCGCGCAAAAGATCATGGTTTAAGAGACTTTCTCGATATTTTTAATCACCGAAGCCTCTCCTTGTTTTACCGTTCATGGCAGAAACACCGCCCTTGGCTAAAACATCCAGGAAAGAATGACACGGTATCAAAGTATCACACTAATTGGCATCAGGAGATTTTAAAAAGCCTTACCGGTTTATCGGGTGAGCAAGACGCATCATTCAATAAGCCTGAAGGCGCTTGGTTAAACTATGCTGGGTTTGGGGCTGCACGAGTTTGTAACCCCTCGATGCTAAAGCAAGCAATCCATCACCATTTTGGACTCTCTGTACGTATTAATCAGTTTAAAGGGCAATGGGAACAGATGCCTCAAGACGTAAGAACCCGTCTAGCGGATAGAAAAAGCAATGGAATGAACAATGCGCTGGGTGCAAATGCCTTATTAGGCAAGCGCTGCTGGAATGCACAAAACAGGTTTGAAGTTGAAATTGTTGATATTGAATATGAGCAATTCATGAAATTCTCGCCAGGCTCTCATAATTTGAATGCACTTTATGAGTTAATTAAATTTAAAGTAGGAACAGAGCTCGATTTTGATCTAACGTTAAAGGTACGAGAAAGCAGATTAAAATCCGCCAGTTTTAATTCGGGCGATCGCCCACAATTAGGATGGAATTCACGTTTACATAACCAAAAAAAATCTGACGAAATCATAAAGATCAGTGTTTCTAAACACGGAATGCATCGATTGGCCACAGAACAGAAACAAACAGGATAAAAAAATGTTCAACGTTAATTTAAAAGCACTAGTTGAAAGAATGAACCCAACGCTCAAGGAGTCCTTGGATAATGCAGCGGGATTATGCCTTAGCAAAGGGCATTACAATATTGAAATTGAACATTGGCTACAGAAAATACTGGAAAAATCAGATACTGATGCAGAAAAAGTGATTAGTCATTTTGGCGGTAATGTAGGTAAAGTATTGTCTGAGCTTACCGCTGCACTGGGTAAATTAAAATCGGGAAACACCAGAACACCTTCATTGTCTCAAACGCTTCAAGAAGCCACAAAATATGCGTGGATGATTGCTTCTGTTGATATGGCTCACGGAAGCATTAGTTCTGGCCACCTACTTGCTGCTTTACTCAACGATGAATCTTTACGACGTCAAATCGTTGAGTCTTCACCCAGTTTAGACCAAGTCCCGGCAACAGATGTTCGTGCAACCGTTCAGGCCACGTTCGGTACCACAACTGAGTCCCGACATGAATCACGCTCTCCAGTCGTTGAAGGTCAATCGCCCCAACCCGGATCGGCGGCTGGTTCAGCCTTGACCAAGTTCACTGTTAACCTGACAGAAAGGGCTCGCAATAACGAAATAGATCCGGTTCTAGGACGAGATTCAGAAATCAGGCAATGCATAGATATACTAACCCGACGTAGACAGAACAACCCAATTTTCACAGGCGAAGCAGGGGTTGGTAAAACAGCTGTAGTAGAAGGTTTGGCATTACGCATTGCCAATGATGATGTACCCACTCCCTTAAAAGGCGTGGCTATTCTTTCCCTAGACCTTGGCTTATTACAAGCAGGAGCCAGTGTTAAAGGTGAGTTTGAAAACAGGCTTAAGTCTGTAATCGAAGAAGTTAAAGCATCACCAGCCCCAATCATTTTATTTATTGATGAAGCACATACACTCATTGGTGCGGGAGGAAAAGAAGGTCAAGGTGATGCCGCAAACCTACTTAAACCCGCACTAGCAAGAGGCGAGCTTCGAACCATTGCAGCAACCACATGGGCAGAATATAAAAAATACTTCGAACGCGATCCCGCCTTAACTCGACGATTCCAGGTTGTTAAAGTCGATGAGCCAACAGAGTCCGTCGCCATAGACATGATGAGAGGCATTTCAAAATCACTTCAAAAGCACCATAAAGTGCGGATATCTGATGATGCCATTATTCAATCGGTGAAACTCTCTGCACGTTATATTCCTGGGAGACAACTACCGGATAAGTCCGTTAGCCTGCTCGATACGGCTGCCGCACGAGTATCATTAAGCCAAAGTGCCACGCCATCAGTAATTGAAGATACAAGACGTCGTATTAATCAACTTGATACCAACCTGGCTATGCTAAACCAGGAAAATGCATCTACAAATAATTGTAATGAACAAATTGCAGAAGCAGAAGCAGAAAGAACAGCCGCTTTAAAAGAGCTCGAGAACCAAGAACTGCAACTGGAACAAGAGAAAGCAATAATCGAACAAATCCGCTCAATTAGAGATGAAATTGAAACAGATTATTTCTCTAGAACAAATTCTAAACCGGAAAATGAAAGTGAGGGTGAGAGTGAAGGCGACGAAAATGGCGATAGCTTATCCCCAGAACAGCTTTCAGAGCTTCAAGATAAGCTAAAAGTATTAGATGCTGAGCTCGCTGAAACACAGAAAAACGCACCTCTTATGCAGGCTCACGTTGATGGCCAGGCGGTCGCTGACGTAGTCGCTAACTGGACGGGCATCCCTGTAGGCAAAATGGTCGGTGATGAAATTAATGCCATACTGCACCTAAAGGACCAGTTAGAAACCCGAGTTATTGGACAGTCTCACGCTCTGGAAGCCATTGCTCAAGCAATTAAAACATCAAGAGCGGGTCTTACCGACCCAAGAAAGCCCATTGGTGTTTTTATGATGGTAGGCTCTAGCGGCGTTGGTAAAACAGAAACGGCACTTGCACTGGCCGACACCCTCTTCGGAGGCGAGCAGAACATCACCGTGATTAATATGTCTGAGTTCAAAGAGGAGCACAAGGTATCAATGCTACTGGGTTCTCCTCCAGGCTATGTTGGCTACGGTGAAGGTGGTGTACTAACAGAAGCCGCTCGCCGAAAGCCTTATTCAGTAATATTGCTCGATGAAATGGAGAAAGCACACCCCGGTGTTCAGGATGTGTTTTATAACCTCTTCGACAAAGGAACAATTAAGGATGGAGAAGGACGAGACATCGACTTCAAAAACACAGTCATTATCATGACATCAAACGCGGGAGGAGAAGCGATTCAAGCTATCTGCACCCAGCAAGAAGAAAGACCCGACCCTGAAGTGCTATTGGATAGCATGCGACCTGAACTTTTGAAATCATTTAAGCCTGCATTCCTAGGACGAACCAATGTAATCACTTACTACCCTCTAGATGATGAAAACCTCATGAAGATTTGTAAGATCAACATGAACCGAATTGGAAAAAGGGTACAGGAGCATTACAGCGCAGACTTCAGTTATGATGAAGATGTATTACTGCATATTGTTGCCAGAAGTCAGGAAGTCGACACTGGGGCTCGTAATATTGAGGCCATATTGAATAAAACCCTGCTACCTGAACTCGCGACCGAATGCTTAAGTCGTATGGCAGAGGGTGAATCAATAAATACTATTCACATTGGTGTGGATGAACAGGACACGTTTAGCTATCAAATTAGCTAAATAAACCCTCGTGTTAATTGAACACCCTAGGGTGTTCAATTTAGTTATTCCAGATAAAAAAATTAGTCGGAAATAGTGAACCTTTATGGCTCGAAAACCCCGCTTTAACCTTAAAGACCACCCGCAATATATTATGCAGCGAGGTCATAACCGTCTCCCGTGTTTTTTTGACAAGGAAGACTACGGTTACTTTCTCGATTGTCTGGAAAAATCCGCACGTCAATATCAGTGTGAAGTACATGCTTACAGTTTATTAGAAACTGAAATTCATATTCTGGCTACACCAAAAATTCAAGGTGGCGTATCGCAGATGATGCAGTCATTGGGTAGACGCTATGTACAATACGTAAACCACCGATACCATCGTAGTGGCACACTATGGGAAGGAAGATATAAATCAACGCTGGTAGATGCCGCTGGGTATCTCATTACATGCTACCGATATATTGAATCCCTAGCCGTTGAAAGGGGCTTAGCCGATACGATAGATAAGTACCCATGGTCCAGTTATTTAAATCACGCTCAAGGACAAGAAAGTTCACTATTAACTGAGCATTCAATGTTTAGCGAATTGGGCGAAGATGAAGAAAAATCACGAAAGCAGTATCGCGAGTTATTTCGTTATGAAATTGATCCCGGCACAAAAAAGCATATTGTAGAGACTTTAAATCTTGAGTTGGTGCTTGGTGGCGATTTATTTAAGAGTCGTATTCAGAATCTTGTTGACCGCCCAGTCAGGCCGTTAAAACGAGGCCGCCCTCCCAAGAGTAAAGAGTGGGAAGCCTAATGAACATGCTTGACTCAAATAAGGACTCCGCCACAGCTAAAAACAGGACCTCTGCCGACAACGATCTTACTGTTGCTTATATCACTGAAGGCATAGAAAAAGTGCTTTCCGCTACAGAAATTGAAGCTCAAGAGAAACCTGCTGCGCTTTTGGCAATAGGAGGTGCTCTCAACGGAACATTATTCAATTTAGAAGACACAGAAATCACTGCTGGCCGAAGTCATAAAAACAAAATTCGTTTGGAGTTTATCGGTGTTTCTCGGTCTCATTTCAAACTTTACGAAACCAACAATTGTTGGTTTATTCAAGACACAAACTCAAAGAACGGTACTTATGTAAATAACAAAGCAATCTCCACCCCTACAAAGCTAAATAAGGGTGATATCATTAAGGTGCTTAGCATGGCCTTCAAATACCTACCTCAAGGCGATAGCGAACGACTTGCTTACGACAAACTAAGCCTAGTCGCAAATACAGATGGCCATACGGGTTGCTTTAATAAGTGCTATTTCAATGAACAGCTCGAAGAAGAGGTCACTGCAGCTCGCATCACCAGACAAGACCTCTCTTTAATTGTTTTTGACCTAGACCACTTTAAAAATATTAATGATACGTTTGGCCATGACGCTGGAGACTATGTTCTGAAAGAAATTGCTGACATGGTTCGAATAGAAGGCATTAGAGAACAAGATATTTTTGCCCGATATGGAGGAGAAGAGTTTGTTATCATTCTACCTCAAACCAATATCACTCATGCTCAGGAAATAGCAGAAAGGATTAGATGCTTAATAAGAGATAATACTTTTATCTACGATAGTGAAAAGCTGTCTCTAACAGCCTCATTCGGAATAGCCTCTTATCGAAGAGATATACTATCTGGTACAGACCTTTTCAAAAGAGCAGATGAAGCCGCTTACCGCTCAAAAAAATCTGGGCGTAATCAGGTTACAGTTTTCATTTAACTACCTCAAAAGAGCCAAAATCATTTACGTAATGTGAGATATCTCCTACACCAATGTAAGAGATTGTCTATTGACCCCTACTAGCAATCGACCTAATATATCGCCTCGTCAGGATGACATCGTAATCCAAAATAATAACAAGGATGTGTGTAAGACTGGATGATTATTAAGGTAATCACCCTTTTAATTTCTTAGCACCTATCTCATTTCGATTCAAATACCCTGCATTACATAAATCAAAAAGATAAACCTTCGAGTTTGTTGATGGGCTGGATGCCTATGATTTGTAAATTTACCAACGAATCAATATAACAATTAACATCTGTACTCAACGACATAAACCAGGGAAGGATCATGTCAGCTGTAAACGTATGCACCTCATCACTTAACCGTCGCGTTGATAAAACTAGAGTTGCAGTAAGCAATAATCGCTCACTCGTTCAAGGTGAAGACCAAACCAGACTTTGGTCTGACAAGACACAGATTTTTCATAAAAGCCAAAGACAACAACCTAGCGCGTTACTCCCCCCTCAAGCGACTAATGATTCCTTATTTACAAAGTTTGACTGCACTAATCATTCAAACAGTGTTGGCATTCTGGCTGCACGAGCCATTTTCCAGAAAGCTCTGCAAGATAAAGGAAAAATACTAAACAAGCGATTTGTTTTAGAAGATGTTTTAGGCTTTGGCGGAATGGGCGTCGTTTATCGTGCCAAAGATTTGCGTAGAGTCGAAGCCGAAGACCCTTCCCCTTATGTTGCAATAAAAGTACTCAACGATGACTTTGAAAATCACCCTGATGCCTTTGTAGCATTACAACAAGAAACCGTAAAATCACAGATTCTTGCACACCCAAATATTGTAACCGTTCATGATTTTGACCGTGATGGCAACATAATCTATATGACTATGGAGCTATTAAAAGGCAACCCGCTAGACAAGCTAATTAAACAAAATTATCGAACCGGTATGCCGTTAGATGACGCCATATCAATATTTGATGATCTCAGCGCAGGGCTTTCTTATGCTCACAAACACAATGTAATACATTCTGATTTTAAACCAATGAACGTATTCATCACCTATGGCGGCATAAGTAAAATACTCGACTTTGGTATAGCCAGAATATGCACCCATAACGATGTTAGCAGCTCCTCGTTTGATGCTGGAAACTTAGGTGCCATCACAGTTGAATACGCCAGCCTTGAAATGATTGAAAAGAAAAACCCTTACTTCAGTGATGACCTTTACGCATTAGCTTGTGTATTTTATATGATGTTAACGGGCACTCATCCCTATAACCGCGTACCCGCCAATAAAGCCTTAAAAAGAAAACTCAAACCACAACGCGTAGAGTGCTTGTCAAACCAGCAATGGAAAGCACTCGAAAAAGGCCTGGCACTTGAAAGTAAACATCGTTTCCAGTCAGTCGATCAATTTAAAAAAGCGTTCCACCGTAAACCTAAAAATACGCTCACTAAAGTAGCAGGCGTTTTGGGTCTTACTACAATTGCCTTAGCAACTGGGCTTAGCTGGGCAACATATCAACCGATTACGATAGAACAAGCTAAGCAATCCGACCTTACCTTCGTGAGGGCTGAATAATGGAGCGAGGTAAATTTATTACTAACTGTTGGGGGCAGTCATTTACTATTTCCCCAACAACAACAACCCCTTTATCACACCCTGGAAAAAAATGGGGACTACCGAGTGACTTTCATTCACTACTTCATGCCTCTACGTTCGTCAGTACACTTTCAGACTATGATGTACAAAGCCTTTGCCACCGTTTTTGTGCGCGAGGGCTGGGTGATACTCAAGACATTCAGAAAGCACTATTTAATGGTCAGTTAAAGGTATTTCCAGAAGAGAATCTGCCCTCCCCCTCTACTCATCTATCTAATAGTCCTGACGCACCAGTCTATGTAAAACCGGTAGAGAGCCGATCGTTAATTGTTGTTCGCTCAGATATAAAATCCACCTTAAGACTTATCGTTGAACAAGAACATCAAGAAACCAAACAGCTTGAAGCAAGCTACCAAAAACGCTGTGATCTCAGCAAAGCCAGTGCTCACGTTAGCCACTTTGCCAGTGGCTTATATAATAGCGTAGAGTCATTGCTAATATGGGCCAAAGATATTAATGATGTCGTCAGCCTAAACCAGCGCCTATTAAGAATCATGATGGCCGCCAACACTGCCCGTCATGTTGATGAAAATGACCGGTATCAGGTTTTTCAAAACACACTAGCCGCCTCAGAGAAAAAAGAAATTGTAGAAGCACTTGGCTTCGACCCTTCGTTAATTACCTCTGAAAAAATCACGAAGGCCTATGAACTGGCCAGCATGATTCATGAAGATCAATTAACACAGTTGATCTTAAAGCAGTTTATAAAAGACTATATAGACGCCCAGCATAGTCTTGAGTGGAGTGAATTTGCAGGGGGGGCTACGTTTGAGATTATCCTCACAGCTGTATTAATGGTGTTTACGGGTGGGGTCGGGGTTGTTGCCAGCATGGGGGCGAAGGCCAGACATCTTAAGCACCTGAAAAAACTGGGAACGCTATTTACTGAGCTTGCTGAGGCGATTAAGAAAATACCGAAAGAACGCAATTATTCGCTTCGGAAAGTTAAGGAGAAAGAGGATAGGGCTGGGCGGAAGAAGGCCGCAAGTAAACCATCTGGTAGTGAGATTAAGGATGCAAATGATGGTATGGTGCTTGAGGAGAGTGTTGTTCCAGACAAATTAACCACTGCACAAAGAATAGATAAACTTGATCTTGAGGGACATGCACCAATACGACATGGAGGCCCGAATAGAGTTACTGATCTACAACTTGAGAGGCGAGCGGTAAGAGGCATCGACCCTGCTTCAGGTACTCCATTTGATGCATTTAACAAGTTTCCTGACGGTTCCCCAAAACCTCACAAAGTAGGAAGGAATGCAACTGCATTCACGAGCGATAAAGAGTTGCTACAAGCAGATGATTTTGCTCGTAACTCTTCGCTGTTCCAGCAGAATATTGCGGCCGCTAAAGCGAACGGTGATTTATTTGTTGATGCAGTTGAGTTACCACTGGAGGATGTGTTTGGAAGTAGTTACCATAATTCTGTTCGAGGTGTAGCTCGCTTAGGAAGTAAAAACAATCCTACAGGGCATGTTCCAATAGATTTTACTGACGGTACGTTTAAAGCAATATATCGGCTTGATCAAAGCGGTAACGTCAAGCTACATACTTTATATCCGAATCCTAAGCCTTAAGAGATGAACATGAGCCAAATTAAAGAACCATTGAAAACAGTATTGAGAAAATTTTGCCAAGTTGAATGTTATGACCCCCTGCTGTTGAGAGAGGTTATGAATACTGGACAAGGTTTTCCTTATGACGTTGATTTGTTTAAAGTCCAGCTTCGTGAGGCAATTGATATGAAGCTGATATCACCAGAAGAGTACGAAGAGTTAACCGAAGAAGACTTTGATTCGCAGGAAGACTTACAGGTTTGGTTAGAGGAGCTATGGTCAGAGCTTAGCTAATATAAGGGGACGGAGTGAAGCTCCCCCTTTAATTACTTCAAACCAGAACTAAAGGGGGTCGTATTGATTAATACTTTAATCAATACGAGATACCTACTTTTTCAAGGCACATCACAATACGACTTAAACGCAAAGGTGTTGCGAGTGCTAAGAAAAACAAGGGTGTATATCCCAGGAGTACCTTGTCACTTAGTTCAAAGAGGAATGGTTTTTACACTGACCGCAAATATTTCAAAAATGGTCAAGTAACGACAGCATTTACAATTTGGGGGCAATAAAAAAAGTGAGTGCTTATCAATTAGTCGATGTAGTGAGTTTGTTGAAAGTATTTGATGAACATTTTTTATCCGATGAAGGCTACATGGCAATAGCTGATATTGACATCAATGACAGTGCTTCACAGGTGATTGCGATCAATCTCCTGGTTGTACCTGAATACTCATCTTTAAGTCAGGAAAGTCAAAATCTTGCGTATTCTGATGAACGTGAATGTTTGGTTTTAAACCACCTACGGGATCACCAAAGTTTGTATTAACTGGACAAAAATTACCTGGTACACCTATAAAAGTTGATAGCTTAACGAGAGCTAAAGCTAGATTCCAACTAAATCCATCAACAGGCAATTTCGAACTAAATACATTGTTTCCTGTTAAATAGAGGCAAATATGCAAGAATATAAATATTTAAAAGATGCACTCGGAGAATTTTCATCAACTCTTGAATTTAGTATGGATGAATATTTGAGTGAGTTTAAAAGTATGGTCGAAATGAGTCCTGAATACGCTAAGAATGTAAGACTTGAAATATTATCCGCTTTGTCAGATCCAAATTGGAGTTGGGTAGACGAAGCTGAAGATTCAGAGTTTATTGGTGCGGATGACAGCGCAGATGGTGTATGGGAAACAGTAGCGGAACTGATTTGGTGTGTAGTAGCTCCTGATGAGGAGGTGCCTAATATTAAGGTGTAGTTCAGGAAAAAGGGTCAGAGGGGTTATTTTTTGATCACTACTCTACTAAGTATCAATCCTAAGCTAATACAAACTAAATAGCCCAAGGAATGTCTCTGAAAATCATTTCTACCTGCCCCAACAACACAGATGAACCATGCTTTAAGTTTACCTCTGTTTTTAGCGCTCTATCGACTCGTATACCATTGGTTGAATCATGGTCTTTCAGTACCCACTCACCTTGTTCAAAGGAAAGGTCCGCATGATGCTCTGAAACGCTTGGGGCGTTAACAGTGAAGGTACATTTGTGGCTACGGCCGATGCTTAATATATTTTGTTGTGACTCTAAAGAAACCCCGAAGATAGTTGCATTTTTATCGTTAGGATTAAATACCAGTGCGGCAACATAAACCTGTTCATCGTTGGATAAACGTTCTTGAATACGTTGATCAATGGCATCTAGTCGCTTTTTGCTAGGTTTTTCCTGGAATAACTTTTTAGTGATGGTGTCATCAGCAGGCCAGCCATACGGTAAGCGATATTCTTGTTGTAGAACGGTTTCATTTGGGTCTGTCTTTTCTTCGTTCATCACAATAAATGAATGGTCAGGTTTAGATACTGGTGATTTTTTTGCGATAACCGTTTCATCACCAGGATTGTCTGAATTCAGATAAAAAGCAGTGGTACCAAACTTAATAACATCACCAGGGCGAATAGGAGTGGATTTATAAATTCTTTGATTATTAACAAACGTTCCGTTTGTAGAATTGAGATCTTTTAAAAGCAAAGACCCATCCTGCTCAATAATTTGCGCATGTTGGCGAGAGGGGTAACCTAGGTTTAATACAATATCGCAAGCTGAGTCCCGACCAACAGTACATAACGTTTTATCGATTTTAAACTCTGTTCCGTCGTCGACGCTTTTAAGCGTTAAACTCAGCCTTGTACTTACCATAGTGATTCCGGTACCTAAAGTTGATTTATTTGCTGCTGGATGCAATTGTACCAAGCTCAGGTATCAATACACTGTCTTTATTAAGTATCGACCTTATTGTTAGAAGCCCGGTTTCACGCAGCAAGGCAGAGGCCGAATCCAGCATATTAATTTCTGCGCACGGTGTCACTCTCGACTCATCATCTTCGTAATATACATGCAAAGGTAACCTATCAACTTCCTGAACGCTTACTTGTAAATATTGGCCCGTATGAGAGTAATTTTGAGCCATAACTAAAGTCACTAACCATGCGCCGCAACTCCATAAATAATAGGGGTGCATGGTTTCTGAGGGGAGTTCTTCAAAAGCAAAACTGTCTATAGGTGATGTTTTTTTACCATAAGGCATTCGAGACAAATAGCGAGGTGCAACAAGTGTAATATGTTGCGCTTGAGGTGTGGCTCTTAGCTGCTGCCACTTCTCTTTGAGGCTCGCATCCTGAGAAAAATCCCAATCATCTCTATCTGGCGTCTTTGCCAGGCTTTCACAGTCAGCAAGTTGTTCAGAGCCACCGGAGATAAACGATGCATTGATAGCCCCCGCTATTTCCCCTAGATTACTTAAGGCATCAAAGCCACTTTCACTTTGTCCAAATATTGCATCAGCCATGATAATACTGAAAGAGGATGCCCCTACCGACTGACGGTTTTCAACAAGTAATTTAAACGCATTACTTTGCTCATAATTATCGGCATTTAACGCGTCCTCAATTAATTCTTGAGCACTAACATCTACTATAAAAATTTTTAATTTTCGGTCTGTTTCAACCCTTCTCACCAATAGATATAAACTACGCCAAGCAGATTCGATGGTTTGAAACTGATGATGATGCATCAACTTACGCATTAAACTACTTGAGGCGTCGTCTACCGTTTGAATGTAGTCTTTCAGGTTAGGATTAGGCTTGGGGGAAATATAAGGCGCTACAATATCTTTCACTAAGGCTTGAATATCAAAACTATCTGAAGGTTGAGAAACGCTTTCACCCGATAAGATATCATCCAGTAATGAGCCGGAGGGAATATTAACATCCTGTGGCTTACTCGTTTCTTGTTCGGGCTCCACTTTCGACACATCACCCCATTGTTTAATTTCTGCGACCGCATCAGAAAATGTGGATGTATTTTTTAGTTTACGCTTCAGCTGTTTAAATTTATTAAAAAGCGGCACATGCTCGTAAATAAAATCTGGATGCATGTCATCCAACTCAGTGAAAACCATGAGCTCTTCGGCCAAGGGTAAATCGCATTGAACATTTAACTGCGCAAAGACATCATCGAAGTTGTCACGATCAACTTCAATAATCTTTCGTTGCTTGAGTGTTGCTACATCATTGAGATTTCGATGATCTCTACCACTAAAATCGGCAAGAATAACAATATTGCAGTTATCACTATTACTTGATGAGTGAGACGGTCGTTTAGTATCTGACTTTGTCTCGAAAGGAACACTTCCTGTTGAAATAGTGGCGCGTGACATAAAGAGAATCCTTTTGGCGTCTAGTTAAGTAGTTGTTGAGTCGCTTGTTCTATTTTGTGAACATCAGGCCAGTCTAACTCTTCATCCCCGTCAAGCTCCAACCAAAATTTGTCCATTGAGCCATCAGTAATAATCCAGCCTTGTTTCCTTAAATCATAGCCAGTGATTTGGCTAAACACTTTACCTGCAATACGTGCTATTTCAGGGGTATGCATTTGTTTTACGACCCAAGGCAGCAGCGGTTTTTCTTTCATAGCACCGATAGCCAGTAGCAATAAACGTTCAGCCTGATCAGTGTTTTTCAATTCAGCGATCCACTGCTTTGATTCTGTCGTATCAAGTCGAGAGAAAGCGGTGCTAAGCGCGTGCTCACGGAAGTCATTCTCATTCATAACGAAAGGCTTTAGTTTCTCTACCGCCCCTAGATCTCCAAGCTTTATTCGTGCTTCCAAAACCTGAAGATGTGTCGAATTTAGTTCTTCTGATTGATAGCTTTGCAGTAAAGGGAGTACTGATTTGTCTTGAGTCTTTTCAGACATTAACAAAGTAGAAGGAATAACAGACTCAATACCTTGCTCTAATGATTTTGCTAATAAACTCTTAGTGGTAATGGGAGCTGGCTGCTTATAGGTTTGGTGACAAAACAAACCAATCGAGGCAATTGCGAGCCTGCTTGATGCAACAAACTTTGTTGCCCAAAAACCACTTTGTTGCCAAGGGATCCATGCTAAACCGTAAGATACTGCTTTCAGTAACGAAGCATGAGACTCAGCAGTTTCTACGACAGGTTTAACCTTTTCTAGGTCATTTCCCTGAAAAGCCAAATATGAAGCGACAAAAAAATCACTCGCATCAGCCTCTCCTAAATCTTCGTTAGAAAGCACTCCGTCACAAATCGACCAAGCCGCTTGATGGTTAACCACTAAACCATCTAAATGAGCGCTCAAGCGATTACTTACATTTTTTAAGTATTGTTTGTTAGGCTCCGCAGAGTTTACTTCGACCATAAACTCGCTAAACAAGTAACTTGCTTCATCGAAGTGTGCTTGTATGACCTCAGGGATAAACGTTTGCATATCAGAGACTACAACCTATTCCGTTCTTTTTATTCTGTAAAGTCATGTCACTCATACGGCACGCGTTATTGCCTTCAAACTTTACAGTAAATGAATACAGCATAAATTCAACTTCACCTTTTATGCTGCCACTGACTAATCCATTATTAGAGCCGGCTTCATCCCCAGTAGACTTGGTATATGTTGCCCCTTTCACCATCGCCATTTCTCCTTCAACCTTAACCTTTTCAGTGCCACCTGATATATCTGAAGACATACCAATATTAGGATAAGGAATAGGAACAGGACCTGCAGGACTAGGTGTATTACACACATCCGGAAAGGCCATAGCAGTGGAGTTACTTCCTTTATGCACAACAGGCATAAAGGTAACACTTACAGTACCAGCCATGATTAAGCTCCTTGTACAGCAGTTTGATTGTTTGAAATAATAACGGCCCCACGACACTCATTATCAGAAGCCCCCCACACCAACAATGGTGTAGATAAATATCCTTTTGATATACCTGTGAGCGATAAACCAAGTAAGGTGGGTACGGTTGCTGCACCTAAATCGCCATAGCATTCAGCAGGATGCTCGACGTTAAAGCCTTGGGAAAAAGCCTGAGTATTACGTGTTAATGCAATACTCCACTCCTTAACCTGCAATGACTCACCGTTTACACTGCATAATACTGTTTGAATAGGAGATAAAAGCTTAGCACTCTCAACAGCACCTGATATTGCACTGGTAAGGCCATTCCCTAGACAAGGCTCTTCACTATAGAAGTGACCATTTTCATTACCGACACTTGGCGCTTGAATAGATAAGCCCTTGGCATCTTGGCCGGTTTTTTCTAAGGCTATTTTTTCCAAGATAAGAAACGCAGCACCTTCTCCGGGAACAAAACCGTCAACGCTGTTATCACCCAACATTCGCTTCTCTGAATCCAGGAGTTTTAGAAGATCTAGGTCAAAATACGAATCAATGCCTCCTACAATAACCCTTTCCAAGTGGGTATTTTCGAGTAATTGATAAGCCTCAGCTAAAGCCCTAAACCCGGCCGCTCGACCAACAGGAAACACCCTGCTGGTGAGTAAATCAATATGACATTCAACCGCGTTACTTAGATCTTTTAAAATAGGCTCTAAAGCAGGAAAAGCTTGCCCACAACGCTGCTCTGGAAGTGCTAAAAAAACGGGAATAGCTTCCTTAAGCTGTTTTTCAGGAGACAAAGACTCAACAGCCTCAGTTAATGCAACCACGCCCAACTTTAACATTCTCTGATAAAGCGCTAACTGAGCGCGGGTATCTTTAAACTCAATTTCAGGCAGACATTCATCCGGCACCATGGCCATTTTAATTGGCTCGCCGTTCATGCCTTCCGCTGGTGAATTTACATATCTGTTTATTCCTGCACGCGCAGCGGCAGCGGTTGCCAATGCACCAACACCCACAGGCGTTATCATTCCTTGGCCAATAACGATTACATTAACTGTCATGTTGAATACTCCTTGCATCAACACGAATATTACTTACTCTGCGTGCTTTTTTATCACAGTTAAATTGCCCTTTCCAAACAAGACTAAAACGGTTCAAATCAGGTTCAATTAAAATCGTTTCTATCGCTATAGTCGTTTCATGCCAATGGCCATCTAGTCTAAAAAAACTCTTTAATTCATAACGCGGCACATTGAATTGAATGTCGGCATGGGCCGCTAGATTTATTAGTCTAACGGGCTCCCCACCTAAGAATTTAGTACGTTCAAAACTTAGCCCTGCAGAGCCATTTAGGTAAAATCGCTCATCAAAATCAAGAGGCAAAAAAGGTGCTCTGGTTTTAGTCCATTGCGCATCATAAGTCCCACTAAAAGAACTACGCGGCTGCCAACCTGGCGAGCTATACCCATAACTCATGGGGGTTGGTTTATCAGTCGGAACCCTTATTAAATATCGAGGATCTTCAAGGTTAGGCAAAGCTTGCCCAATCATTTCGTTATTTGTTTTTTTACCAATAAAACCACTTCCTATCGGGTTAGTTTCTATAGCAAGTGCTGAGTTTGAGCCTAAAGGTTTATCCGCTGCAAAGTGATGAGTACCGCCATACGCGTTTTCGTATATCAATGGGATTTTTTCAAAGGGTTGAGGTTCAGAGATGCCCCCGTTAACCCACAAACGATCACCAAATACACGTACGGTTTTAAAAACCTCACCGATCGACAGACGGGTATCAATTACCCTTGTTGGCTGCCCTGCCGGTGCATAGGCATGACCATTCAAAATAATATCTGAACCCGGTTTAGGTGGCAGCATTTCGGAGGCATACATCAAGCTGGATATTCCGGGCTCACTTAGGTATTCGTCCACAGCTTTAAGTGGTGCCTGCTCCTCAGCTAGTACAACTTGAGGCAATAAGGTAAATGTTGCTTTAACACCAAGCACCAAAATGTCTGCCCCAGATCTATCGGACGTCATCATGAACTGACTATCAAATGGCGTATTATTTTCCAGCTGGAGCATTTAAATCCCTGTATTGTTCAGTCTTATTTAAACTATCTTAGTTAAGCTCAATTGAACCGCTTTTTACTTTATAGGCACCTGAGATCCGGTTAAGCACATGCTTACCTTTAATCAAAATCTTGCCACTCTTGTTCAAGGTAATACTGGCTTCACCACAGCGAATAGTTACTTCTTCGGGGGCTGATAGCTCTAGTTTATTGCCATCAACAATCACTTCTGGTTTCACAGTGCCTGTTTTCAATGCCTCTTGCTCTGGAACATCATCCAACACCTCATCTAACATGCGCCGAATAACCCCCATCACAATAGGCATACCGTTTTGATTTTGCGCAAATGAAATCGCAACATCTTTACCAATACTTGAAGAAGAGAGAGGCACAACCGTTAACGCTTCTATTGGTTCACTTTTAGTTTCGCCATCAAACGCAACTAAAGGGTTGCCGTTTTCCAATAGTGCTGTGATGCGCCCAACCAATAGACCCGATGAAGTGCTTAATTCTGCCTGTGAACTAGATGATTCACCTTGTATAGACTCGCTCGCTTCATAATCAATCATCTTAGTTAACTCCAACCGTGCTGCCCTTCACCGTCACGGCTCCTGACCCTTTCACACTAATACTACCACCACTAATACTGATATCACCGCTGCTACTCATCGTAATTTTCGCACTGCCCACTTTAATAGAAAGGCTACTGGATGCTTCCAAGGTAATTGATTTGGCTGTAACCGAATAATCTTTACTCACGGACTCTGTGTGGCTACCGCCAATGGATTCCGTTAAGTCTGAGCCTACATCAACACTTCGGTTACTACCAATTGACTCCGTGAGGTCTTCACCAACTGTCACACTTTGGTTACTAGCAATTTCAGCAGTATGGTCTTCCCCGACGCTTAAGGTAAGACCTTTACCAACAGTTTCAGCATGATCACCAGCTGTCGTTAAGCTTTTGTTATTGCCAACGCTCTGAGTAAGGTCATTCCCTATTTCTTCAGTAACATCATTACCCACGGTGATCTTTTGGTCGTTACCTATGCTGGCCGCCTGGTCATTCTCTATAACTTCTTGTTCATCCTTCTCTGCATGAATATAAAAAAGCTCCTTTCCTTTTTCATCTTCAAAGCGTAACTCATTATAGTTCTCTGTGCTGCCGCTTTTTGTAGAGCGAGTTTTAATGCCACTGATTGCTTTATTGGCTGGCAAATCATACGCTGGCATTTGCTCAGAGTTATAAACACTTCCCACAACGATGGGGCGATCTGGATCTCCTTCCAAAAAAGAAATCAATACTTCCTGGCCAACACGAGGTATAAACTGAGCCCCCCACTTCTTACCGCTCCATACCTGTGCTACGCGTATCCAGCAAGAGCTGTTTTCATCTTTTTTACCTAGACGATCCCAGAAAAACTGCACTTTTATTCTTCCGAACTTATCGGTATAAATCTCTTCAGATGAAGGACCCACTACTACAGCCGTTTGTGAGCCGCTAATATAGGGTTTTGAGCGCTTAACTTGAGGTCGTAATGCTATGTCTTCAGGTACACACTGAAAATTATTATTGTAGTTGAACGTGCCGCTGTCACCAGACCGGTAACTTCCTTCGTTTGCACTATGAGCAATAGAAGAAACAACATATTTTTTCTTTTCTTCCGCTGCGTCGGAATGACGACCCACTTTAAAGCTATACCCTGGTGCCAAAACGGGATAGTCGCTGCTTGCCTTAACGAGGCTATAAGTAGCTTCGATAGACTCCATTCGCTTTCTAGCGAGGCTATCACCACTCGACTTATCACTATATATACCAGGGAAATCATACTGCTCATACTGCTCAATATTCGGTAAATCTACAATAGTTTGTTGTTCTGCCATAAGCGAAGTGGAGGGAGCCTGAAAATCATAATCCGTGTGACTCACAGCACCGCTGCAGAAGTTATAACTGTGCTGCCAGTGACTTATTTTATGGTCTGTATGCGTACCATCTATAACATCAATGGAGTCTAGAGCGACTTTTTCATAAGCTTTGGAGTAATCAGCCAACACTAAGGTGTGTTTATTCTCTTCATGCTTAAAGAAGTAAAAAATACCTTCTTCTTCTAACAAACGGGTAACGAAAGCTAAATCGGTTTCACGATACTGTACACAATACTCCCTAGGGCTATATGTACCTTGTAGTTTCCATGAAAAGTCATTGAACCCTAATCCTTTAAAGACCTCATCAATAATGTCGGGGACTGATGTTTCCTGAAATATTCGGCAGTCTGACCGGAATTCAAGTAGATTAATCCAGGGCACCATATTTATAAAATATTGGCGATATTTATTCTCAACAATGCCTCCTACAGAGAGACTACTAACGATACCTGAAAAAAAACGCTCCGTTCCATCATTACTTGTAATAGAACAGCAGATGCTTTTCCCAATCAACTTGGTCTGGTCAATACTGTCTGCTTCGGTAATAACTTGAAACGAAAAATGAAATGGCTTGGATAGTGACTCTTCTCCATTCATTCGCTGAACTAAGAAGATATCTGAACCTAGTGGCGTATCCAGCTTGATACGTTGCTTGTCTTGGGTAATCGCCATTTCCATGGACCTCTATATAAGTCATTTAGCTTCAAGTTAGGTTTAGCGTGTCTTGAAATCGCTTTGTTGAGGGTATAGTAGACTCAAATATCACCTAACAAAAGCTCTGCCCTGTGCGTAAATTGGCTTTCTGAAGCTTATTCAGTTCGTTTCCCTCATCAAACTCCATATTTTTTGTGATCCGTGTCACGTTTTTGATTATATTCAAAAAATTAGAGAACCGGAGTAATAATTAAATTGTGCAAATTAAGCCGTTAATAGGTGCCAGAGTCGATTTTTAAATAGGGTCAGAGTGAAAAATGACGTATGCCCTTATTCTATTACCCTCTCTTAATATGACACTCATTTTATTTTCTAATAAATAGGGTCAGGTTCAATGCCTTATTTTAAAAAACAGGGTACCAGAACCCTATTATTTTTTTGCACATTTCAAATTTAAATGGTGTCAGAGTCGATTTAAATTCATGTATTTTAAGCATTTTTTTAGTTGATGTTATTCAAATTCACTCTCATACTTGTTACCAAGCTCGAAACAGAAATTCGGCGACTAAAACAAAACTCAGTACAAGAATTTCATACTTATTAAACATAATTTGTTAAACAGAAAAGGAATACGACCATGGCAATATTCATGAACTACAACGGCCTAAAAATTAAAGGAAACGTAACTGCAGACGGTTACGAAGATTGGATCAAGTTAGACAGCTTACAGTTTGGTGTTGGCCGTGGTATCTCAATGGAAGCCGGTAACATGTCTAACCGTGAAGCCACTCGCCCAAGCCTTAGCGAAGTAAGTATTTCTAAGGTTATGGATGCCGCATCTTCAGGTATGTTTAAAGAGTCATTAACGGGGTCTGCAGGTGTTAAAGTTATAATCGACATCGTTAAAACCGGTGCTGACAAAATCGAAAAATATGTTTCTTATGAGCTTGAAGATTGCTTAATCAGCTCTTACAGCGTGTCTGCTGGTGAAGCGGCACCTGCTGAAGGTATTTCTATCAGCTTTGCTAAAATCACCATGTCTTATACTGCTTCAGATCGTGCTAATTCAGGCGGTACACCTGAGCGTGTTGGTTACGACCTTGAGAAAGGTGTGAAGCTTTAATCACCTTGTAACCTCATAAATAGCCAAAATGGGGAAGTGCACATTGATGCTTCCCCATTTTGGCTTGGTTTTACTATAGGTAAAATAGTATGGCTATTTTCATGAATTTCAATGGTAATACGCCTAAAGGCAACGTGACTGCCGATGGATATTCAGGCTGGATTAAGTTAGATGACTTCCAGTTTGCGGTCAGTCGTGGCATATCCATGGAGTCAGGAAATACATCAAACCGCGAAGTAACCTACCCCGATATTTCTGAAGTAACCATTTCTAAAGTCATGGATGGTTCTTCGACAGGGCTTTTTAAAGAAGCTCTAGCAGGAGCAAAGGGTTGTAAAGTACTTATAGATATAGTGAAGACAGGTGCGGATAAAATTGAGCAATATGCAACCTATGAGTTAGAAGACTGCCTACTCAGTAACTATGACATGACTTCATATAATAACTCAGCCCCCGTAGAGAGCCTTTCTATTAGTTTTGCCAAAATTACAATGAGTTATACCGCTAGCGACAGGACAAATAAAGGTGGCACGCCTGAGCGTGTTGGCTATGACCTTGAAGCAGGAAAGAAGCTCTAGCTTTACCAGAAACACTATAAATCACACTGTATTTTTGTAGTCGATAAAGAGGAAGAATAAGATGGGTATCACCGACAAGTTGTGGGATGGATATAACAAAGTCGATCGTGACTTCTTAGACTCCTCTGGTGTTGATATGCATAACTGGGGGCATGTAAAAAGTGTTCATAGAAACGATCATGAACACGGCGACTGGGGCACAGTCAAATCTCTTGGAAAAGGTGCATTAACAGTTGGCTCAGGTACCTTCCAGGCCGTAACCAATACAGGTTTCTCGACCCTTGCTTACACGGCTGCGACAGGTGGAGCTGTAGCCCTTAGTGCAACAGGGATTGGCGCTGTCGCTGTTGCTGGCACATATGCATTAGGCTCATCTATTGCAGCAGGAGTTTCTGTTTATAAAACACATCAGCATATAAAAAACCTTCAAGCCATCCATGACAGAGGCTGCAAACATGGGTTTTGTGAAGGAGATCAAAACGATCACAATACGATATACACCCATGTACTGCCTTATATTATTGATAAAAAGAAAAGAAAAATGCGTCGAAAAAGCGAAGAGACAGTGCCTCTCTTAGGCAGCATGGCCTCTACCTTAGAAACGGGTGTTCGTAGTCTTTGGAAGCGAGCCAGAGGGACAAGGGGGACTGAAAGACACTATCATGCTCAAGTTCTAACCGTGCATTTAGTCTCTTGTACCTGCGATTTAGCTGCCGATATTATTTCTGAACTTTGGAGCTATGATGAAATGAAAGCGATTCGAAGTATGGACAGTGATGATGCTGGATACTGGATCTACTCTAAAATGGCTTCAATGTAGAAGACCTAATTTTAACAAAATAATTTGATCAACAGAGTTGATCGCTTAACTATTAGTAAGGAGAAGTAATCATGCCGGCTCTTAATCGAATATTTTGTCCGACCAACCCAGAAACAAGTGGTGATGGTGCAGTTATTACCGCTTGTAGAACAGGATTAACCCTTCCTAATACATCAGGACCGGTTATTAACGGCCGAACGGTTGCTCTGGGTACAGTTGACCCACTTGTAAAGCTTTATATCATCTGCCACGGCAATGACGATCAGCCTTTATTTTCCGTCGGGGAAGAAAAATGGACAGCTAAGCAGATGGCAGATTTACTGGAAAGCAGTGGCCTTAAAAAAACACATCGCGAAATAGTTATGCTAGTTTGCCATGCTGCCCAATCACTTGGAGATAAAGCCGTTATTAACAAACGAGTTAAACTCCAGGCTGAATATAGTAAGGTCAAGAATGCTACCAGCAAGCGTGACCTGCTCAAGAAGAAATCTACCATTAATGCATTTAGCGATCTTCAATCGGAAGCGAGCCCTACAACGTTCACCGAAAGCAGCCAAGTACTTCCGATGGTAAGTCAGTTAATAGATGCCTTAAAAGCTAAGAAATATGACTTCATCCGTTTCCAGGCCTTTTTAGGCCCAGTCAAAGCAAACCTTAGCAATGGGATACAAGTAGAAATTTCCGGGCGCTATGAACCAGAATCTGAGTCTAACACTGTAAACTGGTTATAGACAAAATTCCTGTAACTACGTAAAAAAGGATTATTTATGGCAGTCGTTCTAAT
>ENA-OSET01000644-OSET01000644.1-sediment-metagenome-genome-assembly--contig:-NODE-644-length-38290-cov-13.601445_pt1 | contig 38290 bp, 46 predicted proteins | sample MGYA00237882_ERZ534229 | MGnify/ENA primary metagenome ERZ534229 (study PRJEB26408, sample SAMN06266212) | sediment metagenome | isolation source: Hudson Canyon methane seep mesocosm | place... | reverse complement strand
AAGGTTGTCGAAACACCATCAACATACAACGCTATATCTGAAGGATCAATGTAGCTGAATGAAAATGAGAAGGATGTCGCAGAACCATTAGCTGTCAATTCCACATAAGAATTTGCCATGTTGTTCCTCTTTGTTATTTGTTAGTCTGCTAAGTGTTTAGCCATATTATTGTTTAAATAGGTCACTGGCAGAAGGGTATAAGGGGTTAGAAGAGATAGTGCCTTTCTCCATTGCTGCTCTGAAAGATCACCTCCATCCATAGATTTGTGAAGGACGTTTTCTCCTACATCAAGAAGAGAGGACATATAGTCAAGGGTAGGGTTTTGAATCAACATATCAGTGCCACCAAATACTCTTTGAGCTGCTGTCTGGTACATTCCTGTCATCCCAATTAAACCAACAACCCCCTTCACTAGACCTTCATCACTAAGCCATTTATCTCTATACTTTTCTGCATCACTATGACTCATCCCAGATGATTTCATGTGTACCCTAGCTGTGTGAATAAGAGTACCCATAAACATCGACCCTGCAAGGGTTTTGAACATGATACCGACATCTCCACCAGCAGCTCTTCCAGCATATCTATATAACTGCTGCTCCATACTTCCAAGTACAAAACTTTGGAATTGAAACAGGGTCTTTCCAATAGGCGATCTACTCCAACCTTTTACAGAACCTAGATCAGTTTCTTGGACAAGTGTGGTTGATTCTCTGTGGGCCGAAAGTTGAAATAACTCTTTAGAGTCAGCATCCCACTTGTTAAAGTTCCAAGTCTTAATTTTACCTTTGGCATCAAACTCAACGTGTTTGTTTATTTGATCGTAGATGTTTTTCATACCTCTGTCGTCAACACCCAACTGCCTCATTTTAGCTACATGATACGGAGTTATACTTGAAGAAGAACTACCAGCTTTCTTAAACTTTCTAGCTGCATCTGCCCAACTCTCGCCATAGTACATTGTGGCTATTCTTCTTAGGCCATCGGTCACTGGTGTAAGTAGAGAAGCTTTTGCTGTTAACTGTCTCATGTTGTCTAAAGTCTCGTCCACTTTAGTTCTTTCGCCAACCCTAATGTCATCAGAAATTGTACTGAATCTACCGTCAGTCTTGCCACTAATCACACTAGCATCTGTACCCACAAGAGCGTTTAGCTCTCGGGAAGATATGTCGCTAACGTTACCTTTTTTTACATCAAGGATTAACGCTGGTATTCTAGGCAGGTTTCTAAAGAGTATAGGAAGACTTTGTTCAGCAAGGACTATAGGTAGCTCCATCATCGCAGCAAATCCACTCATACCCATTGATCTAAAGAAGTTCCAAGCTCTAAGGCGTTGTAATAACTCATGAGATGTAGCGGTCATGTTAGATGACTTGTGGTGGAAATTTCCTTGTAGGCTATCGTAGAGATACCTAGCGTCTTTTTCAGCACTTTCCCATGCTCTAGCAGACATCTTTCCGGGATTAGCAGACTGTTCTTTTCTAGAGTTTTCTATGATAGAGTCAAAGGAAATTCCACCCTCTTGATCTATACCATTTCTAGCAAGTCCTATCCTACCACCCATGTTGAAGTCGTAGTGTCCTAGAACCTCTTCGTAGTCTTTCTTTAAGAAGTCTTTAAAGGAATATTCGTTGTCGTCAGAGAATTTGTGTTTAGTATCCTCGTCAAGAACTACTCTACTCTTTGTGTGACCTCTTCCAGTGTCAGTCTTATCTGGATATAAAGCTTTTCTTATTTGCTCGGTCAACTCCTCGGTGACTTTAACGCCATCATCAACTAAAGACAGTTCGACTTCCCTGACAACATCATCAATAATGTCATCTACTTGCCCTAATCTTAAAGCCTCTCCACCCATTCGTTCAGAACGTCCTATGACTGCTCTTGCGTAACCCCTAGATAATTTAGTAAGAAACGCTTCATCTTTTAAAATATCATCGCCAGCTTTCCGGCTCTTTATTATGGATTTTTTAACAAGCTCTTCAAAATCTTTTTTAAACGCCTCTGGGTTCTTGGCTTTCAGCTCTTTGATTGCTGCATTATCAAACATCCTAGAGAAGTAGAATTCATCAGCGTTCTCTAGTTTTTCATACCCTTTTATCTTATAAGCTATGGCTTGTTTTTTATGTTCAGAGAACTGACCTCTAATAACTTTAACAGCGTTATCTATAGGTGAATCCCCTTTACCAACATCCTTATTATCTACGCCTTTACCTACCTCTATTCTAAACTCTGTTGGAGTTCCTTCAGGGTTTGTAGATCGCCAGCGTTTAAACTCAGTCTCAAACATTTCAGCACGTTCTTTTTTGTGCCTAGACTGTATTAAGTTTTGGAACTCAGAAGCCGAAAAGGGCGTTGAGGTAAATACTTTATTACCATTAGCATCTAGTTTATATGTACCTGAGAAGTTACCCCCAAGCCTATCTGCAAGTTTGTTGAACACACTATTCTTAGAGCTTTTAATGTTGTACACAGAAGACATATACTTTCTAAGTCCTAGTGACAACCAGCTACCTCCAACCATGTGTTCATAATCCCCAGCGACCCTTTCATCAAAAGCCTCTTGGGTTTCATCCTTTCCTTTTGTAGGGACTTCATAGTCGGTGTGTTTTGGAGTAGGTGACCCTGACTCAACACCATCTACTTTGTTAGGGTTTGGCGCGACATCTCCAAAGACGGGCTGTTTAGCTAACTGCTCTTTAAATACTATTTTCTCTTCTGGAGTGAGAGGGGTGTCTATAGTCATCCTACGTTTAAACACTTCATCCGCTTTGACACGGTTAAGTATCTTAAACATTTTGTGAGAACCCCCACCAATACCAAAACCAAAGACAGTAGCCATAGCTACATCTTCATCTGTAATTGCAGGTGAATAGACGTTCCTTAGTTGCTCAAAAGAAGCACCCTCGGCAGCGGTTAAACCCCCTACTACAAGAGAGCTTTTATAAGCCTTGTGTCCTAGTTTTGCTAAAGAGGGTATCGTTGACGCGCCATAGGTTGCAGCAGATGTTGCTAAGATAGCTGACAACTCTACAGGGTCGGTCATATCCGCTAAGATTGAAGCGGTAGCACCTTTGATGCCATAGTTACCCAGAATCCTGTTAGTTTCATTGTTCCTTTTTAGCTCATCCATTCTCCAATCATAATCTTGAGGAGAAGTGGCTTTAACTAACCATTTTTGAGCTTGGTCATCAGCACCTCTACCCAAAGAGTCTATGTCAGAAGAGAACTTCTCTCTGTCAACTTTATACCCGGGTATGTCTTGAAAAGCTTGTACGTTGTTGAATACGTTTCCTAGATGTGTTTCTTTGGCCCGTAGGCCATACAAATCTGTGAACCCATAATCCTTGTCTAAATCATCTTGCTTTTGTTGTTTTACTGCATCCCAAAACTCGTAAGAACCAGAATGCAAATGGGAAGACGGAGTACCTTCGCGTTCAGGTACAAAATAAGGATTAGCTTCCTCGGATACTACTTCTTCCTTTTCTTCCACTGGCTCAATAGGGTCAGGGGCATTACTCGGTAATACCTCGTTTTCCATGAATGTAATCCTTTAGTATTAATTATTGTCGTAAACTTCATTTCTGTATTTTTCGTGTTGGTAATCCAAAACAGTTTCTATGGACACTGGATAACCATGATGCAATGGGGACTCTATAGAAAACAACAGAAGTGAGTTAGTGGGGTTTTGAGGATTGCTGGCTAGATAATAACCCTCTCCAAACTTTTCAGACACATAATCAGGGAGCGTTCTTTCTTGAAGAGAGCTGCTGAAGATGTCCTTGTTGATGTAAGAGGTGACGTTATTTCCAAACCCTAAATCAGACAACATACTGTCTGAGGTGTTTTCAAACTCCACGGGTGTGTAATGAGTCTCCATAACCGCTATAACTCTTTCCGTGAGGTCATCAGGCTTCAATCCAGCCCCGGAAGCTCTAAGCATAGCGCTTAAACGTTTAAACTCTTCCGTCTGCGTGTAGAGTCCTGACGAATAAGGGAAGGCATTATTTAAAGCATCCTTATCATCAGAAGATATTCTAACTGAAGGCATCGAATTAGAAACTTTAGAAATATTATTCATGTTACTAATAATTGTTTCTTTACCAGCTTCCGGGAAGAACTCTTTTAGAACCTTATAAGACTCTAATATTTGAGTATCTCCAGAGGTAAGACCTAGAACATCTTTTGCACCACCAGATATTCTAGAGGCTGTTTCATAAATTTTAAAAGCTGCTTCAAACTGTTCTAAAGACTTCTCAACAATCTTTTCGTCAGAAGAGTTCATATCTCCTTGAGAGAAGTTATTCAAAGCTCCAGCCACAAGAGGGGAGTATGTAGGGTGTTTTAACCCTAGATCACTTAATCGCCCAAACATAGTATAAAGATTATTCTCTTCATTATCAGGGTCATAGGTTATTTTAGTTAGCCCATCGGCAACCATACTCTTAGTTTTATCCAAGGACACTAAAGTTTTAAATTCATCGTTAGGGTCTGCAAGGGCAGTTATCACAGTGGGCTGGCCTGTAGCTGCCGACTCTATAAATCTCTGAACGTGTGCTTTTTTAGAAGCATCCTCTTCTTTAGTTTCTAAATGAGTGTAATACTTTTTAAGAGCTGTTCCAGCAGCAGCTTGGTGCTTCTTAGAGTCTATTAAACGACCCCCTGTTTCTGGGTTTAATTCAGTGAGCAGATTGATGTGAGTGAAAACACCAATGTTGGCTTCTTGTGATATTTTACCCACCAGCCAATTTAACCCACCATCCATACCATTCTCTATATGACCTGAGTACATCTTCAGAACACCAAAAGTCTCTGCTGCTCTTTCTTGCTCTGTAAGGGCAGGGTTTGCGTACTGAATGTCCACAGCCTGTTTCATTAGACCTAACTGTTGAGTATGATACCTTGCGGTATTTGCATCAGTAATTTCAGTATTCCAATCGTACCGCATTTTATTTTGAACGGTAGAGTATAACTTCTGAAACCCGGGGGCTGTCTTCTGTAGATACCTCCCTTCTATAGCAAATAAACCCTTCTTTTTATCGTCATCAGTCAACTCCTCGTTGTGAAGAATTCCCGATTGCTTTACTTCATTTTCTATAGCATTTTTAGTTTCAAAAGCTTTCTTTGCCCATCCTCGTTCAATGTTCGCTTGCTCCCGTTTAATCATAGGGTCTAAGAGTTCATTGTTTACTGAAGCTAAAGCTTTTTTAATGTTCTCTTCTCGGTCACCACCAAATTGTATGGGGGCTTGCTCTGGTGAGTACATTGTATTCACTGGTGAAGCTTTAGGATTAAGGTTTTGTTTGCTTTGTGAATAGCCTACTTGCTGTCTTCTCGTTCTGCGAGGTCTTTCTGCCATTTACCCTGCTCCCCATGCTGTACTAATTGAACCTAAAGGAACGGCCTGTCCTATAGACAATGTACCGCTAGAACCAGAACCACTTCCAGAGCTTCCTTTCCCACCGCCTTTTCCAGAACCACCCCCACCAACCGTATTATCGTTGTAGGCTTGACCTGCTTTAGCAGCACCACCAAGGGCTTGTCCTGCTGCGGTTAATCCAATAGAAGTCCAATCTGCACCCTCGCCTTTCTTGACACCTCTAACGTTACCCATATAAGCAGCCATCTGTCCTTGCTTCTGACTCTTGAGTTGAGCTACCGTCATAGAGGTATTTTGCGCTCTAAGGTCTTGATCTCTAAGGGCTTGTGCTTCAGCATCCCAAAGGATACTTACCATAGACTTACCTTTTGCACCACTTTCAGCAGCAGATAATTTTAGGGCAGATTCCACTTTTCCTAACTCAATACTAGCGTTGAAATCTTTTACAGCAGCAGCTTGTAACTCTTGGTTAATTCTATTATTTGTTGCTCTGTTTTTATTGTGCAGGTCTTTACCTGCCAGCTTTGCATTTTCTAAATAAAAATTATTCTGTTCTTGAGCCTTTCTATCTTGCTCCTGTCCAGCAGCTATTGTACCAGCAACCGCTAACGCAGCAGATATGCCCAGCATTATTGACACTGGTTCGCACATTTTTAAATTCTCCTATTAATCAGGCTGTATCATTATAAATTCATAAAAAGGGTCATCTCCCAATCCAAAATTCTCCACCTTACGGGTGAACACAAATCCTAGTTTTTTAAGCCATCTAATGGCTAGTTTGTTATCACAGTGGACGTAATTAACGAGGACTGTAAATTCTCTTTGTTTTTCTGAAACCCATTTCTTAGCCCCTTTTATGAACTGATTATTATGTTCCTTAGAAGTATACAAATGATCGCTAACCAACATCCACGGTACTCCGCTGGTTGGGTGTAGGGCATCCACAGCAACACCATACATAGCCACAGGTCTTTCTGTACCCACTTCTACTATGGTGTTACATTCTGGAGACATTCGCTTACTACCTTTTAGTGCCATAAAGGGGGAAACCCCACTTGAACACATGACCTCATGAGCATCCATTTTTCTCATAGTTTCTGCGAGGGGTTGAAGATCATCTTCCGTTGATGTTCTTGTATAAATCATGTCATTAAATCCTTTGAGAGCGTGATTTGAAATACCCTTCCCAACCTGCACTCTGAAAAGAGCAAGGTAGATAAGAGCTTGATTCTATTGATATTTTTACGTTTTCAGCATTACTTAAAACTGGAAAGGTGAACACCCCAGAGTCCACAGGGGCATACCCTAGAAGAGCAGCAACCTTGCCTATGATTCTTCCGCTGAATACTTTAATTGAGGACGTTCTATTAAGAGGTACAACAGTTGTTTTAAAGTAACCAGAGTCACTGTATAACAACTTAAAGCTTCTGACTTGAAGTCTTCCAGACACCGCTTGGTTGTCTTGTTTAATGTTAGGTTCTGTGAATTGGTACGAGAAATCATAGGGAGTACCTGCGTAAACAAGACCTCCTCCAGCTAACTCAGAGGCTACTCCAGAAAGAGGAATCTCTTTTCCTTTTTTAGTAACGTATAACAAAGAAGAGTCGGCATAAGGTACTGCTGTTAAACCTCCAGTTATTAGCTTAACTCTACGATCTAATTTAATCCCAAACTTGTATGAAACTCCGTTGGCTGTATAAACAGTATCCGATTCTGACAGGTCTGTACTAAGATTTATCTTTTCTAAATAGAGTGACCCAGACCTTTCAATAATGAGCCAAATATTAGCCCCTGAGAACTCAACCGATTTAACATTTCCAGTGAAAGTCCATTTACTCCAAGCCGATTGAAGCTTATCTGAACCACTAACATAATAAGAATAAACGTACATTGACGTAGGGTCATCTGCACACAAAGCAACTAACATTGAGAGGTTTGAAGATGCTGCCAGCTTCGTTATTTTACCTTCAAGATATGAGGGAACGTGGGCCGTAATCTCTTCAGCATCTTGTGTGTCGTTAGAGGAATCTACAAAATACTCTCTTACTCCAGACCATTTACCTCGTTGCGTTCCAAAGAAAATATACTTACCTGCTGGCACTGGTTTAGCGTCAAGAGAGGCTTCATATTGCGTCACAGTGTCTATGCTCACTGTTTTAGCTGTTAGGTTGCCATCACTCTTTAGAGAGAATTGAGTTAGATCACTAAACATAATTAACTGTTCAGAGAAGGGTATAGCGTGACGTAGTATTGAAACTTTGTTGTTTGATACCGCAATATCAACAGGATCGCCATCAAGTAAACTCATCACTGTGGTTCTGAAGAAACCAAAGTATTCTGAGGACTCACTTAAAATAACGTTCTCGTCAGATAAAAACCCTAATCTGTTTTTATAAAAGAAGCAGTCATTTATTTTAAACCCTACAAAGGATGGCATTGAGTTAGAATCGTCATCCCCAACAGACCTCTTAGTCCAATCCCCTATCTTTACAAAGTTTGCGTGAGAAGGTTTTGAAGAGGAAAGGGTGTGAGCATTATAATCATAGTAATCACCATTGGCTTTACTAAAACAGAAGTACCCATCAGGCATTCTTATAAGCTGGTGTGGCATAGTGGTAGCGTCAAAGCCATCTGAAATACCACCTTCAGCACTCTCTTCCCATACGGATTGACCAGTACCTCCAGCATCTACAGTTTTCAGCCAATAGTCATCAGCTAACTTTTCATTTTGACCGCCAACTTTAATGTAAAAACCAACAGGCGCGTCATTTGCAGGAAGGTCTTTAAAGTCTTCAGTTTGGTCTTTAAACGCAAACATATATCTTGAGCCTCTAGAATCTGAAGCTCCTATTTTAAAGTCGTTACCGTCATTTCTAACAATATGTATAACGTTATTCTTTATCCCTTTTGAGAAGTGGGATGGTAGGCTTAACCCATTGTATATCTGAGAAGCTATTTGATTTGTTTTAACGTGCGGTTCGTGGTTAACGGTAGAGCTGTCTGGGGTAGTGTAGTTGGTTGAAGCAGCTACAGTCCCATTTGTATTTTGAATGGTAACGCTATAGTCAGTAGAGTAGTCACCCTGTCTAATGTATATTAAAGCTTCTGGGTTTCTTGTCGTAACAAACGTTGAAGATTCTGCAACAACCTTTGTTTTATTCGCTATAAAGGTATAGTCAGCAACAGTGGTGGCACTTATGTCACTCAACGGGTCAGGTATGCTTGTTAAATATGACTTGTCTGTTGTAGATATGACTACATTTTGAGCAGCTCCGTCCTTATCAAACACCCTAAGAGGTGTAGACGTATCTGAAGGGGTTACAATCAGAGAATACCATTCATTCTCATCTCGCCTAATGTTATGAATAAAGGAATCTCCAAGAGTTCCTAAATTTGCTTTATATTCTGTTGGGGGTCTTTTTTGTAATCCATCAACAACAGAAGATAAACCATTAATTTGTGATTCGCATTGTGTTTTTCTTCTCACGGAAGAGGGCTGCTGCGACACCCCATTTATTAGATTGGGGATTGTCTCGTTAATTAATCCCATAAGACCCACCAGTTCTATCTATCACTCTGTAGACATCGTAGTTGTTAAATACTGAGTAATCTCCAGCTTCCGATTCAGCCCCTCTCAAGTCTGCAAGAGCTACTGCCTCGTCTTGTTGCTGAAAACCATGTAGTTCTTTTGATCCAAGGATACGATCTTGGAAAATTCTAGCACCTCTAACGGTGATATAACGCCTAGCTGCTTCTGGCAGATCGGTGAATTCCAACAGTATCGTTAGGTTAGCCTTGAGGTCTGAACCTACAACAAAAGAATGTGTCTTTCTATTGTAAAATTTCAACCCTCTTTGTATTAGGTCTAGCTCTGTCTCGCTGTCACTCGGGTCAGCTAAAAGGGTGTTGCCGGGAAGAGGCACATGACCAGAAGCATCCTGTAACAATTCCACATCAATTTCACGATTCCAATGCCAACCGTGAGCCTGTACAGCTCTTGAGGTAGACTCTAAGATTGTCTCTGCCATCTCAGCATCAACTAGACCGCTTGATAGGCTGTTTACTGGGGCTTCGCCAACCGAACTGAGCAGTATGTTTACTGCTTCTAATTTTGAAGTTGGGGTCATTTAATTTCCTTTATGTAAGAAATAAAAAAAAGGGTGACAAGAGGAAATAAATCCACTCATCACCCCTATAAGGTTAAACGCTGTTTAAACTAATTGCACAAGCAGGACGTAGAATGTTATGCCCCATCGCGTATTTAGAAACAAACAAAGAACCTTGACGAGAAATCTGGTATTCAGATTCTACAGAAAGGTCTTTAAGTTTAACTGTTGCTGCTGCATCTTTACTAAAGATCAAGCCGCGTACTTTAGAGTAGTTTCCAAAGTAGGCACTAGTACGAGTGCTTGGCCCGGGAGTTGCATCCCCAGTTTGAGCAGCCCATTTAGTAGCATCACTCATATCCGCTTGAGGAATATGATTAGACATTAAGATTTTCACGCCACCAATCACGGGTACTTGACCAGAGGATAGGCTGCCTGATCCACCTACATCCTTGTTCATGTATGCCAATGTATTTACATCGCCAGATACGTTGAATAAAGAGTAGTATTGAGCAGGTGGTAACACACAAACTTTCTCGCCAGTAATATCTTTCTGGTCAAACTCTTGAAGAGCATCGTAGATAGCTTGAGCGATTTTAGAACCGTCTGTCGCGTGAGCAGCAGTTGTTCCAATTGTGACGTTAGACGTGAATACTTCATCATCAAAGCTACCAATACCAGCAGTTCCAGCCAAGGCTTTAGTTGTGATAGTAGATGACTTAGAGATGATTCTAGCCATGTTTCGATCCATTTGATTCGATAGAGCGTTACCTGCTTCTTTCGAGTAAATTGATCTAACATCGTAGTGATTCATTAGCTCGTCTACAGAGTCGATGAACTGACTTGAGATAAGTAAAGAATCAACAGTGACAACACGCTCACCATGTTTGATCGCATCGCCTTGGATCAACTCACCCGGAGTATGATATTTAGCAACGGCTGTACCAACCATTGGAAATTGTGCAGATTTGCCCTTACTAATTGTACGAGTACGATGCAGGGGCATGAAGATATTACGCTCTTCAAAGGCGGTTAAGACCTCTCCAGCGTAAAGTTTTAATAGTAACGAGCGTTCATCGCCCGTTGCATTGGTTTGTCCCAGACGTGAGACTGTCTGGTTTGTTGGAAATGCCATTGTATAAGTTCCTGTTGGAATAAAAAAATGTGTTTTTTAAGCGCACACCTTTCCATCAACACAGGTCGCATTGAGATTATCAGCCCGTAGGCTGGTCAGAACTTGTAACTGTGGAGTTTCTTGGTTATTGCTTGTGTAACGGGGTTTTAAAGAATGTTGCTTCGATTAAGTTTCGCTGCAACTTGTTGGCGATAGGCCGTGTCTGAATCGTATCTAGGGTCTTTCATTGCTGAAGTGAGTTCTGCAAGAGAACCAAAACCACCAGTACCACTCATTGAGGCTTCACCTTGAACAAGGGATGGTTCTGAACCAAAATTACTAGAGAATCTTGAGTTCAAACCTTCAACGGCAAGCATTATTTGGTCAGGATCACCTGAGTTAACTTGCGCGTTAAAAGCATTTATCTCCCCACTGGATAAATTGTTTGTTGCCCACATAACCATCTCGGTGTAGTTTTCTGGACTACCTGTAATATCGTAGGCTTGGTTTTGAATATTGTCTCTAATGGATTCTTGACCAGCTATGTAGGAATCGACCATCTCTGGTGATAACCCTCGCTCTTCCCAAAGTCTGTCATAACTCTGTTCTGATAGTCCACCTTGCTCAAGGTACTCTCTTGAGAAGTCATCATAGTAACTATCCTGTTGGCCGTCCTCCATTGAGTAATCGCTTTCTTCGTGCTGCTCGTCCGGCTGTTCTTCAAAAGCGTCCTCGTCATTAGAGTTGTGAAACTTATTCTCCAATTCACTGTAGGCGTTAGCCATGTCTTCAGGAGAGTTAAACTTGCTTGGCAGCCACTCAGGTCTGTCGTCAGCAGATTGGTCTTCTAACCCCTCTGCTTTCTCCAACATTTCTGAAACGTGATCTGCGTCCTCAAAGTCCTCATCTCCCTGATAAGTCGAAACTTCATCTGCCATATATATTCTTCCCTGTGTGTGTGTTATTGATTATTTACCGCTTACTGTTTCCTCTAGCCGAGTATGCTTTTTCTCTTTCTCTACGGTTTCTTTTACTATCTGCTGTAAACTTACGCTTCTTCTTTTTAGCCTCTTCTTTTCTTTTTCTGGCTACGATGTCCCCAATACCTTTTAAAGATGTTGATTTGGCTTTTGGTACTTTAAAGTCTTCAATTACGTCTTTAACCTTTAAAGTTTTATTGCCAAGCTTTACAGTGGAATCTCCAGAAGATTTAGCTTTAGCTATGTCTTTCTTTAGCTTTCCTGAAGATGGGTATGGTTTAGCTCTTTTATTCTTTAGCGCTGTCATTTCTTCGTGAAGAGACTTACGTCTTTTATCCGCAGCAGACTCAGTTCTTTTTGGAGGAATACCAAGAGGGGTGTTGTTTAAACCAGTTTTAGCGTTTCTGATGTTTTTCTTACTACTTTTACCCCACTTACCTTTTGTGGTAACACTGCCCGTAGTAGGCTCAAAGGTTGCGTCATTCTCGCCAGCTCTGCCTGTACCCTTACCTGAGTCTCTACGACCCCCCATAGACATATCACCAAGCCCTCGTTGCGCTCTGGTCTTCTTGAGTTTGTCAGCAGGGCCACTATTACTTTTAGAGTTAGGGTTTTTAATAGCTCTGTCAGAGGCAGTAAGGGTATCTTTTGGATCTCCCTTACCCTTCTTCATTAAAGATGTACCGCGATCTTCTTTTTTAAACTTCCATCTATCAGGGTCTTTATTCCAACCAATTTTTGCACCGAAAGCAGTTTGATGCTTAACCTGAAACTTCTTTTTAGTCTCTGTCGTATTCTTCGTTGACTCTTTTTTATCTTTAGCAGCAGCTTCTTTTTTCTTCTTAGCTCTTCTTTTAGACTCTGCACGAACCAAGTCGTAGTCGTACTTGCCCTTTTTCTTTTTTGGTGACTCCTCAGTCACGTTGTTATATTTACCCATCAGATTATTGTCCTTGTTGTGGAATCATTTGCTGCATCATTTTCTTTAACGCTTCAGGGTCTTTACCAACCCCGTCACCCATTGTTTTAACCATAGCTGGAGCTGATTTTTCTATAGCACCACCCATCGTTTGCATCATCATTTGTTTCTGCTGTTGAGCTTCCATCTGTTGCTGTTGTTGTTGCATTTCAGCCTGTAACTGCTCCTGAGTTTTAATCAACCCATTAGTGTCAATTCCAAGTGAAGCGCCAAGGCGATCTATGTAATCGTCTAGCATTAGATGTTTGGCTAAAGTCTCTGGGCCTAATGGCTGAAGTGCTTGTATAAAAGTCATAAGATTGTTTAAATCATTACCTCTACCCAGTGCCTCAATACCAGTTATTACTTTAGGCTGTAAGCTTCCTTTTGGAAACGCTGGCATTTTTCCAGCACGTTCCATACGGTCAAGAATCAACTTCACTAGAGGCATTTGAAATTCCATAGAAAGTACGGAGTAAACACCACCAAGAGCTGCTTCAAGTTCTTTAGCTTGCATTCGGATTTCTTCAGCAGTAACACGTTCAGCATTTCTGGTAACAGAAGAGGACAAAAGAAAGGCATAGCCAAGACGCTCTGTAATTACTTGAGCCGTATCTTGTGCCACTCTAAGGTCTGCTTGCTTTTGGGTTTGGAGTGTAGAAACATCGTTAGCGTCACCTTGCACAATACCCCCGTTAGGGGCTTCAGCAAGGGTCTTCATTCTTGTTGTTCCATTAGGGCGAACAAGAAATAACACTTTAGCTGATGCAGCACTTCCTTCAACAATGGCTTGTGTTAGAGCTTCAAGGGACTTTAAATCCCCAAGGAATTCTTCACACAATCCACGGCCATAATCTTCACCAGAGATGGCTGTAAAACGTAGGGCTAACCAAGGTGATTTATCTACAGGATATTCACCAATAGAAGAGGGGATTTTTAACCCTTTAACTTCTTGGTGTATATGTATCCTTTCACCCACTCTACAAATGTAAGTGAAGAGGTCAAGGTTCTTAGCATCTTTATAATTAGCTTCCCCATCTACCATAGGAAGAAGCTCTAAAACCTCTGGCGGTAACATTCTAGGCGATACTGTCTCTTTTACAACAATCTCCAATAAGTTACCGTCCGTATCTCTTTTCACAACATATCTATCAAGTCGGAAGACTTTCATCTGACCTTTTCTTGGCATATGCACAAGAGCGTTTCCAGCTACGATAAGTTGTTTAAGAGCTTCAAACACAGGAACTCGTATAGCTGAAGATTCAACTTCACTCATTGCTATTCGTTCAAGTTTTGAAAGAGCTTCTTCGGCTTGTCCTCGCTTTCCACCTAGTTGTTCAAGGTCGAAATCGTCAATTGTTAGTCGGAAGAAAGGGGAGTTAGGTGGAAGTAGCGCCATTAAAAGCTTTGAGGCTAGGTTGTTAGTGCCTCTACTTCCTACAGATTGATACGGGGTATTGTATACCGTTGTTCCAGTATGCCCTTCGGGAGGCATTAACATTGGTATGGTTAGTTCAGCAGACTCTCTAGCACGATGAAGGAAAGTTTCACGGGCTGAGATGAGCTGAGTATAACGACTTTCAGCTTGTTTCGCACCAGCTTCAAGTCCATTCAAGTTGTGCATAATGGACTCTCCATTTTTAAGTTTTAAAGAAAATTACTTTGGAATGGAAAGTCCTGATCCTCCAGTACCACCAACTGACATACCACTACTGGCTGTGGGTTTTGCAGAAGTCCGTACTGATCTTTTACCAACAGTGCTTGCCTGTGTTGCTCCGGGCTTTTTCTTACCTTTAGGATCAGAAACAGCGCCTTCCATTTTAGCTTTAACTTCTGGAATTGGGGCAGAAACGCTAGGGGGTGTTGGCGGTGGGGGGTAAACGGTTTTTGAACACACTTTTGGATTTCTCCTGTAAATTAAATTAATTTCTTGGAAGAAGGGATGTTTAAACTATCTCCTATTTTAGAAAGACCACCAGTAGCTAAACCGGGGTCTTTCCGTATTCCATTGCTTTTAACAGCAAGTTTGTTTGGTTTTTTACCTGTTAAAGAAGTGACTCTCCCCACTTTACTTTCTGGTGTCTTAGGAAGTTTTACAGGGGCAGCCTTCTTAGCTACAGGTGGGGTAGGGGTTGCATAAGAGTCATCATCATAGTCCTTCATCATTCTCTTAGCCAACATCTCTGGCCCACACACAGCTAAAGCTTCTTCTTAGGGGCAACTGGAATGTTTAAACCAGCTCCACCTGTAGTGGTAGATGTTGAAAGTCCGGGGTCTTTTTTGATTCGATATTTACTTTTTCCAAGACGCTTTTTTGCAAGTTCAGACTTCTCTTTTTCGCTAACACCTTTCCTCTTTATTACAGGGATTGCATTGGATGCAGGTGCAGCACTGGGAGAGGCCGTTTGCGGTGTGGGGGGAGGTGCTGCTGATCCACCAAGACACATACGTTAATACTCCTCTAGATTATTATTTATAAGATTTTCGATGTACGAAATTACTATTCTTTTTCCTTGTGCCACTCGCAAAGATTCTAAATCAAAATCTCTCTTTGTCGGCACACTATTAGGAAACTGTTCGTTTAAATGTTCGAGCAACCAAAGTGGTACTGGTTCACGAAAATAACTTCCTTTACTGGTTACCATCCCCACTCCCCAGACATGGAAGTTGCTGAATAATCAGTAACTTTGCCCTCAAAAAAGTTTTTAACGCTATCTCCAGACATAATGTAATCAAGCCAAGGGATAGGATTTTCCTTTACCTTCCAGTTCTTTTTTAGACCTAACTGAATTAGTCTTCGATTAGCTACCCATCGTATATATTTCTTTACTTCCTTTGCTGTCAATCCTTCAATCTCCCCACCTGAAAACGCTAGGTCAATGACAGCATCTTCAAGCTTCACAGCTACTCTGAACATCTCGTAAATAGATAGTTTGAACTCATCATTCACTATCTTTGGATGCTCTTGACAGAAGGCTTTAAAGAGGTGTGTCATACCCTCAAGATGGGCTGTCTCATCTCTGATGCTCCACTCAACAATTTCTGAAGTTCCTCGTAGCTTCCCAAAGCGTTGATAATTTAATAACATAATAAAAGCACTGAATAAACTCATCCCCTCGTTTACACAAGTCTGAGCCAAAGCTCTCGCCATCCCTGCGTGAGTAGACGTGTCGTTGTCTTGCATGAACTCTATCTTCTCTTTCATCTCTTTGAATTCAAGAAACTTACTGTACTCGGTTTCATGAAATCCAAGGGTGTCGTTCAACAGGGCATACGCTCGTTGATGTATCACCTCACGGTTAGCAAAGGACAAGAGCATATGACGTATCTCATTGTTCTTAAATTTAGGGATAAACAAAGAGCAATAATTATTAGCGACTTGAGCGTCACTCTGTGTAAACAGTCTTAATATCTGTGTTATGTGATTCTTTTCTGCTGGGGTTATCACACCCGTGTTCCATTGGTTAACATCCTCTTGCAGAGAACACTCCCATTCTCCCCAGTGAATTTTCTCATGCTCTAATGCTAACTCTGCTGCCCACTCATATTTGAATGGCTTATAAACTCTTGATTCTTCCATTAACCCTGACACGCTAGACACTCCTCTTCGTAGTCTTTTAGAGCTTCACGCTCTATTCTTTGTGAAACTTTATCTGCTGATTTAGTTGATTCGGTTCTAAGGTAATAAAGCCCTTTTAATCCTTTTTTCCAAGCACTTAGGTGTACAGAATTAACGTACCCTTTGTCACTGCCACTAGGAAAATAAAGGTTAACCGACTGACCTTGGCATATCCATTCTTGCCTGTGTGCTGCGTGTTCTACTACCCACCTTTGGTCAATCTCAAACGCTGTTTTAAATATTTCTTTTTCTGTCTCATCTAAACAATCAAGATGTTGCACACTACCATCGTGGAGAATTATTGATTGCCACACTTCTGGAGTGTCTTGGCCTCTCCTGCTCAATCGCTTTTCCAAGTGTTTATTCTTTATGATGTGCGCTCCTGCCCGGGTTCTATGGGTATACGAATTTGATTTGACAGGTTCTATTGAAGCAGTAGCCCCAGTGATAATTGCACTGTTAGCATTAGGGGCAACAGCAAATAAGTGAGCGTTACGCATCCCTGTGCCAATTAGGTCAGTTGGCTCACCTCTCTCTTTAGCCAATAGCTTTGACTCTGCGACTGCTTTCTCCTTCATCTCCGAAAAGATACGCCTGTTCAAAGAGGTAGCTACTGCCGTCTCCCAACTAATTCCGTTCTTTTGAAGAAGTCCATGAAACCCCATTGCACCAATACCAATACTTCGTTCAGCCAAAGCCGACTTAACTGCTCGTTGGAGAGTTGCAGGTGCTTCTGAAATAAACGCAGTTAATACGTTGTCTAAGAATCTAGTTAAATCTCTAACCATATCTGTTGATCCCCAAGACAACCAGTGTTCTAAGTTGACCGAACTCAGACAACAAACCGCAGTCCTGTCCACATCTGTAGGGAGGTGTATTTCATTACACAAATTACTGCCTCTAATCTTCAACCCTTTTTTCTTGAGAGCTTCAGGCAGATGCTTGTTTGCTGTGTCAATAAAGTTTAGGTACGGTTCACCAGTTCTAAATCTAGTCTCTAATAGACGTTCCCATAATTCTCTAGCGTCTATTCTGTCTCTCACCGTGGCATCATTGGGGTCTTTCAGTTCCCACACCACTCCATCCACTACAGCTTGCATGAAATCATCTGTAACATTAACAGCGTTGTGTATGTTTAAACACTTCCTGTTTGGGTCACCGCCTGATGGAATTCTCATGTTCACAAACTCTAGAATGTCAGGGTGACTGATGTCCAGATACGCAGCATAGCTTCCCTTTCTTGTAATACCTTGGCGATAAGCGTTCATGTCGCTATCTACTGTTTTAAGGAAAGGAATAATCCCCGGAGAAAGTTTACTCACAGCCCTAACATCACCCCAATGACCCCCAACACCACCACCTTTCACAGACAACCATCTCAACTCTGCTGAATGATCTATCAACCCCTCAAGGGTGTCAGGTACATAAGTAAGAAAACACGATATTGGTAACCCTTTATGTTTAGTGTTCGGATAGGGGGCGTTGGATAGAATAGGGGAGCTAAACATAAACCATCCTTTACTCGCATAGTCGTAGATTCTTTGAGCGAGTTTCATATCACCGCCACAATAAGCAACGGAAGCTCTAGCAAAAGCTTTTTGTGGTGTGTCTTCGTCAGGCTTTTGGTAATAGCCAACAAGAAGCGATTTGGCTTGGTCACTTAACAACCTATCTCTGGACTCATCAATCTCAATTCCGTGGTGATTCATAGTGCTGTCTCTCCTTGTTCTTCGATCAAATCATCCAAGTAAACTCTGCACTTAATTAAATCTTTAAGACCGTCTTTGTATTTCCATCGTGTGATGTACTTAACAACGTTGCCTTCTCTGAAGTCTAGTTTGTTTGACACTATGAAATCCAAGGGTTGAATGTCCCCTTGCGTGTAGTGCGATTGTTCTTTTAAAGAAGTCTCAAGCTCTTCTAAGGTGTCCATAAGTTTATCTCTCCGTTGTCGTTGTAGTCTTGAAATCTTAAAATCCTTGCAAGTCTTGCACTAACTAAAGCATCCTCTTCAGTGAGTCCTTTTTTATCAAAAGCTTCCAGCACAGCGCCCCACATTTCGTCAACCTTGCTAAGACCCTCAAGTACCTTTTCTGCACTCTTAGGGCCAATGCCCGGACACCCCTTATAGTTGTCTGTAGCGTCCCCTATCATCGCCTGTGCCATCCAGTTTCTATCTGCTGCTATCTTAGAAATCTTCTTTAAAGTTTTCCTCGCATACAGAGTCCCGGGGATAGTCTGCATATCCTTGTCTTCAGAAACGATGATTGTTTCTTTTTTGTTTGAGGGGTCTGTTTGAAGTATCCCCATGACATCATCAGCTTCAAGGTTATACAGCGTCACACAATCAAAGTTATCTTCCACTTTGCAGCGTAATGCTTTAAATCCAACAGGCTTTCTGTTGCCAACACGATTACCCTTGTATAGGGGAAACAGTTTTTTACGAAAGTTCTCAGAGTCAGAAAAAGTAACTACTACCTCGTCCCCCTCACAGGATTCTTTAGTGTGGTTGATGTAGTCTTTAAAAGCTGTGAAAGCCTCTCCAATGTCCGTGTGAATTGTCCACACATCGTTGCCCCAATCACAAGATGTTTCAAGGGAGGCAGTTATTCGGTGAACCACCAAATCACCATCTATTAAAAGCTTACGCATTAAGCACCTCGTCTGAAAAAATAGTAGGAAACTCTTCTCGGAGAACGTCAAGGCAGTCGGCAGCTACTTGCCTATGCTCTTTTTGAGTACCCTCTTTAATTCGTTCGTTGATGTAGTGAATCCAAGATCGTATCGATCCAGACATAATTAAAGTAGTAGGGGTTAGACCCTCTGGCAGTAACGCTCTTGCTACCTCTTTAGCTATACCAGCGGAGAGCATTGAGTGATATTTGGAATAGGAAAGGGCGTTGACATCCTTTTGTGCTAAGTTCCAAGCAGCCTTCACAGCGTCATCATTAAACTCGATAGAGTTCTGTCGATTCTTCTTGTCCTGAAGTCTGGCCTCTCTCATAATGAGCTTTGTACTTTCAGAGTAACGTTGAGAATATTCTTGAAACGAAAAGCTTCTGTGGCGTAGGATTTGTCTGCTAATATCTCTAGTGGTGGTGATCTCTAACTGAGCAGTGACCATCTCAAACGGTGACCAGTGGGAATTCCTGATGAGATATTTTAACAACCTCTCCACCCCGTCTTTATTGAACTGGTTATCCGGGTTGGAAATCCTAGCGCAGTACACGATCATCTCTTCGGCAGTTGTTATTCCCGATGAGAAAATGTGGTGGCTTGGCGCGGAAACTCCTATCATTCTTACTTTTGGTTTAAACATCCTTAACGTTCTCCTTTTTTAAACTTATATAAACATCGTATGAACTTGTACCTAAGTAAATACTTAATCATCTTAAATAATACCTTTATGGATTCTTTTGAGTGGCCCAAAGACACGTTACAATTATGACATAAAAGCTTTCTTACTTTACCTGTTTTGTGACAATGGTCTATGAAAAGATCACCGTTATTTCTTACGTTCTTTTTGCCACAAATAAAACACAAACCCCTCTGATTTAAATCCATCTTTAGAACCTCGTTTGGGGTTAGGTTGTACTTATATTTCCAATTCTTCTTCTGATGTTTTGTAAACCACTCGCTAGTGTGTTTCTGCCCAGTTGTTTCCAATTTTAAATTCCCCTGTGACACGCACAGGAAGTTTAAATTTCTCCCCTGCCCGTGAGATCGCTTCCACTGCAATCTTCCCCACATCCTCTGCTATTTCTCTCGTTGCTAGTATCTGTAGCTCGTCATGAATGTATGCTATTTGGACGTAATCCTTGTCCGTATAACCAGCCTCTTTCATATCCTCATGAAAGGTTATAACCCACATCTTTGAAAGTATCGCGCCACAGGATTGCAACAATAAGTTCAACGCTCTTCTTGGTTCTCTACAGGCTAATCTTCTCCCGTCAATTCCAACAATGTAACCGTTAACTCTTGCGCTTTCTTGCACCTTCTCAGTAAGTGTTTTAAGCCGGGGAAGTCCCTTTAAAAATTTAGTTCTTATAGCTGCACCATCCTTTTTACTTTTAGAACCTATCAGCTCTGAAAGGAAAGCATCTCCACACCCATAATTTAAAGCATAAATAAACAACTTAGCCTGATCCCTCGTCTCAAGACCAGCTAACTTTTGATTCATTGTGTGTACATCACCGCTGACAACCTCTTTCATATAGTTGGTATCTTTCATGTACAGGGCAAGACAGATCAACTCAAGACTACTCATGTCCACACCAACCATCTTCCATCCCATAGGGGCATGAAAAAGCTCTCTAAATTCTTTACCGTATTTAGTCCTTACACTAGGACACTGCTGAAGATTTGGAGATGAAGCTGTAGTCCTTCCACTGACTGCTCCGTTAGTGTTTAAACGCCCGTGTATGCGTCCCCCTTTTACTAATTTAAGATAACCATTTTTACCATCGTGAATCATACCTAACCTTTTCTGTAGCATCAGATACTCTTCCACAAGACGAGCCTCTGGCAGGGGGCATTTGTTTAAAATGGCTTCATCAATCTTAGCTTTACCCGAGGGTGTGTGTGCTGGTGAAACCCATCCAAGTTTTTCCAACCTTGCAGCAATCTGATCTCTTGAACCGGGGTTGAACGGTATCTCTTTAGTCTTCGTTTTTAGCTGCAAAATTTCTGGGGGAAAAACTTTTTGTAGCTCTGCTTTAATTTCTAATGATCTACCCTTCAACATATCATAGAGATCATTGGCTTTCTTAACGTCAAAGGGCATCCCAGTGCGCTCTTGCTTGGCACAAATCTCAGCAAATTTATGTTCTATCCGCATAGCTGTCTTACTGAACCCTTTGGCGCGTATAAGCAGGTTGTAGGTCTTTTCTGTAACCCTTACATCTTGTGAACAATACTCCATCATTTCGTTGGAGAACTCTTCCCATGAATCAAGGTCTGCAAAGTCACCCTTTAGCTCACCCACTCTATACCCCCATGCCTTTAGGGAGTGTGACCCACACAATTTAATAGGGGGTTGTTTCCATTTTAAAGGTGCAACTGTGTGATCGTCTAATTTATGTAAATCACCAAACAACACACGACTCATAAGAAGGGTGTCTTTCACCTTACCCTTTGGAACAAATCCATATAGCCTTTCCAATATAGGGATGTCAAAATTAATAATGTTGTGGCCTATGATCTCATCAGCACGATTTAGCTTTTCTAAAGCATCCTCAATTGCATTTGGCCCATACTCAAGTTGATTACCACCATCTTTGATTGAAATACAATGTACTTTCTTAGCATCCAATCCATCAGTTTCTATGTCAAAAAATAAAGTAACCATTATCAGAAATCCCCCAAGGTGTCTTCCAGCATTCTCCCAGTGTGAGGGTTGTATACCAACTCGCAAGCTATACCCGTGTCACCTGTGAATCTATTTTTTAACACTCTTATCTCACTTCTATTTGGGTCTTCCCCTTGTTGGTTTCTTGATGTTGCTACTAGGGCATCGGATAGCTGTGCTATTGCTGCTGAACCTCTAACGGCTGAGAGTGTAGGCTGAAGGCCGTCTTCATACCCTTTATCACCCTGTGGCCTACGCAGGTGATTCACCAACACCATCCCACACCCTAGTTCTTGGGTTAACGTTCTCAGCATGGTCATAGTGTTGTCGATGTTACGTCTCTCATCTCCCGTGTCCTGACCGCTCACAACAATGGACAAATGGTCTAGAACTATGAAATCAACCTCTAAAGACCTGACCATGTATCTGATTTGATCTATTAAATTCTCCGTTGAGGTTGATCCCCAGTGGTCATAGAGAACAACGCTGTCGGTTTGCACTAACTCTTTGAAGAAGCCTGTTAGTTTTTCTTGGGAATGTTCGCCAACGTGTAGTGGCTCATTGGCTATAATTGACATTAGTCCAAGCATTGTTCTGGCTGGTGTTTCCTCAAGAGCAATATAACCAACTCGTAACTCTTGTTTCATTAAATGATGTGCTATTTCTCTACACAATTGTGACTTACCACTGCCAGTACCAGCAACAATTGTTAATATTTCATTTTTCCGTATACCTTTGAGCTTATTTTGTAATCCAACCCAAGGTAGTTCATAACTTTCTCCTTTCCCATAAGATAAAATGTCAGGGAGCAGTTCGCCCCCGGACACTAAACCATCTGGTCGGAATGGTGTTGCATTCCATTGTAGTTTTACGAGTTCTGCCCCCCGTCCTTGGGTGAGCATTTCGTTGGCATCCTTTAGAGGTAATTCACAAATACGACTCTTTGCCCCGAATAGAGCAGCACACTCTTTTGCTGCTTTTCTTCCGGGATCATCACTATCAAAACAAAATACTATTGTTTCAAATTTATCAAGCCACTCAAAATGCTGTTGTAGAGCTTTTTTAGCACTTTGCGCTCCTTGTGGCACGGAAACCACAGGGAATTTGTGTTCATTTATCTGTGAGATTGAGATAGCGTCTATTTCCCCTTCACAAATTGTAATTCTTCGTGCAGAATCTCCAATTTTCCATAACCACTGACCGTACAGCGGTGGGTTCTTAGTTTTTCCAACAACACTAAATCTTTTGTCAGGTGTTCGGACTTTAGAACACACAAACTTTAAATCATTAGTGAAGTATTGCGCTATTTGTTTTGGGGAGTCTCCAGTTATTACACCGTACCCCCAAAACTCACAGGATTCCTTTGATAACCCTCTTTTTGGTATTGCCGTGAAAACCATTCCTTCCATTTCTACTCCTCCTAAGATTTCTTCTTTAACAATTGACGTTTCGTTGCCCTTTTTGCTAAAAGCCTCACACGCAAAGCAATAATAACTATCAGAATATTCTGAGTTTGCATCTGAACTTCCACAACTAGGACACGCTAAATGTCTTATGAATTCTGCCACCACGCCTCCGCGTCAAATGTAGGACATTCTTTGTTTGAAAATGAGTTATGACCAACCACCTTTGCGTTTGGGAACTCTCTAACAAGACTCCTTACTAGGCTATCTAAAGCTCTCCATTGCAGAAGGGTAAAGTTCGTACCCCCTTTACCCCCAATCATGCAAATTCCTATAGAAGAACTGTTCTTACCTCTACAGTGAGCGCCAATAGCTCTGTCTTCTCTACCTTGCTCTATTTGACCATTACGTTTAATAATTTTATGGTATCCACAGCCTCTCCATCCTCTCTCTCTATGCCACACATCAATCTCCTTAACGCCCACATCCATCTCTTTCGGGGTATCCGAGCAGTGAATGATGATATAGTCAGTTTTGTGCCTCATGTTTAAACCACTCCTTTGGTATTGTTTTAGACGACCATGTGAATTTGTACTTTTCGCACCATTCGATACACGTCATCTTGCTTCCTTGCACCCTTCCATGAGGGTTTTGAAATAGCATCCTAAAATCTTTTTCGGGATGTTGGGCCTTTAGGAGCTTCATCTTTCTTTGATCCTCACTTCTAAAGTACCCTTTTGCTTCCACTAGGATGTTGTTGGGGAGTTCAAAGTCAGGTGTGTAGGTTTTATGAACCACATACCCAACTCTGAACGGCTCATACTTCACCTTTAAGCCTCTTACCCCACAATCATCGTAGATTGTCTTCTCGAATTTTGATCTAAAAGTTACCGTTGAATTCGACTCCTTCGACTTCTTCGCTAGTGAACGTTGCTTCTTCCTTGATTGTTTCAACCTTATCTTCTCCTTGAAATCCATTTTCAAAAGTTTCAAAAGAGGCTGCACCACCGGGAATATACTCAATCATCTCCACGATTTGCACAGCCTTTAATCGTAACGAAATACCCACCTGACTTGTAGAATTATTAGGGTAAGCGAAAGGCTCAAAAGAAATAGCTACCTGACTACCATTGCTCACCTTCTTAGTCCCTAAATCAATAGGTTTTGGTGGTGCTGTTCGTGATCCTGAGTCATAAATAACTATCTTCTGTTTAAACACCTCGCCTGTTTTGGTTGTGATCTCTGCGTTTTGTTTGAATTTGAAAGTAACTCTCCCAGTTGCAGCATTATCGTCACCAATCTCATCTTCCCAAGGCTCGTATTTCACCCATTTCTTCTTCGGATGAGACTCCTTCATCTCTTCCATTTTGTCCTCTAGAAAAGGTGTTAGCTTTTCAACTAAACCTGCTGCCTCTTTAGCGCCCAAAGTTAAGGATGCCTTAAAAGCTACAGGTGTCCACTTCTTATCCGGCTCGGTGATATGTAACCAAGAACCTTCTCCTACTGGTGTTGTTAAAGTCTTTGCCATCTTTCTGTCTCCCTTCTTTATGAAAAAAAATAATCACTTCTTAAAACTTTGGTTATGTCAAAATCACCAATCTCTGGTGGTGGTGGGGTGACATCCCCAAATAAATTAAAACAATCATCGTATATCTGTTGAATGATGTTGTTTTTTTGATACATTTCAGCAAAAGTCCCCCTAATTTCATCCAGCATCTCTGGCATTCGGGCCACATGACACCCAAAAGAGTCATGTACCATGCCAAAAGACATATCAGGGTGTTTTTTAAGAAGATTATTTACCGTTAAATCTAAATGAGCTGCGTCTAATGAATGAATTACGTTTGGAGCGCACCCTTGTTTGTTTCTACGCCTACAACTTTTCTTTTCGTTAGGTGTATTAAGGACTCCCCGATAAAAAGACCCATCAATTGTTGTCTTTATCCTTGATTTACTCATCTGTGTGTACCGTTGGAAGGCTATAAAGCCATTTGGGACTTGCCAAGTGAACGGTATGTTGTGTTGGACATATATTTCTACTATATCCTTGAGCCATAGCATGAAAACTGTCTGACCTTTTAGGCGTTCTGCCATCTCTTCCCAAAGAACTTCACACAAATAAACACAATATTCAAAATCCTTGGATGCTTCCCAAGCCTGATTACCTTTTAAGCGTTGTTCAACCACATATTCTTCTAAATATTCCCTACAACTTTGTTTCGTAGAGGAATATGCCCGGGTCATTACGGGTCTTTTGACTAATTTCCTATTTAAAAAACCACTTTCAAGCCATTTGGTAGCAACAGTGTCCAAAGTTCTTTCTGATAGTCTCTTTTTTAAGTCATCAGCTAAGATTTGATAGAGGTCGCTAGGCTTTTCAAGGTTTTCAAGGTTAGTTGCTCTTGCTCCTATAGGGTCGCGTAGTATTGCAGAGCAATGTTGACTGCCATTTATGCTGCCATCCACAGAAATACACAGTGAAGACATGAATCCATACCCTTTTTCTGAAAAACCTTTCCACTCATAGGCAAATTGTAGAGATTCCCAAGGTGAATCGGCATCTAGCCACCCTCTGTTGGTGTACGGGTCAGTGGCCCACGCTATAATCTCTTCGTTAAGCTCATCAATAACGTTTAAACGCTCTCCAAGGGTGTGCTTGTCGTACCCAATACAGTTAGCTCCATGTTTCTTTAGGGCATTTAGCTGTTCAAGGGTGTCTATTGGCAACTCTTCGTTGAATCTTAGTAAAGATTTGGCGTAACTCTCTGATTGATAGGACAAAAAAGAGGGTATTGGGTATAATCTCCCACGAAAACACCTAGAATGTGGAAAATATATCCCTCTACCCTTAAACTTCTCAGCAGTTTGAATTGTCCTTATAAGTCTTAGTTTTTTACTAATACTTTTAGCGTTCTTATTATGTATTTTGGCAGCCTCTCTCGCCCAAGCCTTTAATCTGGCCCGTTGATCTGCTGTCATCTCTGCTTTTTTAAGCTCCTTGTTGGCAAAGGGAGATGGTGGTATTTCTATAGGGTCTTTTGATGGAAGATCAGCATCCCAACCCTGTTCCCAAGCAACCTTTACCACCTCTAGAATATCCTCATCCACTTTCCAGCACGTTGCTCCAAGGGCATTGGTCGTGTTATACACAAGAGGCATCTCGTCATGCTTTAGCTCTTCTAAGTAACAAGAATTAGAAGCTTTAATGAGTCTATTTCTGCGGAGCTTAGACATGAAGTACCCACCGTTAAAGAGGGAAGTCCACTCTTTGGGAGGATGTACCATTGGTTGGAAGATGGGTGACAGCATTTCATTGGTGGCATTTGCTTTTTCAAGCCACTTCAAGGTTTCTTCAGTAGGCTGTAAAAGTATCTTTGTCTTACCACCACCAACACCTACCTTTTGCTGTCGCACAAGACCTGTTTTTGTGATGAGGTGTACTAGGGTTTGACCGACTTGAAAATGCTCTGCCTTATCCCAAGGAATATGCTCAACACCGTGTTTAAACTTCATCGTGTAGTTGATCGCTATTCTTCTGTTATTTCTGTTTGAAGTTCTTTCGACCACCTCGTCTTTAACTCTCTTGAAACCTAGAGGATTTTCTTTTTTATATTTAAGAAACCTAACCTCATCCTCAATGTGTTGTCCTATCTTGACAGCAACGTTGGTCATGCCCATAGGTGTGGAAAGGTTGTCAATGGTAACCTTCAGGCCCATGTAGGCGCTTATTTCAGGGGGAAGTTGTATAAGCAATTTAGATGACGATGCAAGATGACCGGGAAGACCTAAGTAACTCGCCTTGATATGCTTGCTAACCCCTTCAGCAATAACATCGACAGTGCCATTAATAATATTAAACCCATAACCAGTAGTTGATTCGTTGCCAGAAAGAACTGCTTTGTTAATCGTCCTACGGTATCTCTCAATCCCAACATCAATACTGTCTTTTTCAAGATCAAGCTCCTCTAAAAGTAGTTCTGCCTTTGTCTTCGCCATTAAGTTCCTTTTACGCCAATCTTCCATCAACATCGTATCAAGCTATTTACGATAAGGTTTGTATGTATTCTACAATAGAATCAAAGGCTTTTGTAATAAGATTAAGGTCGTATCAAGTTAGGTCTGGATTTTGAATCCAACGTGTCTACCTAATTTCACCACCTCGGCCTATATAACTCTTTGATTCTATTGGTATTTACACACTCCTAACGTAAGTGATTCACGCCATCTATGCCACAATACGCCAACACTTACGCCATATTATAATTCAATTAGACTATCAGTCAAGTACCTTCGCATAATCGTGGTAATTACTGTTGCTTAAATAAGCGTAACGCATGGTTACACTGATGTCGCTGTGGTTAGCTAACCTACTAACAGCCTCAATAGGTGTCCCTTTTTGGACGTGCCAAGAGCAGAAGCAGTGTCTAAAGTCATGCCATCGCATGGTGAAACCCTCTATCGCACAAACTCGCTTGAACTTATACGTTAAAATGTTTTTATTTAGGTCTTTAAATAAGGCTTTTTCTTCACCAGCTTCTTTGCATAGCCTAGAAATTATAGGCATCACACGTTTAGGCATAGGTGCTTTATGTGTCTTGCCATTCTTTGTGAATGAATCTAAAAGTATTATCTCTTTAGCTTCAAGGTCTATGAAGTTATGATCCCAGTTCTTTGACGTTGAATGTAGGGAAAGCAACTCGCCTTGTCTTATGCCTGTTCTACTGGCTATGACTATTCCTGCTGCTACATCGTAAAAACCTAGCATCTCTGCTCGTAGGATAAGCCTTTCAACGTCTTCTTCAGACACATAACGAGGCCGTGAAGAAGTCTCGGGTACTCTGTCTAATGCCGGTAATTCTTTGATCGCTCCAAGTGCTTTAGCTCGCTTCAAAGCTATGCTTAGACAGCTAAGTTTTTTATTAATTGTGCTGTTGCTATTTCTAATACTCTCTAAGTTAGCCTTGAAAGCCTCAATCTCACCTGTGCTAATGCTTTGGACTGCTCTCTCTTTTCCAAAGTATTTCATGATGTTCTCAGCGTTGGTAAGATTTGTTTTGGATGATCTGCCATGTCGCCACACGCTTTTGTATGCTTCATCAAAGGCCGTTTTTAGCGTCATCTGCGCTGACCGCTTGGCTGTGGTAGGCTTATTGCCTTTTTTTATGGCTAATCTAGCTTCCATCTCCCAAGTCTCAGCATCACCTTTGTTACCAAATAGTTTCCTGAATCTATTCCCGTCACCATCCGTGACGTAGCCTTGAAATTTACCGCTTTTCATTAACGATACACTCATTGTTCATTCTCCTTTAACCGTCATCAAACACTAGCGATAGGGTGTCCCGAAAAGATACCCCTCTCTTCGATAGCGTTACTATTTTTTTAATCCTACAAGTAGGGTCTTCATTCAGTTCTATAAGGCCCATGCCTTTTTTCTTCGCCCCAACAAAGCCTTTACTTAAGAGGGTACAGTTTCTACTGCCCGTTGCCGTGCTTGATCCTAATTTAAGTGCTACGTCTTTAACGTTTAAACCCTCTTCATGTTTGTCTTCTTCTAAACAAATATAAAGAAAGGATAGAATCGTTTGAACTTCAACGTGACTATCAGAACCAGCTTCCCTAAACATTTCTAGAGCTACCACTAGCTGTTTAAACATTACCTTTTGTGTTTTCTTCATAATCTTCTCTTCATTATTTTCCTTCTCAGGGAGGCTTCGCTGATATTAATATCTCCCACGTTAGCCATTTTATTAACCTGTCTCTACCACAACTATGTGTCTCAGGGAAGATCACAAAAGATTTCTTCCTATAAACCACAACATCCATTAGCTTTAGTTTTAAAAACATTATAATCCTTTATCATGAGTAAACAAGGGCAACCACAGGCATCATTAGTAAAAGAACTGCCCATGAAACGTATCCTAGAAATGTGTAAATTAAATTAATCATTAGTTGCATATCCTTTTTTTACACAGTTCTTTTTAATTCTGTTGCCTTTGCAAAATTCTATCTTAGTGAACCTAGTAGTATCGGCCCAAAACATGAGATGGGCAATTAAACTTTGACGTGCTTTTAAATGGGCCATGTTATCAATGCTCCCTTTGTGTGTTAAATAAATGCTCATGCTTTTCTATATAACTTTCTAGCACAAACTTGGCAAACTCCTCACTCATGATTTCATTGCAAAAGTCATCCATAAGTTCTTCAGAGTTCTCGTTGTAAAAATCTTTAAAGCTGTTCTTTGTGATATTCATTAACACCATCCACGCTTAATCGCATACCCGTAATACCGCTGTTCTTCATACGTCTTATTGCGTCACTTGCCTCTTCTAATGAGATGTATTTAAGAATACTCTGCCACCCGCTAAAGGTTTTAGATTGTATGAACACCATTTTCTGCCCTCTTTTTTGCATAACTCATTAACTCCTTTGCTATTGGTTCGGGAAGTCTCATCTGTTCAACTTCTTTATCGCTTCGTTCATATAACACATACTCATTCTGAGGGTGTTCAACGTACCCTCGCCAATACAAAGCTTCACCTAATATAAATGGTAAGTCGTTGAACCACTCGCTGTTAACGTACTGTTTAAACTCACTCGCATAAGACATAGCCTCATTGCTTAATTTTTCTACCACCTGTTATCCCCCCTTTTATTTTTAACTTATTAAATGATGTGAATATTTGTACTTATAAACACCAACTAAATCTTGATTGACCGCTGGAATCCACCCTTTTAAATCTTCCCTTGGTGCTTCTTCTATACCACCCTCAAGTAGTTTAAGGATGTACTCCAAAGAGTCTTCGGGATGCCATACCCAACTAGATTTCTTTGTGTTATAGACGTAATTAGCACACCTTGCGTTGACTATAGCATCAATTCTTTCTTTAGATAACCTAAAGTTCGTAGCAAATTCCCCGTCATTAAAAGGTATTGTTACAAATGAAAAGTAACTGTTGTTTGGGTATTGTTTAAACACCCACCCGTCTAGTAAATCAACCGACCCACCACCTGACGTTGATGCTATCTTTTTAGGTGAGTTGATATCCTTTAGTACAGCTATTACAGAAGTTCTTAAATTTCTATAGCGTTGCGTGTAACAGTATTCACTTGCCATTATTAGTTTCCTTATACCAACACAAGTAATCATTAAATTTCATATCAGGTAACAAGTCCGACCTTATATCCTGTATTAAAAGTTCTAAGATGTATTCAACACCTTTACGTTCTTTTTGGTTTGGCGAATACCCAAACACCTCATCTATGTCAGGCATATAAGTATCTCTGACGTATTCCCGAGCAACTTCAACTAAAGCTTGGTGGCATTGATTAACGTGAAGTTCAATAGTCCTTTCTTCCTCTGAAGTAAGATTTATATTGTTATTCATCGTGCATTCTCCTTTAACTCGCACTAAATTCTGATAGTGCTTTTGATTTTTTAAAAAAAAATAATAAAAAATACTAAAAAATAATAAAAAAAGGTGAGCAGTTTTTGGTAGGTACTTGCGCGTGGCATACTCAGGCCATGTCGTGCGCTTCCCTGTTGTTTTTTCAAGTTAAACCTTTTTTTACTATTCGCTAATATTTTATTTTTTCACCTCTACAATATGATTTACATTAGCATTAATATTAGCATCGTAGCAAGTTAAACAATTTTTACATTGGCCCGTACAATTTACATCGTTGGTATTTGACTTGCTAACATTGTTGAACGTTTTATAAAAATACTTGGGTATCTTATGCATTATTTTATCTACTTTTGAATTACTAAATATTAACTTGAAATTATCGGGTAGAGCGTTTAAACGGGCCATGCACTTATTAATAATGTCGTTGCGTTTAGTCCATAACCTAAAATTAACGCTAGGATAATATAGTGCTATTAATACTAAATTATAAAAATGTTGCTCGTTTATCAATTCCCCGTGCGCGTCATATCTAAAATACTTCTCAAGTTGTAAGTTAAGATGGCCTATCTCTATTTCTGATAGTTCTCGCGTTGATAAAATATAACTGTTATTCTCCCACGCTGGAATACAGTTTTTCCTTATGCCCTCTAACATTCTTATGCTGTAGCACTCAGAACAAATACTGTTTTTATTTTTGTGGGCCTTTATACAGTAGGGATTAGATAGGGTGTTAGTATTCAAGGCTTTGAACCCGTCAAGTTTACCCGTCAGTACACTAACTTTTAATGGTCGGTTATCAAGTATCATTGAAACTTCTCCCATATACAGAATAAAATGAATATCGCATTAAGTCCAAAAGCGTAACAAATAAATTCTAATAAATCAGATGTCATAAGCCTAACCACTCATCAAAAGTTTTAACAGGATTTTCATGCGTCAGATCACAATATAAATCGTATCTTTCTTTTAAAGTCGTATTGGCTGGTTTAGATTCATTAACTAGTTTTTCTAACCCTTTTTGCTGTTCGTTGTATAAGTCGTGGATGTTCATGTTATTAAGTGCTTTTTGGTTTTTGTTTAATGTTTTCATTTTTTATGCTCCCAGGTTTTTTTAAATGTATCTAAAGAAATGATCCAGTTTTTTAAGCTTTTTACAGAATGCTATAGAGTCTTCATTTCTTAGGTCGGATTGGTTATCGGCATAATAAATAGAAAAATCATTAAAGGTTCTAAAAAAAGACTGTATTAATGTTCTATGTTGATAGGGTATATTCTTTTTAAATATCTCTAAAACAAGATCATCATTCGCGTTGATTTGACTAAAAATAATATCAATAGCTTCTCGAATAGTTTCTTCTCGTGTTCCATGTTTCATTTCAATTGCTCCCAGTTGTTGTGGTCGCTCACAATAAGCGACTATCAGAAAAAATAAACTTATAAAAAAAATGTGTGGGTATTTTTCAACCCACAAAATCAGCAGTGATTTTTATAACTTTATTTTTTCTTTATCGGTGAATTTAAAGGTTTTCTTTTCGTTGACCTTATCTAAAAAATTACAGTCTATGCCAGTCACAATGTCATAACCTTTTTTTGTGGGGATCATAAACGTGCGTTTTTCATCGTCACATAAATAAATACCGTGATTTTGTAGATACCACCATAGCGAATATTTGGCGCTGGTAAGGCTATTGGCTAGTCCATCGTTAACCTTCATAGTATAGGACAATAGCATTGATTCGGCCCCCCAAATGAATACGCTAGTACCTGACAATTCGTAAGGGTATGGTATTGTATTGGTGATAAATGTTTTTTTACCGTCAATGTATAAGGTAGCCTTAATTCTAGCCCCCATTGTGTTAGTGACCTTTAATTTTATAACTTTAATTTGAATCATTTCGTTATTCCTTTTATTAGTTAATATTAAGATCGGAACAAGTTGTTTAAACGTTGTCTAATTCCATTTCAATTCCACACGGGCCACAAATAGGTAAACCGATATTAATCCACTTTTGTGACGTTCTAACAACGTATCCACACGCTGGGCATTCACATTTAACCATGCGCGTTGATTGCTTTTTTTGCTGGGTGTAGTCTATTTTGGCGTGGGGATACGTGCCTATATTCTCAATAATAGTGTTATTAATAAAATCATCTAATTCTGGTGTGTTAACTGTAGCGGTCATTTTTCCAGTTAGGCCCACGGCAGTGGCACAATCTTTAAACGGTTTTTTGTGGCCGTGTTCGTTGCCTACCACCGCGTGAACCATCTCATGGAGTAGAGTACCAACCACATTCAAAGTATTGTCTATGGTGGGTGAGATCATGATTTCAATGGTACTATCAGAAGATACGCTACTGTCCCAGCATTGACCAATGGTGCGCTTATTTTTTCCAAACGCCCCACGGCTGGGAAGGCCACAAGTGAACCTTATGTTATTGGGTATTTCATACCCTTTATTTCTAAATAGTGGCGCTAATAGTTTGGAACATTCTATTAAATATTCCTCACGGGTTATAGTGTTTAGCATTGTATAAACTCCATTAAGCTGGTTAAGGTATCAGGCACAAAGTTTGGAATAAATAGAGTGGCCCAAAGTACAAAACAATTTCCTATGATAAATAGGATGACTATAAATAGTTTCATTTCTTACACCCCATCCCGATAAAAACCACTTTGATCATTCATTAAGCATAGATACAATTTAATAAACTTAATGGTGTTAAATGGTAAATGATTTTCATAATTAGAATCCATCGGGTCGGCTTCATTGACCCATATATCCAGCGCTGAATAAAAAACCCCCTTTATATACTTATGTCCCATTGGCTTTAAAATATCCTCAGTTATTTCTAAAATGTCCATAACTTGTAACACTTCGCCGTCTTGTTCAAACTTTAACCATCCAAATGGTGCGCTTGTTTTTTTCATTGTCTATTCCCCTTTGCTTATGTATTTAGGATTGATTGCATACAATTCTTTATCGCCTTTCTTAACTAGAAAATTGACCTTTAAACCGTGTTCAATTAATTGTTCCGCGTCTAACTCAAAATTAAAATTAGGTGCATACATTAAAAATATTTCCTTTTTAGTGTAGGTTTTTATGTGGCCCAATAGAACCGAGTCAATAAAAGATAGATTGATTGTTTTAGTCATTTCCATAGCTACGCCCCTTTGATTATTTGATAATGTGACTACCATTGTAAAGCATTGGCGTTGGATAGCAAGTCTGATGTAAAAAAAAACGTATAGATAAAGAGGAAAATAGAAAGGAGAACAAATAGAGAACAAGAAAGGAATCCCAATGGCCCTATATAATAAAGAGTAGAACAATAACCTATTGCTTTATTAATCAGGTATAATTACTTAGGAATCAATAACTTATAGCAATAAAAGGCGGGAATTATGGCGAATATCAGAAACTTTTCATATGTTGCGTTTAAACAACACCAACGGGGGAAATTGAGAACAACCAATTCTAGATACCATCTCTAATTTTTCCTATAAAAACTTTAACACCCTATAAAAGGCGTAAAGAAATGGCGTAGAATACAAAAGAAATACAAAAGAAATACAAAAGAAATACAAAAGAACCTAGGGTAGGGGAGCGATGGGATTAGACCTCAACCTCTCTATCGACAAAGCAGGGAGTTCTGTCACCCATCCAGCTCCCCAATTGGTTAAACCCATGCCACTCTATAGCTTCCTCATAACTCATGTCATGAACATCCACAAGCTTATCTACGACCTTACCTTTGTCGTAAGCGACTATGGGTTGTTGTCCTAATCTTTCACAGACCCCTAGAATACAATCATCGTACCCATCCATAAACAGGATGTCTTCATCATAAAGGTCTACTATAGAATCCCTAGTAATGTTCACAAGAGTAACCCACCTACAAGGACACCAAATATAAACAAATAAATATAAGTAGCTACCTCAATACCACTAGGTTTGTTCCTTTGGTTCTCTGAGGTACATCCGTGTATAAAATCATACTTATCTTTCATTAAATACCTTATATCTTATAGTTTGTGTGTGAGTAATCTTATTACCACCATAGTATAACCTAAAGGTAGTACCTATAAATGGATTACTTAATTGATTGTTAGAGGGTTGAGTGGGGAGTTGTACTATAGTTATCCTTTAGTATTCTATAGTATTCTATAGTTACTCTTTTTTCTCTCTCTTATATGGCCGGGGGGGGGGTTTCCTCTCCCCATAAGGGGACACCACATTGAATTCATAACTACTGGTCACCACCCCTCCCATTTCTAGAACCACTTTGGAGACTCCCTACTTTCTTTAAAAGCACTGACCCCCATCTTATGATTCTCTGTACCCTCTAAGAACTTACCTAACTCTAAATCCAACATCTCACTCTTTCGTTGTGCCATAGCTTGTTCAGCATCAGCAGCCACCTGATCGACCCAATAAGCTACTGCCATACTAAGAGCATCCAATCTATCATCGTGTGCTATTGCACCTCTCTCTTTTGTCACCCGAGTCATCTGATAAAACAGACTATACTTTTGGGCCTTTTCAGTAGGGTATTGTTGGATTGTTCTCCAATCGTTCTCCACTACACTTTGGCACACTATAAGTTTATGTTGGTTAAGGATGGGTTCAAGGGTATCTATTATCCTTAATTCCTTTTGTTTACTGTGTCTGACCTCTTCAATAGTCACAGGATAAGTCCGGGTAAGAAAAGGTTTAAGAAGCTCTGTGAACATTCCATCACCAAAGTTACTTTCGGCTATGACAAAGTTTACTTGCTGTCGTTTAGCTATGTCGGCTAACTGTTGAAGGGTTTTTTCATCGTAACCCCCTAGTAGTCCTCCACACTCTACAACAAACAAAAACCCATTAAGCATCTTAACTACAGCATATCCAAGCTCATCTTGACCTCTACCTGATGGGTCAATAGCAAGTACAGACCCTTGGTAGGGTATCCACGAACCTTGGACTTCCATAGGATTGTACCAACCATCACCTGCTAAACCTACCATTGGAAGCTCTGGTATCCTGTTAGCGTGGCTTTTACTCCATATCACACCCTCTGGTGCTGTTTTACTATTTAAAGCCATACAGACGATGTCAGAGAGTTTTAAAGGGTATCGCTCAGAATCAGAAAGGGATGTGTCCAACATATATTGTAGGGCAAACCCACTTCTTCCATATGACAATTCCCTCTCAAGTAAATCCTCTTCATCAAACCTAAGAGGGTCTGTAGGAGAACCACAGAGGGATGTTTTTCTAACTAACTTATCTTCTATATAGGGGGCAAGAGTACCACTATACTTATCTATTTTATCTTCAGAGGGATAACGTCCTGTCCACACTCTACAGTTGTACCCACGTTCTTGTAGAAGGGCATAAAGGGTCATTTCTGTTTGAGGTGTCCCAAGGAACATAATGCGACCATTAGGTTTAAGAATAGCATCAAATTCCTTTACGGATTCACTTAGCTTTTCCCTCATCTGTTGTGTAGCACTGTTGTTAGGGATTTCTATATCATCAGCAATAATTAGATCAGCACGACTACCAGCCAGTTGACCTGTGATACCTACAGACTTCACAGAAGGACTGTGAGAGGCTTGGGCAGGGGCAACATCAAAAGCTATCTTACTTTGTCTTTGGCCTTCCTTTGGTATTAGGTGGCTAAGTAGAGGCATCTCCATAATCAGACGTTGTGTAAACGTGCTGAAGTCATCAGACCTCTGTTTACTTGCAGAAACAACTAACACCTTTAATTGTGGATCAAGTAACAATTGGTGTACAACATAAGCGCTGGTAACGTAACTCTTCCCAACCCCACGAAAAGCCATAATGATAGAACGTCTTACATCACTTTGAATGTAATCAGCTATGTCATATTGTATGGGTGTGGGATCAGGAAGGTTAAGGTGTTTCCAGACCATGAATAAGAAGTTTCTAAAGTCCTTTATTTGCTCAATGCTTACTTGGGATTTCTTGTGCTTCAAAAGGTAAGTTATCTAAAAGATTAGCGAGTGGTGATCCTTCCACAGCTATTGCTTCAACTCCGTTGTCTTTTAAGAATCTAACAGCAACCCCAAGATCGTTTGCTTTAGCTTCTCCTGATTTAATTTTACCTAATAGGTCTTGTGCTACCGAAAGGTGTAGTTCTTCCATGATGTCTTTTGAGGCTTTACTCATTATTTGTTTCTCCCTCTGTTCTTCTTCTTTGAGGTAACCCTAAGATTACTTTTGCTGTTGTTGAGAGGATTCCTATCTTTGTGGTCAACATCCCTCGGATCACCCACAGGGATTTCTAGAGCATACCTAGCTCTTCCTCTAGCTGCCCTGCGTTTCTTTTGCTCCGGGGTACTCTCGTATTTTGTGTCATACGCTTTCTTCTTAGCAGAAGCTTTCATTAGTCTTTGCTATCTTTAAAGACCATACCAATAATTCCTGACCCGGCTATAGTAGCTGCTACGATTTGGTCAGTAAGGGCAGGTTCTATTGTTAACCCAAGACCGCCAAAGAACATAATAATGCCTCTGATAGTGCTGGCTTCTGTGAGTCGTGCTAATATATATTGAAACATTGTGTCTCCTATTGTCAGTTATATTTTACGTTTGTGTATGCGAGTAGTAGATGTAAAGTATTTTATGCAACACCAAACTTCATCTTTCGTAATGTATAAACGTACGTCTATCCGTACGTCATTATGTGTAATACACCCCAAGAATCTCATGCAATACTACAACTGCTAATGCGCTTCCAAACACACATAAGCAGATGTAATAAATGAGAGTCTTAACGTGTTCATATAGTTCTTTAAGCATACTGGGTCACCCCCTTATTACTTACTCATTACTATTGAAATTGCTTCTGTTAAACCCAGTTGACTTGCAAGGAACATAGCTACCGCACCAAAGGCGGTGAACTTTATTTGCTGTAGACACGATGAGATGTCGCGGAGTGCTTTAGACAACTCAAGTGCTGTCTTCTTCACCTCGCGTATCTCTTCCGCGTGTTCATGTGCCTTCCATTCTAGCTTCGTCAATCGGGTTTCCAAGTAGCACGTTTCTTGTGATTCATGTGCGCTCAAGGGTTACCTCTCTGTCTTAGGATATTTATCTTTAACAACTTGAACACTCGCTTTCCACCCATCAAGACCGTTGTGGAATATGTCATCTAACTGGTCAGTTATTGGTGGGTATTCTTGCGCTCTTTTATCAGCGTATGTGAGTGATGCAATTCTTTCTGCTTCCGCTTGGGCAAGTTCGTCAGACCGTCTTTTCTTCTCGGCATCAACCGCATCTAAGATGTATTGGTATTCGCTGAAGTCTGTTAGCTGAGTATGTGTGCCATCGGTGTTTTCAATCTCGCCAGTAGTACCATTCCATTGAATCGCCCATACAGTATCAGGCAAGTCAAATTCAAACTGTAGGCTACTACCATCGACAACCACCGTCTTGTCAGGATTGATTATTGATATATTCATAGTTATGCCTTCATGATGTAAATTAGAGCGTAGTAAACAGGTTCCAGTGTGTGACTGTGAGAACCACCACCACCTGTTGAACTGCTTGTCCAAGTGCCACCTAGCAGAAGATTCCGATTACCACCCCCTGTATGATTAGTATCTCCTGTGACATACTGATTTAGTGAATGTGTATGACTTGGCATTTCAGCGATGGTTAGTGTATGCGCTCCAGTTGATGTTGAACCACCTGTGCCACCAGCAGTTGTTGCCGCTTTGATAAACTTGCCTGTGAGGTTTGGTGTTCCATTGTTACCATCACAGACGTTCCAACCAGTGGGGATAGCCGAAGATGCTCCTGACCACATCAGAATCACGCCTGACGGAACTCCAGCACCCACAAAGCCTGTGGAGTCTATCTTGGCAACCTCTGTTCCGTTGCATTGAAACTTTATCTCACTCGAAGTCCCCGATGCGTTTATGGTAATGTCGGAATTATCGCTTTTCACTACGCTCATTTCGGATACCTC
>ENA-OSET01000643-OSET01000643.1-sediment-metagenome-genome-assembly--contig:-NODE-643-length-38304-cov-31.714338_pt1 | contig 38304 bp, 35 predicted proteins | sample MGYA00237882_ERZ534229 | MGnify/ENA primary metagenome ERZ534229 (study PRJEB26408, sample SAMN06266212) | sediment metagenome | isolation source: Hudson Canyon methane seep mesocosm | place... | reverse complement strand
CGGAACGAATCCGATGACGACAGCTAATAAAATGGCGAGTGCCCCAAGGGGTTCAAAAACGGCTTGTAAGTCGATATTGGTGGCGTATATAAGAATTTCATAGCTTAAAAAACCAAGAATCACCCAAACTGAAATAAAACTGGTTTCGGCGACGACTGTCTCTTTTAAATGTTTGATGCTAATAGATTCAGAAAACCTTACAGACCATGAGTTTAAGGGCTGACCGACCCAGACTGAGATGCAGAGCAAAGCGCCGACAAATCCAATCCATGCAACCGGGTCATAAACCGACCACGCGCCGAAGAGTTCATTACTGTCTACCTGAAACGCCTCAAATAAACCTAACAAGGCACCTGGGGCTAAAATATATAAAAATGCTTTAACTTTAATCGAATGTGTTCTTGGTATTTGGCCTATGTTTCGCTTGTTTTTGCTCGCTTTCGGTTCTAGATAGTCGTGCCCAAATAAAGCTTGGGAATAAAAATATCGGTAGCTATTCAGCTGCGCGTAGGTGCCAAGCGCTAAAAAGACTTAGGTCAATAATCTAGATACTTATCTCCCCAACCTTGTTTGTGCATGATAACATTTACCCACTTTTTCGGGTGATGCCGCCCGTCGCTAATACCAAGTTGTTTAGCGGTAACCTCTTAACACCATCTATTTTTTATGTCAGCACGTTTTGTTCACTTACGTCTTCACACTGAGTTTTCACTTGTAAATGGCTTGGTTCGTATTAAACCATTGGCAAAGAAGCTTGCTGTGGAAGAAATTCCAGCGATTGCCATCACAGATCAATCTAATCTTTGCGCGTTAGTAAAATTTTATAACGCCACACGCAATGTTGGTGTGAAACCGATTGTTGGCGCGGATATCTGGTTAGAAAATCTCGATGATTCAGCATCCCCCACGCGCATGACGTTATTGGCAAAAAATGATAAAGGTTATCGGAATCTTACAGAACTTCTTTCTCTTGGGTTTACTGAAGGGCAGCAGTTAGGTTTAGCGGTAATTAAACAGTGTTGGTTGGAGGCCGCGGCGGACGGGTTGATTGTCTTATCAGGTGCCAAAGATGGAGAAGTCGGTCGGGCGCTATTATCGGGGAAGCATGAGACGGCGAAAGCGCGCGCACAACATTGGATGGGGGTGTTTCCTGATAGTTTTTATCTGGAGCTGCATCGTTGCGATCGAGTTAACGATGAAGAGTGCGTGCATGCCAGTGTAATCCTTGCGAAAGAGCTTGCTTGTCCGGTGGTGGCAACGAATGACGTGCAGTTTTTGTCGCCGGATGATTTTGAGGCACATGAAGCCCGAGTGTGCATTGCTGAAGGTGATACGTTGGCCGATCCACGTCGTGATCGACGTTACAGCGAAAGCCAGTATTTAAAGTCGCCTGAGGAAATGATTGCCTTATTTGAGGACATTCCAGAGGCGATTGAAAACAGTGTCGAAATTGCCAAGCGATGCAATGTTGAGCTGCGCCTAGGGGAATATTTTTTGCCTCAGTATCCAGTGCCAGCGGGTATGACGATGGATGGGTTTTTTCGTCAATTATGCCGCGATGGCTTGGATGAGCGACTCGAGGTGATTTTGGTGAAAACGGGTCTCGACACGCCGGTTGCCCGTCAACCCTATTATGACCGGCTTGATTTCGAGCTCGATATCATCCTGCAAATGGGTTTTCCCGGTTATTTTTTAATTGTGATGGACTTTATTCAATGGGCCAAGAATCAAGCGATTCCAGTCGGGCCAGGGCGTGGTTCAGGGGCAGGCTCTTTGGTTGCCTATGCACTGAAGATTACAGACCTCGATCCACTTCAATATGATTTGCTCTTCGAGCGGTTTTTGAATCCAGAGCGTGTCTCCATGCCAGATTTCGATGTCGATTTTTGTATGGATGGTCGTGATCGAGTTATTTCTTATGTGGCGGATCACTATGGTCGTGACGCGGTATCACAAATTATAACGTTCGGCACCATGGCCGCGAAGGCCGTGGTTAGAGATGTAGCCCGTGTCCAAGGTAAATCTTATGGTTTGGCCGATCGCTTATCAAAGATGATTCCTTTTGAAGTAGGTATGACACTTGCGAAGGCTATCGATCAAGAGCCGACGCTGAAAGACTTTCTTGAGGTCGACGACGAAGCCCAAGAGATATGGGATATGGCCGTTTCGTTAGAAGGGGTCACGCGTAACGTTGGGAAGCATGCGGGTGGTGTTGTCATCGCTCCGACTAAGTTAACGGATTTCTCTGCGTTATATTGCGATGAGGCGGGTGGTGGTCTCGTGACTCAATTCGATAAAAATGACGTCGAAGATGCGGGGCTTGTTAAGTTTGACTTTTTGGGTTTGCGCACCCTGACCATTGTAGATTGGGCGCTGAAGATGATCAATCCTCGGCGTCAAATCGAGGGTAAAGAGCCGATTAATATCGATCATATTCCTCTGGATGATGCGGCCTCTTTTCGGCTGCTGAAAACGGCACAAACCACTGCGGTATTCCAATTGGAATCGCGAGGTATGAAAGATTTGATTAGACGGCTGCAGCCGGACACCCTCGAGGATATGATTGCACTTGTGGCCCTATTTCGCCCCGGTCCTCTCGAGTCAGGCATGGTGGACGACTTTATTAACCGCAAGCATGGTCGTGCAGAGGTGGCTTATCCGCATCCAGATTTTCAGCACGATAGTTTGAAAGAAATTCTCGACCCAACCTATGGTGTCATTGTTTATCAAGAGCAAGTGATGCAAATTGCCCAAACATTAGCCGGGTATACTTTGGGTGGCGCTGACGTATTGCGCCGCGCGATGGGTAAGAAAAAGCCGGAAGAAATGGCGAAGCAACGGGGTCTCTTTGAGGAAGGTTCGATAAAGCAGGGCGTCGATGGTGGACTTGCGCTAAAAATATTTGATCTTGTAGAGAAGTTTGCAGGCTATGGTTTTAATAAATCGCACTCTGCGGCCTATGCATTGGTGTCCTATCAAACCTTATGGTTGAAGACACACTATCCAGCGGAATTTATGGCGGCCGTATTAACAGCCGATATGCAAAATACCGACAAGATTGTGACGTTGGTAGAAGAATGTCGGCAGATGAAATTATCGCTTGTGTTGCCTAGCGTAAATGTCAGTGATTATACGTTTACTGTGGATGATGAAGGGCAAATCGTGTACGGCCTTGGCGCGGTAAAAGGCTTAGGCGAAGGACCGATTGAAAGTGTTATTGAGGCGAGGATGCAGGGCGGCGCATTCACAAGTTTGTTCGACTTTTGTGATCGTGTTGATTTGCGTAAGGTCAACAAGCGTGCACTCGAGGCCCTAGTTTATGCCGGTGCCCTCGACGCAATTGGGCCTAGCAGAGCGCGACTCATGGCAAGTTTAGAGGAGGCTGTGCAATGTGCGGAGCAAAATTCGCGTAATCAACATGTAGGAATGGTCGATCTTTTTGGTGAGGTGGTACCGGACGCTGGAGATGACGATGTCTATGCGAAATCAGCAGGGATGCGAGAGTGGAGCGAAAAACAGCGCCTTGGATTAGAAAAGGATACATTGGGCTTGTATTTGACGGGGCATCCGTTTGACCAATACGAGAATGAGGTGCGCAACTTTTCACCAAATGCAATCGTTGATTTGAAATCGAGTAAAAATCGCATCACGATCGTTGGCCTGATTGTCGCGGTTCGAGTGATGAAGAACAAGCGTGGCCAAACCATGTGTTTCGTTACCTTGGATGATCGATCCGCGCGTATTGAAGCGACCTTATTTTCAGATTCTTATGAGCAGTATCGTGAGAGCATTCAAAGCGATTCAATTGTTGCAGTGGAGGGAGTGGTGAGTTTGGATGATTACTCAGGCAGTTTAAAGCTGCGCGCTGACAAAGTGATGTCCTTAATTAACGCGCGCACGCATTTTGCGTCACATTTGGAGATAAAACTTGATTCCTCAGAGATTGAAATTGGATTTATTCAAGAGTTAAAAACAAAGATAGCGCCCTATCGTAGCCCAGGTTGTAAGGTGGCTATTCGTTATTGTCGTCCTGACTCTGAGTCGACTATCCAGCTGGGTGAGTCTTGGCAGGTGGCGCCAGAAGACGAAATGTTGCATGATTTGCAGTATATGTTGGGTAAAGAGAAAGTCTTACTCCAGTACGATTAAGAAATTTGCAATCAGCGCTATACTTAAAGCCTGTAATTGTCTAAGGTTTTGCGCATCGCTGCAAACGTTTTGCTTTGCCTAAAAGGAGACGGTTAGACGTGTCTAGCTCACAAGGTCGTATTCGCAAATTATGAATTTACAGTACCTAGATTTTGAACAGCCTATTGCTGAACTCGAAGAAAAAATTAAAGAGTTGCGGATGGTGGGTAATGATCAGGATTTAAACATTACTGAAGCCATTGAACGTTTGGAGCGAGAGAGTGAGGCGCAAACCCGTTCTATCTTTGCTGATCTCAGTCCTTGGGATGTGACGCGCATGGCACGGCACCCAGAACGCCCTTATACCCTTGATTATATCGATGAGATTTTTGACGACTTTGATGAGTTGCATGGGGATCGCACCTTTGCAGATGATCCGTCCATTGTTGGCGGTTTAGCACGTTTGGACGGGCAGCCTGTTATGGTCATTGGCCATCAGAAGGGCCGCGATGTCAAAGAAAAAGTGAAGCGAAACTTTGGTATGCCATTGCCAGAAGGTTATCGTAAAGCGAAGCGTTTAATGGAGTTGGCTGAGCGGTTTGATGTGCCAGTGGTGACGCTGATAGATACACCAGGCGCGTTTCCAGGTATCGGTGCTGAGGAGCGAGGTCAAAGTGAGGCAATTGCGCGTAATATCGCATTAATGTCTCGACTCAAGACGCCTGTTATATCAACAGTCATTGGTGAGGGTGGCTCAGGTGGTGCGCTAGCAATAGGGGTATGCGATCACTTAAATATGCTTGAATACTCAACTTACTCGGTTATTTCGCCAGAAGGTTGCGCCTCTATTTTGTGGAAAAGTGCTGAGTTTGCTGCGGAGGCGGCCGAGGCGATGGGCGTAACGGCCGCACGTCTGAAAGAGTTGGATTTGGTTGATACCGTCATTAATGAGCCATTAGGCGGTGCGCATCGCAATGTCCCGCAAACGGCGCAAAATATTAAAGTAGAATTGCTGCGCAACCTTGACGTGTTAAAAGCACTTTCAACGGAAGACTTACTTGAGCAACGTTACCGTCGCTTAACCGCATATGTCCGAGATTGAGCCAGACTCTAGGTTTCCTACAGATTCTTTTTTTGATCCGCACACGGTTGCTCAGAGTATCCCTGCGGCTACGCAGTATGTTTTTGCACTGAGTGGAGGCTTAGACTCTATTGTACTTCTTAATGCACTGCTGGCACCGCTTATTGCCCGTGGGGCGAGTTGTAAGGCGGTGCATGTGCATCACGGCTTGAGTGAGCATGCCGATAAATGGGCTGCGCATTGCCGATTCAGTTGTGACCGTTTGAGCGTACCTGTATATGTAGAGTATGTTCGCGTAGAAGCGAGTGGCGAGGGTTTAGAGGCCGCGGCGCGAAAACATCGCTATGCAGCGTTGCAGAGACATGCCAGCGCTGACTCCGTTATTTTGTTAGGTCATCACCTTGATGATCAAATTGAAACAACCTTAATGCGCATCTTAAAGGATAGCAATGTAACGCTTTTGGCTGGAATGCCTCAGCAGCGCTCGATTTCTCTCGGGGTAATGGGTAGCGCGAAAATTTTTAGGCCCTTCATCCACACACCACGATTGGCTTTAGAGCATTACGCTCAGGCTCATCAGTTAGATTGGGTCGAGGACGAGAGTAATTCTGATTTAGCGATTATGCGTAACAATGTTCGGCATTGTATACGTCCAAGACTAAATTGTCTGGATTCAACTATCGATCAACAATTGATTATTCTAGGTGAGCGCGCAAGCCAGTTAAGTGTTTTTCAAAAAAACTTGTATCAGCAGGTTAGGCCGTATGTTTTAGACGAAAAATATGCGTCGAGTGCAGCGCTCTCAGTGCAAGCGCTTAAAGGGCTTGCCGATTCATCTGTTGCATTTGTATTGCGAGAATGGCTGATAGAACATTGCGTACCCCAACCATCCGTTAAAATATTCTCACGTGTTTTTAATGAGGTCATTTTAGCGAAGCAAGATGCACAACCGTTTCTGCAATGGGGTGATGTCCAATTACGCAGATACCGTGGTGCTTTGTTTATCAGAAAGTCGACTCAGCAATCATCAGCTTTTACCTGTGTCACGCAGGCCTTGCCTGTAAGCTTCGTTTTTTCTAAAAATTCATTTGTCTTATCTGATCCAGATGGGGCTTGCATGGGTGAATTGTGTACGTTTAATCTGGGTGAGGAAGGTCAAGTATTCTGGCGGCAGCAGCCAACATTGCCGAAACTCGGGCGTATCCTGAGGGAGGGTAAACTACCGCCTTGGCGTTGGGATGAATATCTAGCTGTCCTCAAGCATGGGAAGTTAATAGCTATTTATCACTCAGAAACTGATTGCTATTTGCTGCGTCTTGAAGGCGCGCCAACGTTTTTAAAAAGCCCACTTGCCGATTTAAGTGAATAGAGTGTAAACGCTTGCAACGCCTTGCATCTTTTCCTGTTTATCTATAATATTCGCGGCTCGAAAAACTGCGGGAACTGTCTGTTGTGGCATAGGTGTGCACAGCTCATAGTCCTCGTTTATTTATAACTCCTTGCTTTCAAAGTAAATTTACGCTTGAAGGCTATGAATCCAAAGGGAGCATTTATGCGTCATTATGAGATCGTATTCTTGGTTCATCCTGATCAAAGTGAACAGGTACCAGGTATGGTTGAGCGTTACAGTAATCTAATCACCAATGGTGGTGGTCAGATTCATCGCCAAGAAGATTGGGGCCGTCGTCACTTGGCTTACCCAATTAACAAAATTCACAAAGCACACTACATACTAATGAACATCGAATGCGATGGTGATGTGCTTGATGAACTCGCTCACAATTTTCGTTTCAACGATGCCATCATTCGTGATTTGGTGGTGCGTCGTAAAGAAGCGATTACTGAAGAGTCTCCTATCAAAGCTTCGCAAGGCCGTGAAGATAGACGTCCGCAGCGTTCAGAAGCACCAGCTAGACCAGCCGCGCCTGCACCGACAGAAGCAGCAGCTGAAGCACCTGCTGAAACGACAGCCGAAGCACCCGCTGAAACCTCTGTAGAAGCGTCTGGTGACAGCGCTGAAGCCTCGGAAGAGTAATTTAGGAATAGGAGAAAGTTATGTCTCGTTTTTTACGTCGTCGTAAGTTCTGCCGTTTTTCAGCGGAAGGCGTTAAAGAGATCGATTATAAAGATCTTGATACTTTGAAAGGTTATATCACTGAAACGGGTAAGATTGTGCCGAGCCGTATCACCGGTACAAAAGCACGTTATCAGCGTCAGTTGGCTACAGCGATCAAGCGTGCGCGCTACATCGCATTGTTGCCATACACAGACAACCACAACGAGTAAGGTGGTTCGGCTGTCAGATTTGATGAGTGCGCAAAAATCTGACTTAAAAGCTGATGAAGTTACTTAATATTGCGAAGCTTATTTGTAGTTAAAAAGAGAGTTGAATCATGCGTGAGTTAGCCGCTTTTTCGATGCGCGGCCCGCGTCAAGCAGCGATTGCTGCGACGATTCTTACTCTTATACCCATGTTATTTTGGCTCGGTGCAGCAATACTTGCACTGGTCACATTAAGGCAAGGGTTAGAAAAAGGTTTAGCCGTATTCGTTTGGGCCATTATTCCCGCACTCGGGTGGTGGTTTGGATTGCAAGATCCGAGTGCAGCTGTTGTGCTGCTCACGACCTGGCTCATGGCAGGTGTGTTGCGTTCCACAGTTTCATGGCACGGTACGATGATGGCGGGTTTCGCGCTCAGTGCAGTCGCTGGAGCGTTAGTTCCAGTAATTATGCCTGAGACGGTTGAAATGCTAACGCAGGTCTTAAGTGATCTATTGTTGCAGATGGCAGAGCAGTCGCCGGAAGTAGGCGGTACGCTGGGCCCGGAGCATTTCGATCAACTTAAGTCGTTGATGGTTGCAAGCTTTGCTGCGTCATTTTATGGAATGGCAATTGGGGCGCTTTGTTTGGGGCGGTCTTGGCAATCAGCTTTGTACAACCCCGGGGGATGGCGTGAAGAATTCCATTCCTTGAGGCTAAACCCACTTACGATGGCAGCGTTGCTGTTATCGTCATGGGTTGGACCAATCATCGGCATAGATGGCGTTATGTTAGCGATCTGTGCAACGGTACCAATTCTGCTTTGCGGATTTGCCTTGGTGCATGGTTTGATCGGGAAGAAAAAATTAGGTGGGCAATGGTTGTTTGGCTTCTATGTGTTAGTGGTCATCCTGTTTCCAACCTTTCTGTTTGTGCTCTATGCTTTGGCCATTGTCGATAGCATAGTGGATATCAGGCGCAGGGTTCAGCCCGCTAGCGAATAGCGGTAAAGGTTGTGCTAGCGAAGCAAAACGCATTACTAGCATGCTAAACAAAATTAGATATGTAAATTGAGGATAGCGAGATGGATGTTATTCTACTCGAAAAAGTTGGAAAGTTAGGCGGACTTGGCGACAAAGTAACAGTTAAATCTGGCTTCGGTCGTAATTTCCTGATTCCTTTCGGTAAGGCTGTTCCAGCAAATTCAGCAAACGTTGCTGAATTTGAAGCGCGTCGCGCAGAGTTGGAAACGGCGGCCGCTGAGAAGTTGTCTGCGGCTGAGGCACGAGCAGAGCAGTTAGACGGTAAAGAAGTGACGATTACGTCTAAAGCGGGTGATGAAGGCAAGTTATTCGGCTCTATCGGGGTACGTGACGTGGCTGATGCAGTAACGGCAGCAGGCGTTGAGGTAAGCAAGTCCGAAGTGCGTTTGCCAGAAGGTCCAATCCGTTCAGTGGGTGATTTCGAAATTAGTATTCAAGTACACAGCGACGTGATTGCTGTTGTTGCCTTGACTGTTGTTGCTGAGTAATCAAACACAGCGATACGTGCTTTTGGTTAAACTTGAGTTGCTCTGGTGACGGTCTAGATTTGGTCTAATCGTCTACTAAGACACGTTCGAATCTTCTAAGCCCCGGAAATATCCTGTATATTTTCGGGGCTTATTTGTTTCTGACCACCCCAACTAATCGTTACCCTAACTCAATGGGAGTCTCTCTTGTCTGTTGCTGAAAAAGAATTATCTGGCTTGAAAACCCCTCCGCACTCTATTGAGGCTGAACAGTCTATCTTAGGTGGTTTGTTGCTGGATAACAGTAAGTGGGATGTCGTGGGTGATAAAGTGCTCGAAGAGGACTTCTATCGCCAAGATCATCGCCTCATTTACCGAGCTGCGCAGCGCTTAGCAAGTCAGGGTGCCCCGATTGATATGGTGACTGTTGGTGAAGAGCTGGAACGCATTAGTGAATTAGAAAATGCTGGGGGGATGGCGTATCTAAGTGATCTAGTTGAAAAGACACCTAGCGCCAGCAATGTTCGCGCTTATGCCAACATTGTCCATGAGCGTGCAGTTCGCCGGCGTTTGATTCGTGTATCCAGTGAAATTTCCGATAGTGCGTTTAATACCGAAGGAAGAAATTCAAGCGAGCTTCTTGATGAGGCTGAACGAAAAGTTTTTAAAATCTCGGAAAGTTCTAGTGGGCAAGATAGTGGACCTGTTTCTGTTAACCCAGTATTAACTAAAACCATTGCTCGCATCGATGAACTCTCGCAGTCTGGGGATTCAATTACAGGCGTTACTACCGGTTTTAGTGATCTTGATGAAATGACCTCCGGCCTACAAAAATCTGACTTAGTGATTGTGGCCGCGCGTCCTTCAATGGGTAAAACAGCTTTTGCAATGAATTTGGTTGAGAGTGTGTTAATTAAAGCGGAAAAACCCGTACTTGTTTTTAGTATGGAGATGCCAGCAGACTCAATCTTAATGCGTATGATTTCTTCGTTAGGTCAAATTAATCAAACAAGAGTGCGTAGCGGAAAACTAGAACAAGACGATTGGCCGCGCCTGACCTCTGCGGTTAGTATGCTTCGCGATCGCCCGCTATATATAGATGATACGGCAAGTTTGAGCCCGACAGAAGTCCGTTCGCGTGCGCGTCGTGTTGCGCGTGAGATTAAACAAGATTTTGGGATGATCATGGTCGACTACCTGCAGTTGATGCAAATTCCTGGTATGTCAGAGGGGCGAACGGCAGAGATTTCTGAGATCTCACGCTCGCTTAAAGCCTTGGCTAAAGAACTGAATTGTCCGGTTGTAGCACTCTCGCAGCTTAATCGCGGTTTGGAATCTCGAACGGATAAGCGTCCAATGAATTCAGATCTTCGTGAGTCAGGTGCAATTGAGCAGGACGCCGATGTCATAATGTTCATTTATCGGGATGAATACTATAACGAGGAGAGTCCGGACAAAGGCATTGCAGAAATCATTATTGGTAAGCAGCGTAATGGTCCGATTGGCAAAATAAAGTTATCGTTTCAGGGCCAGTACACTAAATTCAATGATTTGACGCATATCGATTACGACCGAGAGTTCTAATGCGCTTTTTTGATACGGTTGCTGGGCGGCCTCTCGTAGCCTCTATTGATCGCTCGGCCTTCTTGCATAATTTACGGTATGCGGAATCTCTCTCTCCAATGAGCGAGACTTTAGTGGTTCTAAAAGCGAATGCTTACGGCCATGGAGCGGTTGCCTTAGCTAAATGTGTGGGTAACCGCCGGCTTGCTGTTGCGTGTGCCTCTGAGGCGAAAACGCTCATTGATGCAGGCGTTCGTAATCCGATTATGGTGTTGGAGGGGCCCTTTGATGAGAGCTGCGTTACACTCTCTGAGTCAAGTCAGATCACCTGGGTGATACACAGCCGATGGCAGCTTAACCTACTCTCAAAATCAACCAAAAACCATTCGATTTGGTTAAAGCTTGATACAGGCATGCACCGATTAGGATTAAGTAGTGCAGAGTTGGCGATGGCGATACGCGATGTCGAGACAGCCGAAAACATATCAATTGTGGGTTTATTTAGCCATTTTGCGAGTGCAGATGAAAAAAACGTGGGCTCGGTGGTCAAGCAGATCAACCAACTTGATCGTTTGTCTGAACAGTTTGGCCTATCTGATTTGCCCATCTCGCTTGCTAATTCCGGCGCACTAATGCATTACGCTGACGCACACCGACACCTCAGTCGCCCGGGCATTATGTTGTATGGAGGATTACCAAATAACAGTGATTTAGACCGTGTACCGCAATTAAAAGCGGTGATGAACTTAGACAGTGCGATTATTGCGTTACGTGAAATTGGCATTGGTGAATCGGTTGGTTACGGCGCCAGCTGGACGGCTCAGCGTAAGTCTATCATTGCAACCATCGCGATTGGCTATGGTGATGGTTACCCTCGGCATGCCCCCAACGGCACACCTGTGCTGATAAAGCAGAAATTAATGCCGTTAGTAGGCCGTGTATCAATGGATATGATTACGGTTGATGTCACTGATCTGGGAGACGCGCGTGTTGGTGATGTTGCACGTCTCTGGGGGAAAGGGTTGTCAGCAGATCAAATCGCCAAACATGCAGGAACTATTAGTTATGAGCTTTTTACGCAGCTAACAATGAGAGTGCCAAGACAATATAAATAGGCGCTAAGCCAATCAAAATGAATAGTTAACGCTTGTTACATGACCAGCTGACTATTTCTTTGTAGCGTACCCTGCGATGCGTTGGCTCAGATTCAAAAAGCGTTACGTGGTCTAAATGCAGGCGTATATCTGGCTTTTCTATGGCATATGGTGCTTGCTCAATCGAGCGATATAGAGAAATATGAGGCTGATATGTCTGTTTGTTTTTTTTACAGCCAAACCCAGTACCTGCAGTTATCAACGATTGCGCAAGTTTTTGCAGTGATTTAGGCCATTCAGTTGGACCCAACCAATAAATACCCGTCTTTGGCCAATAACCCGCTTGATTAATATGCAGTTCGATCGGTGTAATAAACTGGGCAAGCACTTTTGTTTCAATATTTTGGATAAACCGCTCAAGCAGCGATACGTGGATATGGCTATAAAAAGCGAGGGTGATATGGAAGTTATCCATCGGAATCGCGTTTAATTCTAGATCGGATATTTGGCGATTACGCCACGCTTCAATTTGTATTTTTTGCGCTGCGTTTAGGCTAATTGCAGTAAATAGACGCATAATTTTTTATCCTACTTGCTTGATGCTGCATAGTTGCCATTATAAGTTATAACTTGTGAGTTAAACGTTAAGGGTATTCATTAATAATGGTGGAACGAGAGTTACGGTACCGCAAGTTTCTTTCGCCCCGTTATTGGCCTACATGGCTAGCGCTGGCAGGGGCGAAAATGCTGTCTTACCTCCCTTTAAATTTACAGCATGTGCTTGGTTGGTGCGCGGGGATGCTTGCTTACCGACTCAGTAAACGGCGCCGGTTTATTACTGAAACAAATATTCAACACTGTTTTCCGGCACTGTCACAAAATGATCGGCGCACCTTAGTTAAAGCGAGTTTTATTTCAAATGGGTTGGGGCTATTCGAGGCGTTTCGCTCATGGTTTCGTCGACCAAAAAGTTTAAAAAGTAAGGTGTCATATCATGGTCATGAGCACCTAATGGAAGGGTTGGCTCATGGTAAAGGTGTTATTTTATTCGGCGGACACTTCAGCACTCTTGATTTAGCGGGCAGCTTGACTACTTTGTATTTCAAGGCCGATGTGATGCAGCGGGACCATAAAAATGGGTTGTTTAATGCCTTGATGACTAATTCACGCGACCGATTATATGGCAAGGTTTTGTCTAAGTTCGACGTCCGCGGTCTGGTCCAGAGCCTAAAATCGAACCATGTGGTGTGGTATGCGACGGATCAAGATTATGGGAGAACGGGATCTGTGTTTGCTCCCTTTTTTGGTGTGCCTGCCGCTACTTTAATTTCTACGATGCGTCTAGCCGAAAAAACGGGTGCGGCTGTGGTGCCATTTAGTCATTTCCGACGACCGCATGCGAAGGGCTATGATTTATATATACATCCCCCATTAGACACCTTTCCATCGGGTGATCAGGTGGCCGATGCCACACGTCTAAATGAATTTTTAGAAAGAGAGATAGCGAAGCACCCAGAACAATACTTGTGGATGCATCGCCGTTTTAAGACACCGGTTAGGCCGGCGACTAAAAATATCTATGGTCAGCTGAGAGACACGCAGTTTAAAACATAAATTCTGTTGCGACGGTCATATAGGCAACAAGGTTTAATAAAATTGACATAGTAATATAGTAGTAAAGATTAAGTAGTCTACCGTTTAGAGACGCTAAGCGCTGAATTTACTCCCTGTGGCCCAACAAATGTTGACTCTATATATGAATGAAGATGTCCCATTTTTTCCAAAAGAACTTAGCTGGTTATCATTCAATGAGCGAGTGTTGCAAGAAGCAGGTAACCCCAATGTGCCTGAGATTCAACGCTTGCGGTATTTAGGTATTTTTTCCAGTAATCAGGATGAGTTTTTTCGTGTTCGGGTCGCCGATGTGAGTCGTCTTGCGGCTTTCTCAGGCACTGTAGAAAAAAAAGAGCTCTTTCAACAGCGACTGCTCGATATTCAAAAACAGACTAAACGATTGCAGTTGCAGTTCGACCGTACCTATAAACAGGTGCTTAAGGCTCTTAATAAACGCAATATCTATATCATTACATACAAGCAGTTTGATGAAAATCAGAGTCGCTTTGCTGAGCAGTGGTTTGACAAACACTTATTACCCGAGCTCGATCCAGTTTTGCTAACTAGCGGCAAGCACTTTCCAAAAATCGAGGACGGCTTTATTTATTTAGCGATAAAGTTACATACAGTTGATGCTGCGGTTCATTATGGGATCGTTGACGTACCCACCGATAGGCTGTCGCGATTTGTTGCGTTACCACCTCTGGCGAGACGTCGAGCTAAGGTATTTGCGGTATTGGAAGATATTATTTTGCATAATCTTTCGAAAGTGTTCCGTGGCGTTTTAGATATCAAGCACGCCGAAGCCTTTGTTTTCAAGTTAACCCGTGATGCGGAATTGGAGCTTGATGAAGGGATTAATCAAAGCTTAATCAACAAAATGGCGAACTCAATTAAAAAACGCCAGTCGGGTGAGCCAGAGCGTTTGGTATATGACGCAACGATGCCTGAAGACTTACTGGATTTACTAACCAAACGCCTGAAGCTAGCAAAGTACGATAGCCTTATGCCAGGGGGCCGCTACCATAATTCAAAAGACTTCATGTCATTCCCAAGCGTAGGGCCAGCTTATATAGATATCAAGCCGATTCCCACGAGCACGCCGCGAAGCTTACGTCAGCATGAGGGGAATTTGCTGCGTTTAGTACGAGATAAAGATGTTTTACTTTATTACCCTTATCACTCGTTTGATATTGTCATTAATCTTCTTAAAACGGCGGCTATAGATCCTGCTGTAAGGGAAATAAAAATTTGTCTTTACCGCGCAGCAAAGAATTCGCGTATCGTCGATGCCTTACTTTCGGCGAAGAGTAACAATAAGCAAGTCACTGCCGTTGTCGAGCTGCAAGCACGTTTTGATGAAGCGGCGAATATCAGTTGGGCGAATCAGCTAACTGAGGGTGGGGTCAATGTGATTTTTGGCGTGCCCGGCTTGAAAGTTCACAGCAAACTAATTTCAATTAGTCGCGTAGAAAACGGCAAAATTAAATACTATACACATATCGGCACCGGTAATTTTAATGAAAAAACCGCGGGTCTTTATACCGATTTTAGCTTGCTCACCTATCATCAAGAAATGGGTGAAGATGTGCATAAGGTTTTTGACTTTATTTCCTACACCTACCGTCAGCATAAGCACAAACATATACTCGTATCACCAACGACCCAACGCAACGGTTTAATTGATCTCATTAAGAAAGAGATCAAAAATGCACAGGACGGTTTACCCGCAGAGTTATTTTTTAAATGCAATAATCTCGTCGATAAAAAGCTCATTAAGTTGCTGTATCAGGCCTCGCAAGCGGGCGTTCGTGTGCGTCTTATTTGTCGCGGTATGATGTCATTAGTACCCGGTATTAAAGGGATTTCCGAAAATATTGAAGCGATTAGTATTGTTGATCGATATTTAGAACATGCGCGTGTTTATGTGTTTCATAATAACGGCGAGCCTAAGTACTTTTTGTCCTCGGCTGACCTGATGACACGCAACATAGATTTTAGAGTAGAAGTAACTGCGCCGGTTTATGAAAAAAAGCGTCAGGATGATATTCAAGCCGTCCTAGATATACAGTGGAGCGATAATGTAAAAGCTCGGGTGCTGGATGCCAAACAGCGTAATCATTATCGCGCTTTAAAGTTAAATGGTCGTGTTCGTTCTCAAGAGCTAATACACAGCTATTTTGAGGATGGCATTTTACCTTTGCGTATTAAACAAGTGCGAAAACGTTGGGATAAAGAGCTTAAAAAAAGTGCCAAGGAGCGGGCTCGGCAGCTAGGCAAAGCCAACATATGAATGCCATTCACCTTAACGAGGGGCGTGATCTTGATTTAACGAGGCGCGTTACCTCTTTTAAGGTGTTGCCAGGCTTTTTGAGTGCGTGCTTGTTGGGCTTTTTCTGCTAACAACAAAATTCCCTTATCACGCACCCAGTTTTTGTAACCTTCTGGGTTAGCGTCTGCATAGTGACTGTCGTACTCGGAAAATACTTTCTGCATTACTTTTTGTAAGCCAGCTAATGCAATATGGGTCATGCTGGAAGTATAGGTGTCACCGAGCTGCATAAAGCCATATATCAGCGCAATTAACTCAGTTGATGCGGCTTCATTGCCTGCTAAATGTGCCTCGCGCAAGCGATACCCGAGTAAGGCGAAACTTATATGGATGTCTTCACAAGTCCGAAATGGTTTTACATAGTTTGTATAGCCATCACCGCTTAGAACAGCTTCTTTTGTAATGTGGATGTCTGAGAAACGAAGACTTGCGTGACTCAACTCTGGAATAAATGTCAAGGCAGGCATTGGTTCAACGTCTAGGCCAATACTGTTTTCAGCGAGCTTTACCACGGTCAGCCTAGGTCGCCCATCCATTTCGCCTGTTTTCGCCAGAACGAACAGTTGTTTTGCGAACTTACCGCCTGACACAAATCGTTTACTGCCGTTTAGGATGAAATAGTCTTGTTCTTGTACCGAGGTTAACGTCGTTGAGATAGCTCTTGGATGAGTACCGCCTTGCTCACTTGCACACAGTGCGGCAATAGATTCTTGAGAGGCATTAAACATGCTCTCCATTGCCGATTGATAGCCTGATGCAAAGGCATAACTCACCTGTTCACTATGGTAGCCACCACGTAATGCTCTTAATCGGCTATCTTCGATTGACCCGTTTAAACGTAAATGCTGGTTAAACCAGTTATCCATCGAGGTGTAGCGTTTTGCTTTTTGATCGAGAAGTAAGCTGCTCAATGTGTTTTCAAGTGGATCCATAGTCTTATTTCTTGAGTGTTCGCTTACTTAGGGGCCATGCGCAGCGCGCTATCAATGCGCACAACTTCACCGTTCATGATGGGGTTCTCAATCATTTCTTTCACAATGCGGGCGTATTCATAAGGCTGACCTAAGCGCGAGGGAAAGGGTAAGGTTGCGGCCAAACTTTCTTGGGCCGCCTCGGGTAATGACGCCATCATAGGTGTCATAAAAAGCCCCGGCGCAATGGCCAAAACCCGAACCCCGTATCGTGCTAATTCCCTAGCAGCCGGGAGTGTCATTGCGACAATACCGCCTTTAGAGGCCGAATAGGCGGCTTGACCAATTTGACCTTCATAGGCGGCGACTGATGCAGTGGAAATGATCACGCCGCGTTCACCGTCATCATTGGCTTCTCGTTCTTGCATTTCAGCTGCGGCTAAACGCAAAATATTGAAGCTTCCGCTCAGATTTACGTTAATCACTTTATTAAAAAAATCGAGCGATAACGGACCCTCTTTACCGAGAATCTTTGCTGGGACGCCGATGCCCGCGCAGTTGACAGCAATACCAGCCGGTCCGTGCGCTGCGCGCGCTTTAGCAAAGGCTGCTTCGGCACTTTCGGCGCTAGTGACATCGCACGTGACAGCAATCCCGCCAAGTGTTTTTGCGATCGCTTGTGCTTTCTCTTCTTGAACGTCGAAAATTGCGACTTTCGCGCCATGTTCGGCAAGGAGCCGCGCAGCGGCCTCTCCTAAACCAGAAGCGCCGCCGGTGATAACTGCAGGGACATCTTTAAGTTGCATAAGGGTTCTCTGTGATTATGTATGCGAAATAAGCATCATAAAGTTTAACGAATGGTTAGGGAATCATCAGGCAAAAAAAAGCCGTGACAGGGGCGTCACGGCGAAGGACAAGTTCCTTGGGTGTTGAAAACAAATTGACATTAATTACAGAGATATACGGCACTGTTTTCGGTTTGGATCAACAGAATGAAAGAAGAGTGTTCGGAGGCGAAACACCCTCTGACTGCGCGCTTAAACTTAACGAGCAGATCGACTTAATGGGTAAAGGCGGAGCTCAAGCTATGTATATAGGAGTCAGTCATATATGGGTACTAAACAATTCTGATACGCAGAATGAAATCGCTTCCCCGATTACTTCCTGTACCCGAACTCTGCGATTACTCAAACTAGTGCCGTTTGACCATTCTTAAGATTTAGATGACTCGTCCCGTAGCTCTAGTTTTGTCTGTATTTATGCATTATTGTGCGGTTTTTAGGGGGATTTTGGATCAAATTCGCGCCCGAAATCGAGTCCTCAGCAACGCCAGCGAATTTTAATATATTCGTTATTTCGATGAATTCTGGAGAAATAAATGCTAACCAATGCTGAAACATCTGCGGCCAAAACTGGGCCTTTTTTGGAAGGCAGCTTTGCGCAAAGCTTATTGGAGACACTAAGTACTTGGGGGCCACTTACCACAATTATTTTTGCAGGGGGCAGTGTGTTCGAGTTTAAAGGGACGTTTCCCAACGGTTCAATTGCGGAAGGGTTTTATAATTTTGGTCATGCCAGTGGCGAGGGATTTCAAGGCCATTTGAGTTTGAAGAATGTTCAGTCGATTGCATTTCAGGAAAAACTCCATCGCGGTCGTCAGAGTTATGCGTTTGTATTTCGTGACAAAAAGAGTGCCTGTATTTTTAAGGTTTTTTTAGGGCGTGATGCCAATGGTGAATTGATTACTGAACAAATTGAAGCCTTTAAGAAAATTCGAGCAGAATTGACCGTTTAATCGTAAACTTGATAAGGAAATAACACTAAGTTTAAAAAGGTGTGTTCAGTATACGCTTTGATTTAGTTAGAGATGTGAAAAATGAAGAATGAAAAACTCGCAGCACGTCTAAGCCAAGAAGTTTTAGACTTTATTGAAACGCGTAAAACCCTCCAGTTAGCATCATTAACTGAGGAGGGGGCGCCATTTGCGTCTTATGCGCCCTTTGCAATCGGTGAGAACTGTCTTTATGTTTTGCTGAGTGACCTTGCGATGCATGCTGTTAATTTAAAAGCGAATCCTAAGGCGTCTGTGTTGATTGTTGAAGATGAAGATTCTGCAGATGAGTTATTTGCCCGTGTGCGCGTAAACTATAGTGTAGAAGCTGACTTTATCGCTCACAGTACCGCGGCGTGGCGCCTCGGTGTTTCTGTTTTAGAAGCGCGACATGGTGAGCGGATTGGCCATCTCAGTAAGATGTCTGATTTCAAGCTGTTCAAACTGAACCCTACGAGCGGGCGCTTCGTGAAGGGCTTCGCGAAAGCCTACTCATTAGCGGGTAATAGTTTAGCGGGGGAAGAAGTGAGTCATATGACCGACGGCCACAAAAAAAGGTCGGTCGCATAGCGTGCAGTCGTTCATGCACATACCTGTCGAACCTAACTGATCGATTCCTAATTAGTCAGTCATTGAGAAACGCCATCGCTTGCGCCTTATCCTCAAGTGTAAAATGTTTGATCGCTGTGTCCCTTAGAAGTTTGTCTTCAAGCTCTGCCAGTGTCTTAACCCATTGTTTGTCTGTGACCAGCGCGAGTTTGTTGATCCCCGATAATCCAACATCATGCATCATTTTGAGCTTTTCAATGATACTTCTGAACTCAATCCCACCCAACGTAACTATTTCCTCATAAACAGATACTCGGCTATATTTGGCTTGTTTTGCCTTGAGGGACTCGAGCACCGTATGCATCTCCTCCTGTGATACGTTGCCATCGATGCGGAACGCTAGGATGTGGTCTGCCGGAGCGGGTAGTAATCTCAACATACGAACCGACCCTGTGTTTCTTTAAAGTAATGCTTCGACGGCTTGGCGCACGTCAGGCGAGTCAGGCCGGTCTGAGCTTTGAAAGTGTTTAATTACCACACCATTTTTGTCGACGAGGTACTTATTAAAATTCCACCTTGGTGCGCCCGCTTCAGCACTTAAATGCTTAAAGATTGGATGTGCTTGGTTTCCTTTTACCAAGACGGGTTGCGTCACGGGAAAGCTTACTCCGTAGTTTTCGTAACAGACCTTTGCGGATTCTGCTTCCGATTTTGCTGCTTGAAAAAAGCTGTTTGACGGAAATCCAACCACCACTAGCCCCTTATCTTGATATGCTTGATAGAGCGCTTCTAGCCCTTTGAACTGCGGTGTAAAGCCGCAATGGCTCGCGGTGTTAACGATCAAGACCGCCTGATCCTCCGTTAGTGAGCAAAGATCGACACGCTCATCGCTATGCACTTTTTTTAGATTGTGATTTAACCAGTCAGCACACTGAGCAAAACTTTGCGTGCTGATGGTGCACACACCGAAAGCGAATAGAACTAAAAGCGATTTTTTCATATTATTTTCCTACCGTTTTGATAACGTGTTGTTACAACCCTTACTACTGGCCTTTACGCGTCGATGTTTAATCTAGTTCAGTCAGTGAGGCGATAAAAAGTAAACCAAATGGTCAGTAAAGTGCTAGCATACAATCCCGTCCATCTAATAACTCTGGAGCAACTATGAGTTACCCACGTGATCTTGTCGGTTATGGCAAGCATACGCCAAGCGATGTCTGGCCAAAGAAAGCGAAAATCGCCCTTCAGTTTGTCATCAATTATGAAGAGGGTGGTGAGAACTGTATTTTGCATGGAGATCAGGCTTCAGAAGCATTCTTGTCTGAAATAATTGGTGCGCCATCGATGCACGGCGAGCGACATATGAGCATGGAATCTATCTATGAATATGGCAGTCGAGCGGGGTTTTGGCGTCTCTATCGTTTATTCACAGAGCGCGATATGCCGGTTACCGTTTACGGTGTGACCACGGCGCTTGAAAAGCATCCTGAAGCGGTTGCAGCGATGCAAGATGCCGGGTGGGAAATTGCTTGCCATGGCCTTAAGTGGATCAACTATCAACATGTAGAAAAAGACGAGGAGCGTCGCCACATTCAAGATGCCATTGCACGGCATGAAAGCGTTACAGGTGAGCGCCCGAGAGGCTGGTACACGGGTCGAACAAGTCCTAATACGCGTGATTTAGTATATGAAGCGGGTGGCTTTATGTACGACGCTGATTCTTACGCTGATGATTTACCCTATTGGGTGTATGACTATGAAAAGCCTTACCTAATCGTACCTTACACCCTAGACAGCAATGACATGCGTTTTGCCACTAACCAAGGCTTTAATTGCGGTGACCAGTTTTTTTCTTACTTAAAAGATAGCTTTGATGTGCTGTACGCAGAAGGTGAACATGCGCCGAAAATGCTAAGTATCGGTTTGCATTGCCGATTAGTAGGTCGTCCTGGGCGAGCAGCGGCACTCGCACGGTTTCTTGATTATGTGCAAACGCACGAGGATGTATGGGTTACAAGGCGTATCGATATTGCAGAGCATTGGCACAAAAATCATCCCCCAGTGGCGGTTAAATAACACTCCTTTTTTATACACTGATGAACGCTGGCATCGCATACTCGAGGAAACAAGTAATAATGTTTTATGTGCTATCAACTGGCATTAATAAGCGTTGTTGACGTTTGATGTATTCGCGTCACTAGCTACAAACATTTGGTAGGGCACGATGGCTGCGTTGAGTTCACCCACGGCTTTTAATAGGCGCCGCTTTGCCAACTTCAGATTAAAATTATTTCCTCATGTTAGGAAAACCTAGCTGTAAACGGATTATTTTTAACTTCCCGCAATGTTAGCGTATTGCTCATGAGCGTATGAAAGAACTGCCAAAAGATACAAGTTTGCAACAGCAAACGTTAATAGCGCGGATTAGAAGGCGGTCATTTATACAACTCGTTCGTGCCTTTATTGCGAGAAATCGAATGTTTTTCTTACTAGAAGAGAGGCTTTTTTGATTCGGTTTGATGTAAATGAATCCTCGATTAACTATCAGCTAGTCAAAAACTTGGGTAAAAAGGGCATTCCGCTTGCTGTCACCGTTAAGATCAGAGTGCGCACCTCTAACTAATTAAAAGATCAACGCGCGATCGATGCGAACTGGACAGGTCATCTGCTTATAAGTCTATAATATATTTAAATATTAATAGGTTATAAGGCTTGCTGGTCAAATTTGAGGTTGTTCTAATTTCACATAAACACGCTTATAGTAGTGGCACAGCAGCTTTTATTTTTGCGCCTAAACTTAAGAAGGGCCTGCCTTTATCGTTAATTTGCAGTAGAATTTTGCAAGGCTGCGTCATTTTATGCAAAATGGTAGTCTATACTGCTATTGCGTGTTAACGGCGTTATATCCAAAAGTAGAAAGTCAATTTCGTAATGGTGACAGCGATTTTGGTAATTTTAAACTCACCAACAAATGAAGATTAAGAATATGAGTACAGGTACAGTTAAGTGGTTTAATGCAGATAAAGGCTTTGGTTTCATCACTCCTGATGATGATGGCAAAGATTTATTTGTTCATCATTCAGAGATTCAAGCTGAAGGCTACAAATCATTGAATGATGGTCAGAAAGTTGATTACACGGTTGGCCAAGGCCAAAAAGGTCCGTGTGCAACAAACGTTAAGCCGCTGTAATAGCGACTTAACCCGCGCAAGCAGCAGAGCTATTTATGTAATCGCAGACTTAGCTCTGCTGTAAGCGTTGATCACTTAAACCGTAACTAGTCATACTGTTCGGTAAACAGAACCTCGTATGCATACGTTATTGTTTCTTATTTGACGATACGTCCGCTATCGTTGGCTCCTTTTAGTTTCCTTTTTTTCTGCGCCGCTAAGAATATGGTGCGATTGTTTCTGGCCGTTAGCGTTTAAGGCCCCCCCACATTAAATTTGATTGCGCTGCTTCATTAATTTGTCAAAGCACTCGTTTAACTTATTGGTATGATTATGCTCACTCCACGGTTAGCCAAGCGCTTCATAAAGGGTTAGGCTCTTTGACATTAGTAACGAGAAGGAGTATCTAAATTAATCATGTTCGGATGTTGCAGCTGTAAAAATATTGAAGTGCGCTGGCAAGTAGACGATTTGCACTTCACTCCCAGAGCGTGCCAATGTGAGTACTGTAAAGCTAAAGCCGCGGCTTATATCAGCGTGCGAAACTCTAATTTTGAGGTGATGATACATCGATCGGCTCAGCACCGAATTATTCGTCAAGGTACTAATCAGGCTGCGTTCCATGAGTGCACTGCTTGTGGTGACTTGGTCTTCGTTACGGCGAGAATAGACGATTTTGACTATGGTGTATTGAACGCGATGTGTATGAAAGATGCGCTAGGCTTTGAGACGGCAATACCAACGAATTTTAGCTGGCAATCAGCCCTTCAAAAAAAAGAGCGATGGCGTGAAAGTTGGTGCTGCCCAGTAAAAATAACTTATGGTTTAACCTGAGTGTAGGCCTCGCCGTTTGCCAATGATCTATCGAGCTTAGGAGTAATCGGTCTTATGACACCTGCAATCGATGCCGCGAAGAAAGCGAATATTGTGTTTGCGGTGCATAGGTATGATTATGCACTATCGGTTGAATCTTATGGCGTAGCGGCGGCTGAAAAATTGGCGGTCGAGAACCGTAGAGTTTTTAAAACCTTAGTGGTGAACGTTGATGCGAACGCCTTGGTTATTGGCCTAGTGCCGGTGGCAACGATGCTCAGTATGAAACGTCTTGCAAAGGTAATAGGTGCGAAGAAAACTGAAATGGCCGCGCCAGAGGTCGTTTTTAGGTCGACGGGATATATGCTTGGCGGCGTGAGCCCTTTGGGCCAAAAAAAACGCCTCCTGACGGTGATCGATTCCTCTATAAATAATTGCCCCACGGTGTATGTGAGTGCGGGTCGTAGAGGCCTTGAAATTGAGTTGAGTCCTACCGATTTAGTTGCAACCGTGCACGCCACCATTGCCCCGATTACTCAATGACTGCCCTTATGCTTTTAAGCATAAAAGTTGATAAAGCCTTTTTTAAAATCACCATTTTTAACTAACGCTGGGATAACCAGTCAATCACTTGTTGTCTCTCAAGATCGGTCATTTTCGTCATGTTGGCCAGCGGCATATAACCTGACTGTGTCACCTCAATTAACTTAGTTTTGTGCATGTCGACCTCATCTAGCGACTCTAAAGCAACGCCCGCTGGTGCTGAGGCAAACCCTGCTTGACTGGGCACGGCTGCGTGACAGCTTGCACAGCGTGACTGAATAATGGCCATAGCCTCCGTATCCGCAATAGCGATCGTATTATCAGAAGGTGTGACGACATTTTTTGTATAGGCCATAAAGCCGGCGAGTGCGATCAACATAAAGGCGGCTAGAATCAAAATCAAAGGCTTAAATTCGCCGCGATGACGTAGATTAAAAAAGTGCCTTGCGAAGCCCGTAATAAATATGATGGCCGATAGGACCACCCAGCCGTATTCGTGCGAATAGGTCATCGGGTAGTGGTTACTGATCATAATAAAAATAAGCGGTAATGTAAGGTAGTTATTATGTGTTGAACGCAGCTTCGCGAATGCGCCATAACTAGGATCAGGTGCTTCGCCTTTATTCACCGCCTCCACCAATGCACGTTGTGATGGCATAATTCCAAAGAAAACGTTACCGGCCATGATCGTACCGATGACGGCCCCGACATGAATATAGGCGCCTCGGTCTGAGAAAAGCTGATCGGCTAACCAGCACAAAAATACCAAAAACGTGAACAGCGTAAGCCCAAATATCGCGCCATTGTGTCGAAGTGGCGTTTTTACCAGTAGCTCATACACTGTAAAGCCGCCCACTATGAACGCGATGCCAAGGCCAATGGCTTGCCACGGACTAAGCGCGAGCTTACTCGTATCAATTAGATAGCTCTCAGCACCTACATAATAGACAATCCAAAGTAATGCCATACCCGTGAGCCAAGTGGTGTAAGCCTCCCACTTAAACCAGTGTAGGTTAGTGGGCATCTGTTCTGGGCCGAGCTTGTATTTAGCCACTTCATAAAAGCCACCACCATGAATAGCCCATAAGTCGCCACCTATCCCCTTATCTTTTTTCCATTGAGGCGGATTTTCTAGACTGTTATCAAGCCAGACAAAGTAGAATGACGCGCCAATCCAGGCAACGCCGGTAATTACATGAAACCAGCGAAAAAATAGGTTGAGCCATTCTAAAAATATTGCTTCCACGATCTGGTCTCCTCGTTATTATATTGAAGTAAGTTTTGAGTGTGCGCATTTTCCCGCAACGTAGGTGGCCGCAATCGCGCGATCATCACCGAGAATAATCATAGCGAACAGTTTTTCATCTAATGTTTTGCATCTACTTTGCTTAAGCGTCATCAATGGTGTGCTATTAAAATCAAGCACCGCAAAATCTGCTTCGTTGCCGCGTTTAAATGAGCCAATTTTATCATCCAGTTCCAGCGTCTTTGCGTTACCTAATGTTGCAAGGTAGAGGCTTTTCAATGGGCTGAGTTTTTGGCCTTGCAGCTGACATACTTTGTAGGCTTCATTGAGTGTTTGCAGCATTGAGAAACTCGTGCCGCCCCCTACATCGGTAGCAATGCTATAGGCTACTTGCTCTTTTTCGAGGGTTGCCACATCGAGCAAACCACTTCCTAAAAACAAGTTGGAGGTAGGACAAAATGAGACGCTTGCGCCCGTTTCACGAAGGCGCTTATGTTCACGGGGCTGCAGGTGAATACCATGGGCGAAAACAGATCGTCGTCCAAGCAGTCCGAAGTGGTCGTAGACATCTAAGTAATCTTGCGCAGCAGGAAATAAGGACTGAACGAAAGCAACTTCGTCCTTGTTCTCTGAAATGTGAGTTTGCAAGTAGACACTTGGATATTGTTTAAGTAACTGGCCCGCTTTATCGAGTTGCTCATTCGTTGAGGTGATTGCAAAGCGCGGCGTGACAGCATAGAGCTGACGGCCTTTTTCATGCCAGCGCTCGATCAGTTCTTTACTATCTGTGTAAGCACATTCAGGTGTATCAACAAGAAATTCTGGCGCGTTACGGTCCATCATTACTTTGCCGCAGATCATGCGTGTATTTCGTTTTTGTGAGGCCTCAAAAAATGCATCGACACTTTGCTTGTGCACCGTCCCAAAAACCATCGCAGTCGTGGTGCCGCATTTTAATAGCTCATCTAGAAAAAAATTGGCGATATGGCTAGCATAGTCTTTGTCTTCAAACTGCCGCTCGGCGGGGAAAGTGAAATTGTTGAGCCAGTCGAGCAATTGTTCGCCGTAGGACGCAATCACCTCACATTGAGGGAAGTGAATATGGGTATCGATCATCCCCGGGATAATGAGTTTGCCCTGATAATCAATTATTTCTGCATCCTGATGCGCTGTCATAAGTGCGTTCGCAGCACCGCAGTCGACCACTTTTCCATCAACAACGATTAACGCACCATCTTCAAAAAACTCATAAGCGTCGTGACCGTTGATATCCGGGTCAGATAAAAAGTGCAGTATGCTGGAACGATACAAGTGTTTTAACATGGCGCTGCACCTTCGGAATAGGTCTCTGTTCGGTGTGTAATCTGGATATGTACATCATCGTTAAAGAAGAACTCTTCACAATTATGGCCGCTTCCTTTGCGGTCTATGACTAAAAAATCACACACTTTATTCAGGCCAAGTATCGGGTGATGCCATGTATTTTTATGGTAGTTGATACCTTGATCTGCGGTAGCAAGAAACAGGTGTAAATGCTCCGGACTGAGCGAGTCATGAGCCTCTGCGACCAATATCAAGTAATCCTCTCCCGACAAAGGGTGAAAAGATTGTGAGCCGAATGGATGGCGCTCCATCATCCGAATACGCATTGGCATAGCGCGAGGCTGTGCGCGGAAAATATTGATCACTGCCGTATCACTAGACTGATCTAGTTGCACTTTCGCTAAGCTATCGTAGCGTTCGGTGTTGTTGTCATTAATCATGATCGGTGGTTTACCTGAGCGCTGCACCACATCACCAAAGGGTGCAAAGGCTTTCGGTGTTAGTGGCTTTGGGCTAAGTGTGTATTGCATTAGCTACCCCGGTAGGTCGAAATGCCGTGGGCCGATATTAACAAAGGCACATGGTAGTGCTCGTCTGTGCTCTCGATCCGGAAATCAAAGTTTACGCTCGGGTAAAAACATGTTTTTCCCTGCGCGGCAAAATAACTGTCCGTATCAAACAAGATACGGTATACACCCTGTTCGCGGGCCTCGCCTTCAAGCCAATCGGTAATTCGTCCATCGCTGTTTGTCGTCCCCGAGGTGATTTCTTTCCAAATGCCGTCAATCTGCTTAAACAAGATGACATGGATGCTGGCAGCCGGCTTGCCTAAATTGGTGTCGAGAACATGTGTCGTAATTGGACTGGCCATTTTTTTGTCCTTTAGTTATCTGTATCAGACGTATTGAGTAATTTATTGAGTCGGATTTCGGTAATGAGCGCCTGCTGCGCTGCCGCCAACGCGAGTTCAGTTTCACGATCATTGCGTAGCCGGATTTTAAGTAATTCGAGCATTTCTTTGGCGCTTTTCCCGGTTGCACAAACAATAAAAATGAAGCCGTTTTGTGCCTCATATTGTGCGTTGCCCGCCGCGAGGGCCTGAATGGTCGTTTCGTCCGCAGAGTTAACGGAGGATTGCTCGCCTGTGGCGAGGGCTTTCGTATGCGCATATTTTTGACGCAAACTACTGACATCGCCAATCTTGGGATGGCCATCAAAAGCTTCAAGAAAGTCCACTTCTTCCATGTTATTCCAGACTTCAGCTGCCCTCGAATGGCAGTGTTGAATGCTAGTGAACGGGCGACTATTTAGCATCGTTTCTGCCCAGCGTGCCGCGGTGCAGCAGTTCATGAATGCGAAGCGTGCATCATCGATGCTTAAAGCATTTAATTCCGTTAGCGTGTATGTGAGTTTGCTCATCACTATGCACCGTTACCTTAAGCTTGGGTCGCGGCGTGGTCAGACGCATCTGGCTTGCCCCATAAGCGAATGCGGCTGATGCCGCCATCTGGGTACATTTTAAGGCGTACATGGGTGAAGCACTGCTCGCTATGGTTTACCTCTTTTGTGTATAGGTGTTCACGGTCAGCATAGAGAGCGGTACGAGGCATTATTGTTGTCCATTTAATACTCGAGTTTATATCTCTACCTGCAGTGAGCGCGTCTTGATGCGCATCATTCGCAAGCATGTCGATATTAGCGGCTTGCTCGGCGGTTAATACCGCTCCTTCTACCGCGAAAGCATTGGGATAATTGCCTTTAAAATGGCAGGTATCTAGGAGAATTTTTTGAATACAGCCGGGGTAAGCTAGCTGCAGAATGAGCCAATCATTGTCACGGTCAAGTGCGTCATCATCAAGACTGCGCCGGCGTTTTGTTTCCCAGCCATCGCCCATGTTTTCGCCGCGCTCCGGCATGATGATATTTTGCATGTGGCTGAAAAACATATCCGAGCAAACTAACGGACGCGCACCGTTCTTCACATAAGCAAGGTCTACCGGCTCATTGGGTAAAAATTTGCTTTCGTCAGGTACCACATCGCCGTAGACGCGCAAGCGAGCCACACCGCCATCTGGGTAAATGTTAAAGCGTACATGTGTCCATACGGCTTCACTATTTGCATCGCTTGCATTAATTAGGTTTTCATGGCCTGGCTGCACCTCGGTGACCGCTACAATTTCCGTCCAAACGGTGTGCTCATTCGGCTCGCCTTGAATATTGGCTGCGTCAAGTGACACTTTCTGCGGTGCGTTACCTAAGAAGTGGTTAGTGTCCGCATTAATACCACGAATGATGCCTTGTGCGCCTAGCTTGATGATACACCAGTCATACCGTAGACCATCGTCTGAGCTGCCATCTGGCAGAAAACGACGACGGCGTGACTCCCAGCCATCCATCCACTGCCCCCTGTCCGTAAATTTACCTTTGAGAAATACGCCACGGCCGGGTTTCAGAAGGTTTTCCATTTCGGCAAAAAAATCGTCGCTACATGAAAGTGCTTGGCCGCCCAAACGACGACTGGCAAGGTCTGTGTAACGCTGTTCAAAACGGTTATAGGGCGTATCTTGCATTGTTTTTAAATCTCTCTTTTAAATCTGTGTTAGCGGCTGAGTCAGTGTTTCAAATTTTTAAACGGTAGCCGAGCGTCTCATTATCGACGTCGCGTCCCAATTCTTGTTTCAAGGTTTTCCATGCCAAGCCGCGCTTTAATGGTGTTTGCTTATCTTGATTTTCAATGGCGATCAGCTGACCTGCAATTGAAACTGCAACTTCCATCGGCAGTTTTCCTGGCACGTCTTTAAGGCCTACGGGACAGATGATTTGTGCCACTTGCTCCTCAGAATACGTACGATGTTGCAGGCGCTTCTTAAAGCGCTCTGCCTTCGTCATTGAGCCAATCAGACCGATATGGCGTAACTTGCCATGCTCGATTGCTCGGCAACACAACTCAAAATCTAACTGGTGATTGTGCGTTAAGATTAAGACGTCAGCGCCTGCCGGCAGTGTGTTCATTTCGTACGTCGGGTCATCACTGGTGATACAGGTCACATTACTGGGTACTTGCTCGGAAAACATATCCGCTCGACTATCAATCCAGCTCACTTTGCAGGGCAGTGCGCCTAAAATCTTAATGAGTTCTTTGGCAACATGCCCGGCACCAAAAACGGCGACTTGAAATTGGCAGGCAGGGAAGATTTCCAGCAAGACCGTCGCGCTACCCCCGCAGCATTGGCCCAACGATGCGCCGAGTGGGAAATGATGGATTTGCTGAGATTCTTCATTTCCTTGGAGTAACTCTCGCGCTTTATTGGTAACAACAAACTCAAGGTGACCGCCACCAATGGTGTCGTAACACGCGTCAGTTGTGATAACCATTTTGCTACTTTGATCACGAGGGGTTGATCCGGTGCAGCCTAATACCGTTGCGAGGGCGTAGGCGTTGCCCTTGTGTTGGCTGACTTGAATCGCTTCGTACCACTGTTGGCTATTCATAGTAGTTACCTATTTAGTGTTGGCTGACGTCTTGGCAACAAACGATTTTGTGATGTTCACGGCGTTTAAGACACATTCGGGTGTTGCGGGTGTATTCATTGGCGGACTAAAGCGGTAGTCAGCAAGGCTCGACACCGCATCACGTAGCGCTGACCAAGCAGAAATACCGAGCATAAACGGCGGTTCACCCACCGCTTTTGAGCGATAAATGGTCTCTTCACTATTCGGTAGTTGTTCCATTAATTTCACCCGAAAATCGATGGGGGTATCGCCCACCGCAGGAATTTTATAAGTGGCCGGGCCATTTGAAAGCAAGCGCCCATTATCACTCCATACGAGATCTTCTGTGGTAAGCCATCCCATGCCTTGTATGTATGCCCCCTCGATTTGGCCGATATCGATCGCTGGGTTAAGTGAACGGCCGACGTCCTGTAAAATATCGACACGGGTTACCTTGTACTCACCCGTTAAGGTGTCAACAAGTACCTCGGATACTGACGCGCCATGCGCATAATAGAAGAACGGACGGCCTTGACCTGTTTCCCGGTTGTAGTGAATTTTAGGTGTTTGATAATGCCCGCTGGAGAAAAGTGGCACACGTGCCATATACGCGTTTTGCACAAAGTCTGGGAACGTCGTCCATATCTCCTTGTCCTCATCATTGATCACGACAATATGGTTGCTTTCAAAGCGTACCTTGTCTTCTGATGTTTTATGAAGGTCAGCGGCGTGCTTTACCAGGCCCGATTTAATGCGTCGACAAGCATCTTGAGCTGCCATACCGTTTAAATCGGAACCAGACGAGGCGGCCGTGGGTGAAGTGTTAGAGACTTTATCAGTACGCGTCGCGCTCACCTGAATCGTATCTAAATCAACCTGGAATTCTTCCGCCACGACTTGGGCAACTTTTATATACAAGCCTTGGCCCATCTCCGTGCCACCATGGTTTACTTGAATACTCCCGTCTGTATAGACGTGCACCAGAGCGCCTGCTTGATTTAGGAACTGTACGGTGAAGGAAATACCAAATTTAACCGGTGTCAGGGCGAGCCCTTTCTTCAAAAACGCACTGTGCGCGTTAAACTGCTTAATTTCTTCGCGACGTTGCCAGTACTCAGCGCTCTCCTCAAGTTGTGAGATAAGTGCGGGCAGTACTTCTTGTTCAACAGTTTGGCCATAATGCGTCTGGTTGCGTGGGTCAACGCTTCCATCGCTAAGTCGCATGCTGTCATGCTTAATACCGTAGAGATTCCGCTTGCGGACGGTGAGCGGGTCTTCGCCAATCTGTCGGGCGATATCGTCCATCATTTGCTCGGCCGTAATAACGCCCTGGGGGCCACCGAAACCGCGGTACGCGGTATTCGAGACCGTATGTGTTTTGCACCGGTAACCGGTTACTGTGGCTTGATTTAGATAATAAGCGTTGTCACTGTGGAACATAGCCCGATCAACAATGGCATCCGATAGATCGGGTGAGTTACCACAACGGCCGCGTACATTAACCTCTGCACCTTGAATGACACCTTGTTCATTGATACCGACTTTGTAATCGTTATAAAAGTCATGACGTTTGCCCGTCATAACCATATCGTCGTGCCGAGACATACGGTATTTAACGGGACGCTGCGTGTGGTGTGCGATAATTGCCGCGATACAAGCGAGTGGGGCGGCCTGCGTTTCTTTGCCGCCAAACCCGCCACCCATTCGACGGACCTCAACATTGACCTTGTTGATACTGATATTGAGTACTTCAGCGACCAATTTTTGTACTTCAGTTGGGTGTTGGCTCGATGAATAAACATTCATGCCGCCGTCTTCTGTGGGGGCAACCATTGAAATCTGCCCCTCTAAGTAAAAATGCTCTTGGCCTTTTACGTAGAGATCACCCGACACAATCTGCGACGCTTCTGCTAGGGCTTTTTTTGCGTCACCTCGTTTATGTTGATGCGTAGGGCGCACAAAAAACTGCTCTTCCATCGCTTTGTCAATGGTCAATGTCGGTTCAAGCTCTTTATATTGGATTTGCGCGAGACCGACGGCGGCTTTTGCTTTTTCATGCGAGTCAGCGGCAACGGCAAATATCGGTTGACCGATATATTCACATTCACTTTCAACTAATACTGGATCCCCGGGGAAAACTGGACCGATATCCGTATGACCTGGCACATCATTAACGGTAATCACCTTGACGACACCTGGTGCCTTTTCGACGGCGCTTAAATCAATTGATTTGATAAACGCATGAGCATAGCGGCTACCACCGACCGCTACATGCAAAGTACCGGGAAGTTCAGGCATATCATCAATATAGATTGCTTTACCCGTGACCTGTTTTTCGGCGCTCTCATGTTTCATGCTTTCGCCGGTTTTGCCCTTTGCTGGGCGTATGCGTTTATTTTCGTTAAGTTCAACTAACTTGCGCATTAAACACACTCCTGAGCAGAAGGCGCGATCACGTTGTCACTATGAAGTTTGGCAGTACACACGTTTTCAACGCGACTGGTGGCTTGCGGATTAAGCATTTCTAAGGCGCATTTTTCAAGCAAGCCTTGCGTGACTTGTATACGGTAATTGGCGCTGGCGCGCACGTCATTGAAGGGTTGGAAGTCTTCCGATACCTTTAGGCCTGCCTGGCGGAAAGTGTTTACGTTCATCGGCTGATTGAGTAATGCGGCTTCAATCGCGGCACCTGCCTTCGGGATCGCCGCCATGCCGCCGAAACCGGTGCGCACGGCTGCAATTTTATCTCCCTGTTGTGTGATGTTAATTGCCATTAGGACAGCAGAGATATCATCCTCAATACGTTTGGATATTTTGTAAACTTTTAGTTGCTCAGTAGCTTTGCGATGAGGAATCCGTATTGCTCGGATATATTCGCCTGTGCCGAGAATTGTTTTTTTATAGTCTATATAGAAGGTATCAAGCGCCACCCAACGACTTCCGGATAAACTGGAAATTTCAATTTCTGCGTTAAGTGCAATTAAGACCGGAGGCGCATCTCCGATAGGCGACGCGCTGGCAATGTTGCCGCCCATCGTCGCCGAATTCTTTATTTGGCGAGATGCAAAGCGGCTCATTAACGCAGCGAATTCAGGAAAAGAGCCCTTTAAAAATGGCTCTATTTCGGTAAATGTGGCGGCACCACCTATCACCAGATAATCTCTCGTCTCAGTAATAGTTTTTAAACTCGCGATCTGGTTGATTGCAACCAGCTTATGGATGCGGCGATGCATTTGTGTGACTTCGAGAGCGAGGTCGGTCGCGCCTGCCACGAGCCGCGCATCAGGATAATCGTTTAGCAGTTGTTTGAGCGCTTCCTCAGTTTTAGGCGTCCATGCTTGGCCCTCGCTATGGTCACTGCCCCCTTCATCAACGGGCCGCTCAGTGCTTGGCGTCCAAATAGAAACGTCAATTGTTCCCGGATAATTTTTCATCGCGTTCGCGGCGTCAATAATCGGTTTGTAACCTGTGCAGCGGCAGAGGTTACCAGACAAGGCGTCATAGACTTCATGGAGGCTGAAGTCGGCATTCGGGGGAGCGTTCTCAAATAGGGCCGTTAATGACATGACAATACCAGGCGTACAGAATCCGCACTGTGAGCCATGTTTATCTACCATAGCTTGTTGTGCTGGGTGGAGCTGACTGCCTTGGCTTAGACCCTCGACGGTAATAAGGCTTTTGTTATGCAGTTGGGACAGGAACGTAATGCAGCTATTAATTGTTTTGTAGCGCCATTCGCCATTAACCATATCGCCGGCAAGTACCGAACAAGCGCCGCAATCGCCTGAGCCGCAGCCTTCTTTTGTACCGGGCAAATTCTTTGTGGTGCGCAGATAGCGCAATACTGTCATGTCTGGTACGACATTATGCTCTTCAACTTTTTTGCCGTTAATATAGAGTTCGATCACGACTCAGCCTTTTAGGTTGCACGGTAGCACTACCGTTATGTTTAGGTCCTATATTCATTGGATTACATACCGATTATTCGTGAAATAAATATGATGTAAACCGCTCACTAAACTTTTCTTTATGCATAAAACTGACCAAGTGGTCAGTTACATCCTCAATATAATTAAAAACCGCCAAAATATCCAGTTTTTAGTGGTTAATGCATGAGCAGTTGTGTATTTGTTTTCAGTAAGCGCAAACATCAAGAAATATAATAATGCACTAGGTATGAGCATATATGACCATTTGGTCAATATAATGCTCTATAAAGGTGCGACATAATCAACCTGGAATATGTTATTCAAACAGCATATTTGGCGCGAAGTGCTCTTTGCAAATTTCTTTAAACCCTCTATATTCCTGACCGTAAAGACAAGAAAATATTTAATTTCGGTGTTGAGCAACTATTTTTCGCAGCGTTGGCAGTGTTATTGCTTATGAAGTCGCAGCGAAATAAATTGTCCGTAGGGTCAGGTTATTGAAGAATGAAACGAATTGAATTAACAAATATTACCAAACGATATCCCGGTGCTATTGCAAACAGTGCGGTGGGTATTTCGGTCGATGCTGGTGAGATTCATGCGCTGCTTGGTGAAAATGGTGCAGGTAAAAGCACCTTAATGAAAATTATCTACGGTGTTGTGAAGCCAGATGAGGGCGAGATGTATTGGGAAGGTGAACGTGTCCAGGTGCGCGGTGCATCGCATGCGCGTGAACTCGGGATTGGGATGGTTTTTCAACATTTCTCTTTGTTCGAAACGTTAACGGTTACTGAAAATATCGCTCTAAGCTTGCCGAAATCCGATGTGGTATCGATGGAGAGCTTGAAACAACGCATTGAAGAGGTTTCAACCCGTTATGGTATGAAGCTTGACCCTAATCGCTATGTACACACCTTATCTATCGGTGAACAGCAGCGCGTCGAGATTGTTCGTTGCTTACTCCAAGATGTGAAGCTCCTCATTCTAGATGAACCGACGTCAGTGCTGACACCTCAAGAAGTCGATACCTTATTCAAAACCCTGCGCAAATTGGCGTCTGAAGGTTGTTCGATCTTGTTCATTTCACACAAATTAGATGAAGTTCGTGCGCTCTGCGATAACGCGACGATTCTGCGAGGCGGAAAAGTGAGTGGTGACTGTGTCCCGAGAGAAACAACTACGGACGAGATCGCTCGTTTAATGGTGGGCAATGATACCCCGTTGAGTGAGGAGTATAAGAAGGCGCTCGGTCAAGAGGTTTTTCTTCGTATAAAAGCACTCAGCTTTCAATCCGACGATCCGTTTTCGACGACCCTTAAAGACATTTCACTGCAGGTCAAATCAGGCGAGATCATGGGGGTAGCGGGCGTGGCAGGAAATGGCCAAGAAGAACTGCTCAACCTTATTAGTGGTGAAGAGGTTTGTGACGCATCGGCAGTCACCTTTGCTGGAGAAGCGGTGGGTAATTTAGGCCCGAGGCAGCGACGAGAACTTGGCTTAGGATTTGTGCCAGAGGAGCGTTTAGGACGCGGAGCCGTTCCTGATATGTCGCTTGCAAATAACGCTTTATTGACGGCTTACCATGGTGATTTAGTAGACAGTGGCTGGATTAATTCTCACAAGGTAAAAAGCTTCGCGGCACAAATAATTGAGCAGTTTAAAGTGAAAGCGGCCGGTATCGATGCTCAAGCGAAGAGCTTATCGGGAGGTAATTTACAAAAGTACATTATTGGTCGCGAAATTATTCAAGCCCCTAAGTTACTAGTGTGCTCGCATCCTACCTGGGGTGTTGATATTGGTGCAGCGATTTTAATTCGGCATGCGTTAATCGCATTGCGTGACCAAGGCGCCGCCATTTTAGTCGTGTCTGAGGATATCGACGAACTGTATTCGATCAGTGATCGCATCTGCGCCATTTGTGATGGTGAACTGTCTCCAGTGGATGAAATGAAGAACGTCAGTATTAATCAGTTAGGTAAGTGGATGGCTGGCGACTTTTCCCCGCTAACGAATCAAGCGGTGGGGGTTTAAAGAGATGCTTTTTAAATTAGAAAAACGTCCGTCAGATTCTCAACTGATGGCCTATTGTTCTCCACTTCTTGCTGTTGTGTTGACCTTAATAAGCGGAGCCTTACTGTTTGCCTCGCTCGGTCATGAGCCAATGAAAGCGCTTTACACTTTTTTTGTTTTGCCGTTAGAGGATCTGTATGGCTGGACTGAGTTAGGTGTAAAAGTTGCGCCATTGCTGTTGTGCGCAATTGGCTTGATGTTGTGCTTTAAAGCCAAGGTCTGGAATATCGGCGCTGAGGGGCAGTTTATTCTCGGCGGCGTCGGTGGCGGCTACTTAGCGCTGCAATTATTAGACGTCGACGCTTTCTGGGTGATGCCGTTGATTTTATTGTTTGGCGCCTTATGCGGTTTGTTGTGGGCTATGTTGGCAGCGTGGCTAAAAACGCATTTTGCTGCGAATGAAATATTGACCACCATCATGCTCAATTATATTGCGCTAAATTTGCTCTACTTTTGTGTGCATGGTCCGCTTAAAGACCCAGATGGGTTTAACTTTCCTGAATCCGCGATGTTCTCTGATTCAACGTTATTGCCGGTAATTATTGAAGACTACCGCCTCACGATAAGTATTTATTTTGCGCTCTTTGCCGCCGCCGTGGTTTGGACCTTTATGTCACGCACATTATTAGGTTTTCAAATTTCAGTTTTAGGTGAAGACCATTCGGCTGCAAGGTTCGCAGGGTTCAAAGAAAAGAAATTAATATGGCTGGTCTTGCTTGTGTCGGGCAGTTTGGCTGGGCTGGCCGGCGTGGCTGAAGTGGCGGGTCCAATCGGACAGTTAAACCCTTACATTGCGCCCGGCTACGGTTATGCGGCCATTATCATTGTGTTCCTCGGACGCATGCACCCCATCGGTATTGTCTTCGCCAGTATGTTATTGGCACTCACTTACATGGGTGGCGAAATGGTGCAAATGGATTTAGCACTGCCTAAATCCCTCACCGGCTTGTTTCAGGGCATGTTGTTATTTTATCTCTTAGCTTGTGACCTGTTGATCGGTTATCGCATTGTGCGCGCTAAGTCTTCCCCAATAGCCGATCAAGCCTAAGGAGTGACGCATGGATATTGAACTAATTACGAATATATTGTTTGCCACCATACGCACGGGCACACCACTTTTATTGATTGCCCTAGGTGAAATGGTCTGTGAAAAATCGGGTGTCCTGAATCTTGGTCAAGAAGGCATGGTTTTGATGGGGGCGGTCGTTGGGTTCATGGCCTCAGTCATCACCGGCAACTTAGGTATGGGGATTATTGCCGCCGTGCTCGCGGGTGCCTTGATGTCATTGCTATTTGGATTTTTGGCAATTTCATTGGTTGCAAACCAGGTTGCCACTGGCTTAGCACTCACGATATTTGGCACCGGTTTGAGCGCATTCTTAGGTGCCAGCTATGTAGGCGTTGGGATCGAGGGCATTACTGCTTGGCATTTACCTTTGGTCAGCGAGATCCCGGTTATCGGTAAGATTTTCTTTTCGCATGATCCGCTGGTGTATTTGTCATGGGTATTGTTTGGCTTGGTGTACTGGTGTTTTAAACGTACGCGATTGGGTTTGACAATACGCTCCGTAGGCGAAAATCCAGAAGCGGCTAACGCCATTGGATTATCGGTGCTTCAAATTCGCTATTTAGCCGTCATGTTTGGTGGCGCGATGGCGGGTCTAGCTGGCGGCTATTTGTCTTTGGCATATACACCACTATGGACCGAGGGCATGTCGGCCGGTCGCGGTTGGATTGCCTTGGCCTTGGTTGTTTTTGCCAGCTGGAAAGCAGAAAGAATTATGTTGGGTGCCTACTTATTTGGCGCCGCGAGCATTATGCATTTGGTGTTACAAGGCTTGGGCTTTGAGGCCTCGCCTAACTTATTGGCTATGTTGCCTTACGGCGCAACCATTATTGTTTTGATGGTCCTCGCAAATGATGCCATCAAAGCGAAATTAAGCACGCCACTGGCGCTGGGACAGCCTTACAGGCCTCAGCTCTAGTTTTGGAAGCTATCAATAAAACCATAACTCGTAGGAGAGAATTAATGAAATCATTAAGTAAAATCTTAGCGACAGCTGCACTTGTGGGTAGTACGAGTCTTGCTCAAGCTGAAGACCCCTTAAAAATTGGCTTTGTGTATGTCGGCCCAACTGGTGATGCAGGTTGGACCTATGCGCATGATGAAGGTCGTAAATATGTGGAAGCGCAGTTGGGCGATAAAGTCGAAACAACATACGTCGAGAGCGTGCCCGAGGGTGCGGATGGCGAGCGTGTTATTCGTCAGTTAGCTTCTAAAGGCAACGACCTTATTTTTACCACCTCATTTGGTTATATGAACCCGACGTTGAAGGTCGCTAAAAAGTTTAAAAAAGTTAAGTTTGAACATGCGTCCGGTTATAAGCGCGATAAGAACATGGGTACATACTTCACGCGCGCATATCAAGGCCGTTATTTGACGGGATTGATCGCCGGTAAAATGACCAAATCTAATGTGCTAGGTTACGTTGCTTCATTCCCAATTCCTGAGGTGATTCGCGGCATTAATGCGTTTACCAAAGGCGCCAAAGAAGTAAACCCAGACGTTCAAGTAAAAGTGGTTTGGGCAAGCACATGGTATGACCCAGCAAAAGAGCGTGAAGCGGCGGAAACGTTGATTCTTCAGGGCGCAGACGTACTCACGCAACACACCGACTCAGCCGCGGTTATTCAGGCTGCCGAAGCGCGCGGAAAATATGCGCTTGGTTACCACTCTGATATGTCGGTCTACGGTGCAAAAGCACACCTCACGGCCACGGTTCATAACTGGGGACCACTTTACTTGAAAAAAGCACAAGCAGTTCTTGATGGCACTTGGGCTTCAGA